>Ga0302046_10001388_pt1 | contig 22699 bp, 21 predicted proteins | sample RVTome_11_FD_200261 | JGI IMG/M metagenome (GOLD analysis project Ga0302046, IMG submission 200261) | Soil microbial communities from uranium-contaminated site in the Upper Colorado River Basin, Wyoming, United States - RVT147D111 (version 2) ...
AAATAGTTAGATCGGATTCACGCATTTTGGCCGACTCAATTTTTGATCCGGCCAAAATGCGACCCGATCTAGCCCGCTCCTTCGCCTCGAGAATGCCCGCCGGCCGGCCCGATCCGGCTAATTCGCTTCCCTTGCCCGCGCCGGTGTGGTAACTGGCCGCGCAACCTCTTACGGAGGCGGCATGGACTTCCACGAAGCGCTCACATTCGACGACGTACTGCTGATCCCGGCGAAGTCCGCCATCCTGCCTGCCCAGGCCGACACCAAGACCCGACTGACGCGCTCGATCGCGCTCGGCATACCGCTGGTCTCCGCCGCCATGGACACGGTGACCGAGAGCGCGCTCGCCATCGCCATGGCCCAGGCCGGCGGCATCGGCGTGATCCACAAGAACATGGACGCCGCCGCCCAGGCCGACGAGGTCCGCAAGGTCAAGAAGTTCGAGGCCGGCATGGTGGTGAACCCGGTCACCATGCATCCCGACGAGACCATCGCCGACGCGCTCGACCTGATGGCGCGCTGGAAGATCTCGGGCATCCCGATCGTCGACCGCGCCGGCAACGGCGCCGGCCCCGGCAAGCTGGTCGGCATCCTCACCAACCGCGACGTGCGCTTCGCCGACAATCCCAATCAGCCGGTGCGCGAGCTGATGACCCGCGAGAACCTGGTCACGGTGCGCGACGGCGTCGATCCCGCCGAGGCCAAGCGCCTGCTGCACCGCCACCGCATCGAGAAGCTGATCGTGGTCGACGACGACTATCGCTGCGTCGGGCTGGTCACGGTCAAGGACATGGAGAAGGCGCAGGCGTTTCCGGACTCCTGCAAGGACGCCAAGGGGCGCCTGCGCGTCGCCGCCGCGACCGGGGTCGGCGAGGACGGGCTCGCCCGCGCCGAGGCGCTCTTCGACGCCGACTGCGACGTCCTCGTGATCGATACCGCGCACGGCCACTCCGAAGGCGTGCTGAGCGCGGTGACGGCGGTGCGCAAGCTGCGCAACGACGGCCAGGTCGTGGCCGGCAACGTCGCCACCGCGGAGGGCGCCCGCGACCTCATCGACGCCGGCGCCGACGCGGTCAAGGTCGGCATCGGCCCCGGCTCGATCTGCACCACCCGCGTGATCGCCGGCGTCGGCGTGCCGCAGTTCACCGCCGTGCGCGACGTGGTCGAGGAGTGCCGCAAGCACGACGTGCCGGTGATCGCCGACGGCGGCATCAAGTATTCGGGCGACCTCGCCAAGGCGATCGCCGCGGGCGCCGACTGCGCCATGATCGGCTCGCTGCTCGCCGGCACCGACGAGGCGCCGGGCGAGGTCATCCTCTACGAGGGTCGCTCCTACAAGTCCTACCGCGGCATGGGCTCGGTGGGGGCGATGGCGCGCGGCTCGGCCGACCGCTATTTCCAGCAGGAGATATCCGACACCCTGAAACTGGTGCCCGAGGGCGTGGAGGGCCGGGTGCCCTACAAGGGCCCGGCGGCCAACGTGCTGCACCAGCTCGTCGGCGGCCTGCGCGCGGCGATGGGCTACACCGGCAACCCCGACATCGCGGCGATGCGCAGCAACGCGCGCTTCCACCGCATCACCGGCGCCGGGCTCGCCGAGAGCCACGTCCACGACGTCGCCATCACCAAGGAGCCGCCGAACTACCGCCGGTGAGGCCGGCGCGGCAGGCGCCGCGCGTCCACGACGCGGTTGGCACCCAATGACGGGGTTGGCACCCTACATATGTGAGCCAGATATATGTGAGCCAGCATCCCGGTTCACGACAGGCCGCCCATGACCCCCGGCGCCCGCGCCCAGACCGCCATCGAACTGCTCGACGCGCTGCCGGCGGACGGCCCCGCCGACCGGTTCCTCGCGCGCTATTTCCGCGGCCACCGCTACATCGGCGCCAAGGACCGCCGCGCCATCTCCCAGCTCGTCTACGACGTGCTGCGCCGGCGCGCCCAGCTCGACTGGTGGGCCGCGGGCGCGGGCGAGCCGCAAGCCGCGGCGGACAACCGCCTGCGGGTGATCGGCGCGCTCGCCCTGATCGAGCGCTGGGAGCCAACGGCCATCGCCCAGGCCTTCGACGGCGGCCAGTACCGCCCGCAGCCGCTCGACGCCGCCGAGAACGGCGTGCTCTCGCGCATCGCCGCGTCGGGAAACGGGCTCGATGCGCCGGATCAGTCCGAAGCGGTGCGCAGCAACGTTCCCGCCTGGCTCGCGCCGGAGCTCGAGGCCTCGCTGGGCGACGGGCTGGCGTCGGAGCTCGCGGCGCTGCTGGCGCCGGCGCCGGTCGACCTCCGCGTCAACCGCCTCAAGGCCACGCGCGACGGGGCCCAAACGCGCCTCGCGGAGGAGGGGGTCGAGACCGCGCCGACGCCGCATGCCCCCGACGGCCTTCGCCTCACCGCGCGGCATACGCTGCCCGCGCTCAAGGCCTTCGCCGAGGGCCTGGTCGAGGTCCAGGACGAAGGCTCGCAGCTCGCCGCGCTCATGGTTGACGCGCGACCCGGTCAGCGGGTCGTCGACTACTGCGCCGGCGGCGGTGGCAAGACGCTGGCCATGGCGGCCGCGATGGCGAACCAGGGGCGCATCCTGGCCTGCGACACCGACGAGCGGCGGCTCGCCGCGATCGGCCCGCGCGTCGCCCGTGCCGGGGTCGAGATCGCCGAGGGCGTGCTGCTCGACGAGGCGGGGCAGGGCGAGGGGCTGGAGCCGGGGGCCTTCGAGCGCGTCCTGGTCGACGCGCCCTGCAGCGGCAGCGGCGCCTGGCGGCGCAGCCCCGACGCCAAGTGGCGCCTCAGCGAGGCGGCGCTGGCCGAGGAGATCGCGCGCCAGCGCGCCATTCTCACCGCCGCCGCCGACCTGCCCAGGCCGGGCGGCGGCCGCCTCGTCTACGTCACCTGCTCGTTCTTCAAGTCCGAGAACGAGGACCAGGTCGATTGGTTCCTCGCCGAGCGCCCGGATTACGCGCTGGCGCCGGCGGCCGACGTCTGGGCGGCGGCGATCGGCGGCGCGCCGCCGGTGGCGGGCGACACCCTGCGGCTCTCGCCCGCACGCACGGGCACCGACGGCTTCTTCGTCGCCGTCATGGAGCGCGGCCCATGACGCTCGGCGGCCTCGACGTCACCATCCGCGCCGCGCGGCCCGACGACGCGGCGGCGATCGGCCGGGTCTACGTCGAGACCTGGCGCACCACCTATGCCGGCATGGTGCCCGACGCGGTCCTGCTCGAGATGAGCGAGGAGATCCAAAGCGCGCGCTGGGCCGGCGTCATCGAGCGCGACCGCGAGCTGGTCAAGGTGGCCGAGGACGCGCGGCTCGGCCTGGTCGCCATGGCGAGCGGCGGCCGGGCGCGCCGCGGCTCGGGTTTCGCGGCCGAGGTCTACACGCTCTATGTGCTGCCGGACGCGCAGGGTGCGGGGATCGGCCGCGGCATTCTCGCCAACATGTTCCGCGCCTTCCGCAATGCAAGCCTCAACTCGGCGATCATCTGGGTGCTCGCCCCCAACCCCGCGCGCTTCTTCTACGAGGCCGTCGGCGGCGCCCGCGTCGGCGAGCGCGAGGAACGGCTGTGGGGCGCCGATCTCCCCGAGATTGCCTATGGTTGGCGCAATCTTGGCGCCGCGCTCAAGGGGCCCTTCGCCGGCTGACGGGCGCCGTGCCTCACGGAATTGCGAGCCGCCCATCACCTTCAATTGATCGGATTATCGGGCAATTGACGGGATTGTCGGACACGAAGGCCCCACCTTCTATGTCAAGCGCGGCATGTCCGCGAGACAATCAAGGAGGCATCATCATGATCGCCCTGAAAGCCGGCTTATCGGGCGTCCTCCTGGCGCTCGCAGTTGCCGGCCAGGCTGTCGCCTCGGACCTCGACATGTTCATGTGGCCGGGACGCGGCGCTGCAGACGGCGACTACGAAAACGGAGCGAAAGCGGCACGGGCGGGTGACTGGCCATTGAGCCTGCACTATCTCAAGCGCTCGGTGGCGCGCAATCCGCAGAATGCGGATGCGCTCACCCTATTCGCGCTCAGCCACCGCAAGCTCGGCAGGGTCGAGCGGGCGATGCGGCTGTACGAAGCAGCTCTCGCGATCGAACCGGACCATCGGATGGCGAATTTCCTTGCCGGCAGCACCTACCTTGCCGGAGGGAACCTGGTGAAGGCCCGGGAGCGCCAGGCGAACCTGACTGTTCTATGTCCCAAGGGATGCCCTGAGCTTGGGGCGCTCGAGCGAGCGATTGCCGAGTTCAAGCGCCAACGCCCCGGCTCCTGACGTCCAGTACCGCGACCTGACGACCCGAGGCCCGCCGGTGTCCATCCGGCGGGCCTCGCTTCTCCCGCCACTGGACATTGCCGCCGCGCCGGTCTAGTTAGGCGCCGATGCAGGACCGGGTGCTGATTCTCGACTTCGGCGGACAAACGACCCAGTTGATCGCCCGGCGCGTCCGCGAAGCGGGCGTCTACTGCGAGATCCATCCCTTCAACATCGACCCGGCGCGGATCGCGGATTTCGCCGCCAAGGCGATCATCCTCTCCGGCGGCCCCGCCTCGGTGAACGAGGCCGACACGCCCGCTGCCCCCCGCGAGGTCTTCGACGCCGGCGTCCCGGTCCTGGGCATCTGCTACGGCGAGCAGACCATGTGCGACGTGCTCGGCGGTGAGGTCGAGGCCGCCGACCACCGCGAGTTCGGCCGCGCCTTCCTCGAGGTCAAATCGGAGAGCGCGCTCTTCGACGGCGTGCTCCGGCCCGGCGACCGCGAGCAGGTCTGGATGAGCCACGGCGACCGCGTGGTCTCGCTGCCGGAAGGCTTCCATCCGATCGCGGTCAGCGACAACGCGCCCTTCGCCGCCATCGCCGACGAGGCGCGCAAGCTCTACGGCGTCCAGTTCCACCCCGAGGTCGTGCACACGCCGCATGGCGCCGCGCTGCTCGCCAACTTCGTCCACAACATCGCCGGCTGCGGCGGCGACTGGACCATGGCGGCCTTCCGCGAGGACGCCATCGCGCGGGTGCGCGCGCAGGTCGGCGGCGAGCGCGTGATCTGCGGGCTTTCGGGCGGCGTCGACAGCTCGGTGGTCGCGGTGCTGCTGCGCGAGGCGATCGGCGACCAGCTCACCTGCATCTTCGTCGACCACGGCCTGCTGCGCGCGCACGAGGCCGAACAGGTCGTCGCGCTCTTCCGCGGCCATTACAACATCCCCCTGGTCCACCGCGACGCCGCCGATCTCTTCCTCGGCCGGCTCGAGGGCATCGACGAGCCCGAGGGCAAGCGCAAGATCATCGGCAACGCCTTCATCGAGGTCTTCGAGGAGGAGGCGGGCAAGATCGGCGGCGCCGCCTTTCTGGCGCAAGGCACGCTCTATCCCGACGTGATCGAGTCGGTCTCGCCGCGCGGCGGGCCCAGCGCCGTCATCAAGTCGCACCACAACGTCGGCGGGTTGCCGGAACGCATGAACATGGCGCTCGTCGAGCCGGTCCGCGAGCTCTTCAAGGACGAGGTCCGCGCGCTCGGCCGCGAGCTCGGCCTGCCCGAGGACTTCATCCGCCGTCATCCCTTCCCGGGGCCGGGCCTGGCGATCCGCGTGCCGGGCGGCATCACCCGCGAGAAGCTCGACATCCTGCGCAAGGCCGACGCGATCTATCTCGAGGAGATCCGAACCGCCGGGCTCTACGACGCCATATGGCAGGCCTTCGCCGTGCTGCTGCCGGTGCGCACGGTGGGCGTGATGGGCGACGAGCGGACTTACGAATACGTCTGCGCGCTCCGCGCCGTGACCTCCACCGACGGCATGACCGCCGACTGGTATCCCTTCGACCACGCGTTCCTGGCCGGCGTCTCCGCGCGCATCGTCAACGAGGTGCGCGGCATCAACCGCGTCGTCTACGACGTGACGTCCAAGCCGCCCGGCACGATCGAGTGGGAGTAGGGTGCCGGGCCCTGGTTGCCCAATGGGACCGGGCCCGCGATATTTCGGCAAATTGCGCTTCCCTGGCGTGTCGGCCGATCCTAATTTCTCTGTCTTGTATGCGGTGCTGTGCGCAGATGCCGCTGCCTTCGGCCGACGCTGCCATTGGCCGCCGTTGAGCCGCCGGTTGATCGGCTCGTATACGCGACGGTTCCCCCAGGAGAGAGAACGCAATGCCCGATTCCGCCGTTTTCCCGGTTTCCGCCCGCTGGCCGGCGAAGCATCCGGACCGGCTCCAGCTCTACTCGCTGCCGACACCCAACGGGGTCAAGGTCTCGATCATGCTGGAAGAGACCGGCCTGCCGTACGAAGCGCATCTGGTCAACATCCTGAAGGACGAAAGCTGGACGCCGGAATTCCTCACGCTCAATCCCAACGGCAAGATCCCGGCGATCATCGATCCCGACGGGCCGAGCGGCGCGCCGTTGGCGCTGTTCGAATCGGGCGCGATCCTCGTCTATCTAGCCGAGAAGACCGGACGGCTCATGCCGGCCGATCCCGCGCTGCGTTACGAAACCCTGCAGTGGGTGTTCTTCCAGATGGCGCATATCGGGCCGACCTTCGGGCAGGTCGGATACTTCCACAAGTTCGCCGGCCGGGAGATCGAAGACAAGCGGCCCCTCGAGCGGTATGTCGCCGAGTCCAAGCGCCTGCTCGGCGTGCTCGAGGCGCGGCTCGACGGCCGCGACTGGATCATGGGCGACGATTACTCGATCGCCGACATCTCGATGCTCGGATGGGTGCGCAACCTGATCGGCTTTTACGATGCCGGCGCGCTGGTCGAATTCGCCCGCTTCCCCCGCGTCGCAGCGTGGCTCGAACGCGGGCTGGCGCGCCCGGCCGTTCAGCGCGGCCTCAACATTCCTCCACGGCCGTAGCGGCGGAGCCACTGGGTACGTGTGAACAAGCACGGCCGCCGACGAGTGCCCGATCTCCCACGAGATTCTGCCAGGCGTCCCTTGGCCCATCCGAACGAGGTGCGCGGCATCAACCGCGTCGGCTGCGACGTCACCTCGAAGCCGCCGGGCACGATCGAGTGGGAGTAACGCTGCGCGATCCGCCATTACACTTCGCCGCTCCAGAAATGCTGCGGATATCCAGGATGCCCCCAGACACAATGATGTGAACTATGTCGAGATTGGTCCCGTAATACTTTTGTGACGAAGACGGCGGCAATGGCGTAAATGTCGCCGATTGGCCAAAATGGCCCAAATCCTCGGACGAACCGGAGGTGCGCCCCATGGCAGGCACGATTTCGAGAAAGCTGAAGCCCGTTTCCATCGCCTTCGCCGCGCTCGGCATCCTGGCGCTCGGCGCCTGCGCCGGCTCGACGACGGCCAATCCCGACATGGTCTCGATCGTGCCCGGCCCCGACGTGCCGAAGGGCACCAAGGGTCCGGACGGCGCGCCGCTGTGCCGCGAGGTCGGCGGCTACGAGGCCTACTACCAGCGCACCGGCAAGCCCTGCTGGATGGGCCCGGACGCCTTCAACGACATCAACTACCACGATCCGGCCACGCCGATTAACTGAGCGCCGGCGGGCGCGCTAACGCGCGGCGGCCTCGATGGCGAGCTCGGCTGCGCCCCAGTCGATCGCCATGCGCACCAGCGGGTCGAGACCTTTCTCGGCGCGCTCGGCGGCGAAGCGCGCGGGCGCGTCGCTCTTGAAGAAGCGGTGCAGGTGCTCGAGGCTCTCCACCCCGTAGACCATCGCGAAGCCCGGCCAGCCGTCCTCGTCGGCGGCATCCGCGTTGGCGAGGCGCAGCCGGCGCGCCCAGCGGAAGCCCGGCGCCGCCATCACCTCGGCGATATGGCCGCCGTCGAGCCAGCCGAGCACGGTGTCGACCGCGTCCGGCCGCACCCAGAAGCGCACCAGGAGGACCGCGCCCGCGGCGACGGTCTGGCTCATGCGGGGCGGGCGTCCGCGCGCCTGCGGCTCAATGCAGGATCTGGCTGAGGAAGAGCCGGGTCCGCTCCGACTGCGGATTGTTGAAGAAGCTCTCGGGCTCGTTCTGCTCGATGATCTCGCCGGCATCCATGAACATGACGCGGTTGGCGACCGTGCGCGCGAAGCCCATCTCGTGGGTCACGCAGAGCATGGTCATGCCCTCCTCGGCGAGCTCGACCATCACGTCGAGCACCTCCTTGATCATCTCCGGGTCGAGCGCCGATGTCGGCTCGTCGAACAGCATGATCTTGGGGTTCATGCAGAGCGACCGCGCGATGGCGACGCGCTGCTGCTGGCCGCCGGAAAGCTGGCCCGGGAACTTTTCCGCCTGCTCGGGGATCTTCACCCGCTCGAGGTACTTCCTCGCCGTCCTCTCGGCCTCCTCCTTGGGTGTCTTGCGCACCCAGATCGGGGCCAGCGTCAGGTTGTCCAGCACCGTCAGGTGGGGGAACAGGTTGAAGTGCTGGAACACCATGCCGACCTCGCGGCGGATCTGGTCGATCTGCTTGATGTCGTTGGTGAGCTCGATGCCGTCGACGATGATCTGGCCCTGCTGGTGCTCCTCCAGGCGGTTGATGCAGCGGATCATGGTCGACTTGCCCGAGCCCGAGGGCCCGCAGATCACGATGCGCTCGCCGCGATAGACGGTGAGGTTGATGTCCTTCAGCACGTGGAACTCGCCGTACCACTTGTGCATGTCGATCAGCTGGATCGCCACTTCGTCGGAAACCTTGAGATCCCGGCGCTGGGGTGGGGCGGAGTTCACTTGTTCGGTCGCCATGGCGGATGCTCCGATGTAACGCGCGGCTAGCGCTTGTGCCCGGTGTCGAGCTTGCGCTCCATGTACTGGCTGTAGCGCGACATGCCGTAACAGAAGATCCAGAAGGCGAACGCCGCGAAGACGTACCCGGTGTAGGGCACGTTGGGCGCCAGCCATTTCGAATCGGTGAGGCCGGCCTGGACCATGCCCAGGAGATCGAAGAGGCCGATGATCGAGACCAGCGTCGTGTCCTTGAAGAGGCCGATGAAGGTGTTGACGATGCCGGGGATCACGATCTTCAGCGCCTGCGGCAGGATGACCAGCCGCATCGACTTCCAGTAGCTCAGGCCCAGCGCGTCGGCGGCCTCGTACTGGCCCTTCGGGATCGCCTGCAGCCCGCCGCGCACCACCTCGGCCATGTAGGCCGACGAGAACAGCGCCACGCCGATCAAGGCGCGCAGAAGCTGGTTGAAGGTCACGCCCTCGGGCAGGAACAGCGGGAACATCACGGTCGCCATGAACAGCACGGTGATCAGCGGCACGCCGCGCCAGAACTCGATGAAGATGACGCTGATCGAGCGGATGATCGGCATGTTCGAGCGCCGTCCGAGCGCCAGCACGATGCCGAGCGGCAGCGAGGCGACGATGCCGGTCAGCGCCACCACCAGCGTCAGCATGAGCCCGCCCCACAGCGGCGTCTCGACATCGGGCAGCACGCCCTGGACGCCGCGGAAGAAGGGCACCGTGTTCTTCTGCCAGTCGAGGATGCCGAGGTTGAGGAAATCGGGCGGCGCGAACAACACCCAATAGGCGATCAGCAGATAGAGCGGGGCGAGCGCCAGCGCGATCTTGCCCGGCAGCCCGGCGCCGCGGTCGTAGCCCCAGGGGGCCAGCGCGGCGACGGCGAGCGCCGCCGGGGCGATGGCCATCGCCCAGGGCGGCGAGTCGCCGCGGATCGCGTCCCAGGCCTGGATCATCAGCATGTTGCCGAGGAAGGCGAGCACCCCGACGAGCAGGCACGAGAGCACGAAGCGGTCGAGCACCCCGGACCTGGTGCGCGGCGCCAGCAGCAGCGCCACCATCACCGCCATGGGCAGCAAGGTCAGCACGGCGGCGACGATCGCGGTCGTCGCGGTTGCCTGGCTCTGCGCCGCCCCGACCCCGTAGGCCAGGCCCTGCGTCCAGTTCGACGGCACCGCCAGGCCCCAGATCACGAACAGGACGATCAGCGCCACGGAGATCGGCAGGCTCCGGCCGGTGAGCTTGGCGTGGCGCGGCAGCAGGGCCAGGACCGCCAGCGCGATCGCCGACAGGCCCATCAGCCAGTAGGGCCAGGCCTGCACCGCCTCGGGGGAGAGGCCGAGCAGCAGCAGGAAGGCGAGCACCGGGAAGACGAACATCAGGAAGCCGGTGAACCAGCGCCGCAGCCGCGGATAGGCGGACTGCGCCGCGATCAGCGCGACCACGGCGAGCGCCAGCACGATCAGGCGGAACGGCCAAGCCTGCACGCCGTCGCCGGAGAAGGCGAAATAGAGCAGCACGACGAAGATCGGGCCGAGCACGATGGCCGCGCCCCGCAGCAGCCGCGCCGGGGTCACGCGCTCGAACATGATCGGCACCAGGGCGAGCACCATGAGGGCGCCGACCACGTCGGGCCGCCAGCGCTCGGCCGCCGGGAAGAAGCCGTACATGAACTGGTCCCAGCGGGCGCTGACGAAGGCCCAACAGGCCGCGTCGGGGCTGGTCAGGCAGTCCTTGGCGCCGGTGCCGGTCCAGACCGCGTCGAAGAACGCCCAGTTCAGCAGCTTCGGCACCAGCCAGACCAGCAGCGCCGCGAATAGGATGGTGAACACGCTGTTGACCGGCGAGGAGAAGAGGTTCGCCCGCATCCAGCCGACGATGCCGGTGGTGATCGTCGGCGCCGGCATGTCGGGATGCTCGCCCAGTGCGTATTTCGGTGGTGCGTCGGGCATCGTCAGCGCTCCACCAACGCTTTTCGCGCATTGTACCAGTTCATGTAGGCCGAGGTGAGCAGGCTGATCGTGAGATAGATCGCCATGGTGATGGCGATGATTTCGAGGGCCTGTCCGGTCTGGTTGAGCACGGTGCCGGCGAAGACCGAGGTGAGATCGGGATAGGCGATCGCCGTGGCCAGCGAGGAGTTCTTGGTCAGGTTGAGGTACTGGCTGGTCAGCGGCGGGATGATCACGCGCAAGGCCTGCGGGATGATCACCAGGTTGAGCGTCGGCCGCGGCCGCAGGCCCAGCGCGTGGGCCGCCTCGGTCTGGCCGTGGCTCACCGACTGGATGCCGGCGCGCACGATCTCGGCGATGAAGGAAGCCGTGTAGACCGCCAGGGCGATCAGCATGGCGATGAATTCGGGAATGATGTTGACGCCGCCCTCGAAGTTGAAGCCCTCGAGCTTCGGCACCTCGTAGCCGATGGCGAAGCTGAGGATCAGCCAGACCAGCACCGGCGCGCCGAAGATCAGCGCCAGGCCGACCCAGAACATCGGGAACTGCTCGCCGGTCTTTTCCTGCCGCGCCTTGGCCCAGCGGCCGATGATCCTGGTGATGACGATGCCGACGACGAAGACGATGACGATCGACAGCGTTCCCCAGCCCGACTTGAGCGAGGGCACGTAGAATCCCCGGTTGTTGAGGAAGAAGCTGTCGAAGATGGTGACGCTTTCGCGCGGGCCCGGCAGCGGCTTCAGCACCGCGTGGTACCAGAAGAAGATCTGCAGCAGCAGCGGGATGTTGCGGAAGGTCTCGATGTAGATGGTCGCGAGCCTGCGCACCAGCCAATTGCTGGAGAGCCGCGCCACGCCGATGGTGAAGCCCAGCATGGTGGCCAGGATGATGCCGACGAAGGCGATGAGGATGGTATTGAGCAGGCTGACGATCAGCGCCACGCCGTAGCTCGAGGTTTCGCTATAGGGGATCAGCTTCTGGATGATCCCGAACCCCGCCGTGGTCTCCAGGAAGCCGAAGCCCGAGGCGGTGTTCTGCTTCTCCATGTTGGCGACGGTGTTGCTGGCCAGATACCAGCCAACCCAGATCACCCCCACCAACGCCACTATCTGGAAGAAGATCGAGCGGATGCGCGGATCGCGATACCAGACCGCGCTGGCGGGCTTGGCGGCGAGCGATCCGGCCGTCATCGCGGCTTCGCCCGGCTGGCCCGGCGGCAACGTCTTTCCACGACGGCCCCCCTTACCGTGGAAGTGGAACGGCCCTGCCGGAAACCTGGCAGGGCCGCTTCATTTTCGTGCCTTAACGCATCGGCGGCGCGTAGAGGATGCCGCCCTTGTTCCACAGCTTGTTCAAGCCGCGCTCCAGGCCGAGCGGCGTCTTCGGCCCGACGTTGGCTTCGTAGATCTGGGCGTAGTTGCCGACCTGCTTGACGATGTTGTAGGCCCAGGTCTTGCCGAGGCCGAGGCTCTTGCCGGTGTCGCCTTCGACGCCGAGCAGGCGCCGGATCTCCGGGTTCTTGCTCGACTTCATCTTGTCGACGTTCTTGGAGTCGACGCCGAGCTCCTCGGCGATGATCAGCGCGTTCAGCGTCCAGCGCGCGATGTCGCCCCACTGGTTGTCGCCGTGGCGCACCACCGGACCCAGCGGCTCCTTGGAGATGATCTCCGGCAGAACCACGTTGTCGTTCGGGGCCTTCAGCTTGGTGCGTTGGGCGGCGAGGCCCGAGCGGTCGGTGGTGTAGACGTCGCAGCGGCCGCTGTCATAGGCGGCGACGACCTCGTCGGCCTTCTCGAAGGCGACCACCTTGTACTTCATGCCATGCGAGCGGAAGTAGTCGGCGACGTTGAGCTCGGTGGTGGTGCCGGTGTTGGTGCAGACCGCCGCGCCGCTCAGCTTCATGGCCGATTTCACGCCCAGCTTCTTGCGCACCATGAAGCCCTGGCCGTCGTAGTAGAGCACGCCGACGAAATCGAGCCCGAGGGCCGTGTCGCGGGTGTGGGTCCAGGTGGTGTTGCGCGAGAGCACGTCGACCTCGCCCGACTGCAGCGCGGTGAAGCGCACCTTGGCCGACAGCGGCACGTACTTGACCTTGTTGCCGTCGCCGAGCACCGCCGCGGCGAGCGCGCGGCAATAATCGACGTCGATGCCGGTCCACTTGCCCTTGTCGTCGGGGTTGGAGAACCCCGGAAGTCCCTGGCTGACGCCGCATTTGACGACGCCGGCCCGCTTGACGTCATCCAGCGTCGCCGCACCCGCGGCCGCGCCGAACGCCATCGTCGTGGCCGCCGCCGCGGCCCACAGAATTCCCTTCTTCATGAAAACACTCCCTGATTTGCTTTTCGATTTGAACCCGATTTCGCCGGCCTCCACGCGACCTGCCAGCGCAACCTGCCAGTTCGCGGCCGAGGCTCGGATTGAGCCATCATTGGCCATCGGACGCCAAAATCCAAGCACATTTCATTTTGGTAACAACAACCTCGCGGCGACTGCGGCCGATTGCGGCGCTTCGTGGCCAGAACCGGTCGCACTAAGGTTGGTGGGATCGATCCCCCGACGTCGCCGCCGATGGTGCGGCGCAGCATCGGCCGACGAACGCCGCCATCGCCGCGATCGTCCGTTCGGGGACCTCGCGATAGGGCTCGTGGCCGACGCCCTCCATCAGCATGCCCTCGGCCGGGCCGGACAGGCCGCGCGCGATGGCCTGGACCTGTTCCGGCACGCCGAACCCGTCCTCGCTGCCCTGGATGATCAGCGCCGGGCAGGTTATCGCCGGCAGCAGGTGCTCGGCGTTCCAGCCGATCGCCGCCGGGTTCAGCCAGCGCTCGCTCCACGAGCGATACATGCCCTCGGTCCGGTCGCCGTGGTGGCGCTTGAGGGCCGCCGGAAGGGCGCCGGAAAGCCAGTCCGCGCGGCCCTTGCGCATGCCCTCCATCGAATACGCGTCGTAGAAGATATGCGCGGCCATGGTGACCAGGCCGCGCACCGGCGCCGGGTGCGGGCGCGCGGCGTGGAAGATGGCGATCGTGCCGCCGTCGCTGTGGCCGACCAGGATCGCCTCGCGCACCCCGGCGGCGGCGAGCAGCTCGGGCAGGACGGTCCAGGCCTCGTAGTCGAAGTAGTCGGGATCCCGCGGCGCCGGCGGGATCGGGTCGGAGCGGCCGTGGCCCCAGCGGCTGTAGACCAGCGCGCCCAGACCGGTCGCCTCGACCAGGCGGGCGGGGAAGTCGCCCCAGGTCTCCACGCAGCCCAGCGCGTGGTGCAGCAGCACCATGGTCGGCGCCGCCTCGGTTGCCGGCCCGACGAGCTCGTAATGCAGCCTGTGGCCGCCGGCGGTCGCGAAGGGCACTCGGGTGGCCTCCGGGCAGCGCTCAGACCGACAGCGAGCCGTAGGCGCCGACGCCGACGATGAGGTCGCCCACGCGCACCAGGTAGCTCATCTTCGCCTCGATGCGCCGCGAGCACGGGTTGTACCAGTTGTAGCGGACCCAGCCGCGGCCGCGCGCCACCGCCGCGCCGAAGCGCGAGCGCAGCTCGAAGCCGCCGCTGCCGATGACCTCGGGGAAACCGACGTTCTCGACGATGATGCCGTCGCGGTCGATGACGAAGACGTAGAGGTCGCCGCGCACGAAGGGTCCGCTGGGATCGCGGTAGCGCCGGAACGCCGCCGCGCCCCCGACCGCCGCCAGCACCTTGGCGGCGCGCTCGGCGAGCTTCTTGGCCTCCACCGGCGAGCCGGCGGGACAGCTCGGCGTGGCTCGGGCGGAGCCGGGCAGGGCGCTCGGCGCGGCGAGCGCGGCGCCGGCCAGCATCGCGAGCGCGGCAATCGAACGCCGGGCTGTCATGGTCGGCCCGCGCGGCCGGGCTAGAGCGCGTCCTCGCCGGTCTCGCCGGTGCGGATGCGCATCGCCGAGGCCAGGTCGACGACGAAGACCTTGCCGTCGCCGATCTCGCCGGTCTGGGCCGTCTCCTTGATCACCTGCACGACCTGCTCCTCGAGCTTGGAGGCGACCGCGACCTCGATCTTGATCTTGGGCACGAAGCTCACCGTGTACTCGGCGCCACGGTAGATCTCGGTATGCCCCTTCTGGCGGCCGAAGCCGCGCACCTCGGTAACCGTCAGCCCTTCGACGCCGATGCCGGTCAGGGCCTCGCGCACCGCATCCAGGCGGTGCGGCTTGATGATCGCGGTAATCAGCTTCATGGGGCTTTCCGTCCTTCCTGCTCGCCCGCGCCGAGCCCCCAGGCTGGCGGGGCGCGGCGGCGCTATGCGCTAATCGTCGCTACATATTATAGCCGGTTTCGCCATGCGCGGTGAGGTCGAGGCCTTCGGTCTCGTCGCGCTCGTCGACGCGCAGGCCGACGATGCCGCCGACCGCCTTGGCGATCACGAAGGTGAGCACGACCGACCAGGCCACCGTGGCGACCACGCCGACCGCCTGGATCCAGAGCTGGTCGCCGATCCCGACCTTCTCGCCGAGCCCCATGCCGCCGAGCGCGCTGGCGCCGAAGATCGCGGTCAGCAGCGTGCCCATGATGCCGCCGACGCCGTGCACCGCGAAGACGTCGAGCGAATCGTCGATCTTGAGGCGCACCCGGATCAGCCCGACGGCGCCGTAGCAGACGAGGCCCGCGGCGGCCCCGATCACCAGCGCGCCCACGGGACCGACGAAGCCGCTCGCCGGGGTGATGGTGGCGAGCCCGGCGATGGTGCCGGTCACCATGCCGACCAGGCTCGGCTTGCCGCCCTTGATCCATTCGATCGACATCCAGACCAACGAGGCGGTCGCCGCCGAGATATGCGTGACCAGGAGCGCCATGCCCGCCGAGGCGTCGGCGGCGAGCGCCGAGCCGGCGTTGAAGCCGAACCAGCCGACCCACAGCATCGCCGCGCCCATCATCACCATGCCGGGGCTGTGCGGGGGGTGCATTTCCTGGGGAAAGCCGCGGCGCCTGCCGAGCACCAGGACGAGCACGACCGCCGAGACGCCGGCCGTCGCATGCACCACGAGCCCTCCGGCGAAGTCCTTCACGCCCAGGCCCGCCAGCCAGCCGCCGCCCCACACCCAGTGCGCCACCGGCGCGTAGACCAGGATCAGCCAGAGCGCGGAGAACAGCAGCACCGCCGCGAACTTCATGCGCTCGACGAAGGCGCCGACGATGAGCGCCGGGGTGATGATCGCGAAGGTCATCTGGAAGACGAAGAAGACGCTCTCGGGCAGCGTCGTGTCGGCGCGCACCTGGCCGGCGCCGATGCCGGCGAAGAAGGCGTTGCCGAGCCCGCCGATCCAGCTCTGCAGGCTGCCGCCGTTGCCGAAGGCCAGGCTGTAGACGCAGACCAGCCAGAGCACCGAGGCGAGGCAGGCGATGGCGAAGCAATGCATCAGCACCGAGAGCACGTTCTTTGCGCGCACCAACCCGCCATAGAAGAGCGCCAGGCCCGGCAGGGTCATGAACAGCACCAGCGCGGTGGAGGTGAGGATCCAGGCGGTATTGGCGCCGTCGACCTTGGCCTCGGCCGCCGCCGCCGGCCCGGCCAGAGCCAGCGAGGCCAGCAGCGCGGCGGGTAGGATTGAAAGGGTCGGGCCGAGCAGACCGGCCGACCGGCGTGCGATCGCGGACATGAGCGTGACTCCCCCTGTTGCGCGGTCCGGCCTGTCCCCGACCGGTTCCAGATGGCGCACTCAGGTCCGCATCATACGGGACAGGCGACGCTGCTTACAACACGGGGCAACACGGGCGACACGGGCGGGACACCTGCGGCGGAGCAACGACGGCCGGCACGCCAACCCGCCGCGCTCACGCCGCGCGATCTTCGATCACCTCCTCGCCCGCCGGCTCGCGCGGCGCCATGCCCGCCAGCGGTCCCGGCGGCCGCCAGTCCGGGCGCGTCGCCACGTCCTTGGAGGCGCAGCCCGAGCAGCGCAGCCGCGCGCCGACCTCGGGCACCGCCTGCGCGGCGCCCATCTGGCCCAACAATCGCCGCGCCTCCAGTATCGCGTGATGGCCGCACCTGTTGCACCAGCAGAAGACGTCGAGCCCCTGATTCAGGAGATCGCCCAACGTCACCGCCGCGCTATGCTGATAGGCGCGTCCCAGCGCCTCTTCCTTGAGCCGACCCATCGCCGCCTCCTTCTGTTTCTTGGGAAAGGAACATAACAAGAACAACATGACGACGTCAAGTCGTCGCGTGCAAAGACGACGTCAAGTCGACACGTGCATATGCGGCGCGTCGGCACTAAGCTTTTTCGGTGTCGTCCGGTGGCCGACGGCGCCGTCCGCCGACGGCCTACTCGACCGCCGCGCAAAATCAGCCAGCCGCATACTTGCCGCCCGGAAAAGCGAGGCCAATTCACCGATTGAGGGCCAATTCACCGATTGAGCGCCAATTCACCGATTGAGCGAATGAGCCGCAGACCCCTGGAGAGGCGATGAGCACAGTAACTGGAAGGCTCTTGTTCCACCTCACGGTGGCCATTGGCCTCGTGAGCGGCGGCGTTGCCCTGGGGCAGAGCCGCGCGCCGGTCGTCACGGTGGCCCAGCCCCTGCAGCGCGAGATCGTCGAGTACGACGAGTTCACCGGCCAGTTCGAGGCGGTCGAGTTCGTCGAGGTGCGCTCGCGGGTCAGCGGCTACCTCCAGTCGGCGCTGCTGAAGGAAGGCCAGATCGTCACGAAGGGCGATCTTCTGTTCGTCATAGACCCGCGCCCGTTCGAGGCGCAGCTGGCCTCGGCCAAGGCGCAGCTGGCCCAGGCGAGCGCGCGCCTCGAGCTCGCGAACCGCCAGCTCGCGCGCTCCGGCCAGCTCCGCAAACGCGACTTCGTGGCGGAGAGCGCCTATGACGAGCGCGTCCAGGAGCAGCGCGTGGCGGCGGCCTCGGTGGCCATCGCCAGGGCGGCGATCCGCACCGCCGAGCTCAACCTCGAGTTCTGCCGCATCGTCGCCCCGGTCGACGGCCGCGTCGGCCGGCGCGAGGTCAGCGTCGGCAACCTCGTCGCCGGCGGGGCGGCGACCGGCAACACGCTGCTGACCACCATCGTCTCGATCGATCCCATCTACTTCGTCTTCGACATGAGCGAGTCGGACTTCCTCGCCTATCAGCGCGCGGTCCAGTCGGGCAAGCTCACGTCGACGCGCAAGTCGGTTCCGGTCTTCGCGCGCCTGACCGACGAGCCGAAATGGCCGCGCGAAGGCAGGCTCAACTTCGTCGACAACCGGATCGACCGGACCGCGGGCACGATCCGCGTCCGCGCCGTGTTCGCCAACAAGGACGGCTTCCTGACGCCGGGCCAGTTCGGCCGCATCCGCCTGCCGGGCTCGGATCGCTACAAGGCGCTGCTCATCCCCGACCGCGCCATCCTCACCGACCAGTCGAACAAGATCGTGATGACCGTGGCCAAGGACGGCACCGTCGTGCCGAAGCGGATCCGGCCGGGCCCGATCTTCGACGGCCTGCGCATCGTCCGCTCCGGCCTTGCGCCCGACGACCGCATCATCATCAACGGCCTCATGCGGGCGCGGCCGGGCACGAAAGTTACCCCGCAGGAGGGCAAGATTCGCGCGGCCGGCGAGAAACGGCCGGGGTAGCGGACCGTGCGCTTCTCGCATTTCTTCATCGACCGGCCGATCTTCGCGACCGTGCTGTCGGTGCTGATCAGCATCGTCGGCGGCGTCGCCTTTCTGGTGCTCCCGGTGGCCCAGTACCCCGAGATCGCGCCGCCGACCATCGAGGTCCGGACCGCCTATCCTGGCGCCTCCGCGAGCGTGCTCAGCGAGACCGTGGCGACGCCGCTCGAGCAGGAGATCAACGGCGTCGAGAACATGCTCTACATGTCGAGCCAGGCGACCGGCGACGGCCAGCTCGTGCTGCAGATCACCTTCGCGCTCGGCACGAATTTGGACACCGCGCAGGTGCTGGTCCAGAACCGCGTGGCGATCGCCGAATCGCGCCTGCCCGAGGAGGTGCGGCGGATCGGCGTGACGGTGCGCAAGAGCTCGCCCGACATGCTGATGGTGATCCACCTCAGCTCCCCCGACAACAGCCGCGACCTGCTCTACATCTCGAACTACGCCACGTTGCAGATCCGCGACGTGCTGGCGCGCGTCGACGGCGTCGGCGACGTCCGGGTTTTCGGCGCGCGCAACTACGCGATGCGGGTCTGGCTCAACCCCGACCGCATCGCCGTGCGGGGGCTGACGGCCGGCGACGTGGTGAGCGCGCTGCGCGCGCAGAACGTCCAGGTGGCCTCGGGCGTGCTCAACCAGCCGCCGGTGCCGGCGCCCGGCGCCTTCCAGGTCAATATCGAGGCGCTCGGCCGGCTCGAGGCGGTGCGCCAGTTCGAGAACATCGTGGTCCGCGCCGACGCCGGCGGGCGGATCACCCGGATACGCGACGTGGCCCGCGTGGCGCTCGGCGCCCAGGACTACACCACCATCGGCTATCTCGACACCCGCAAGGCGCTACCCTTGCTGGTCTTCCAGCGTCCGGGCTCGAACGCGCTCGAAACGGCCGATCTGCTCAAGAAGAAGATGGCCGAGCTCTCCAAGGCGTTCCCCTCGGGCCTCAAATACGAGATCGTCTACAATCCGACCGAGTTCATCCAGCAGTCGGTCGATGCGGTGATCGAGACGATCTTCGAGGCGGTGCTGCTGGTCGTCCTCGTCGTGGTCCTCTTCCTCCAATCCTGGCGCGCCTCCGTCATCCCGATCATCGCCATTCCGATCTCGCTCATCGGCACCTTCGCCGTGCTCGCGGCGTTCGGCTACTCGCTCAACAACCTGACGCTCTTCGGCCTGGTGCTGGCGATCGGCATCGTCGTCGACGACGCGATCGTCGTGGTCGAGAACGTCGAGCGCAACCTGCGGGCCGGCATGAGCCCGCGCGACGCCGCGCACGAGACCATGGACGAGGTCGGCGGCGCGCTGGTGGCGATCGCGCTGGTGCTGGCGGCGGTCTTCGTGCCCGCGGCCTTCGTGCCGGGCATCTCGGGGCAGTTCTTCCGGCAGTTCGCGGTCACCATCGCCTCGGCGACGATCATCTCGCTCTTCGTCTCGCTGACGCTGAGCCCGGCGCTCTGCGCCATCATGTTCAAGCCGCACCGCGAGCACGCGCGGCCCTCGCCGCTCGCCCGGCCGTTCGTCGCCTTCTTCGGCGCCTTCAACGCCGGCTTCGACCGGCTCGCCTCGGGCTACGGCGGCCTGACCCGCCGGCTCGGACGCATCGCCGTGGTGATGCTGGTCGCCTATGCCGGCTTCATCGGGCTGACCGGCTGGCAATTCTCGCGCGCGCCGACCGGGTTCATCCCCGAACAGGACCAGGGCTATCTCATCACAGTCGTGCAGTTGCCGCCGGGCGCCTCGCTCAGCCGGACCGACGAGGTGGTCCGGCGCGCCACGGCCGAGATTCTCAAGATCCCCGGCGTCGCGCACGCTGTCCCCTTCGCTGGCTTCGACGGGGCGACCTTCACCAACGCCTCCAACGCCGGCGCGATCTTCTCCGCGCTCGAGAGCTTCGGGGATCGGCGCGCCGCCGGCCTGACGCTGCAGCGGATCATCGGCGAGCATTTCGGTCGCCTCGGCGCGATCCAGGACGCCTTCATCATCACCATCGCCCCGCCGCCGGTGCGCGGCATCGGCAATTCGGGCGGCTTCAAGATGATGGTCCAGGACAAGCGCGGCCGCGGCGCCCGGGCGCTCGAGGCCGCGGTTGGCGACCTCGTGCGGGCGGCCAACCAGACACCCGAGCTGCGCGGCGTGTTCTCGCTCTACAACACGCGCACGCCCAAGCTCTTCGCCGACATCGACCGCGTCAAGGCGGAGATGCTGCGCGTCCCGGCGGCGCGGGTCTTCGAGGTTCTCGAGGTCTACCTCGGCTCGGTCTTCGTCAACGAGTTCAACTATCTCGGCCGCACCTACCGGGTGACGGCGCAGGCCGACGGCCGCTTCCGCCAGGACATCCACGCGATCGCCAACATGAAGACGCGCAACAGCCAGGGCAGGATGGTGCCGATCGGCTCGGTGGCGACCTTCCGCGACCTCACCGGCGCCTACCGCGTGCCGCGCTACAACCTTTACCGCGCCGCCGAGATCCAGGGTAACGCCGCGCCCGGCTATTCCTCGGGCCAAGCGATCGCCGCCATGGAGCGGCTCGCCGCATCGCGCCTCCCCGACGGCTTCGCCTTCGAATGGACCGAGCTGGCGTTGCAGGAAAAGCTCGCGGGCAGCTCCGGCCTCATCGTGTTCGTCGCGGCGGCGGTCTTCGTCTTCCTGCTGCTCGCCGCCCAGTACGAGAGCTGGACGCTGCCACTCGCGGTGATCCTGATCGTGCCGATGTGCCTGCTGACCGCGGTCAGCGGATTGCTGTTGCGCGGCATGGACGTGAACATCCTGGCCCAGGTCGGCTTCGTCGTGCTCGTCGGCCTGGCGGCCAAGAATGCCATCCTGATCGTCGAGTTCGCGCGCCAGGCCGAACGCGAGGGTAAGGACCGGCTGGAAGCCGCCGTCGAGGCGGCGCGCACGCGCCTGCGACCCATCCTGATGACTTCCTTCGCCTTTATCCTCGGCGTCGTCCCGCTGGTCGTCGCCTCCGGCGCCGGTGCCGAGATGCGCCAGAGCCTCGGCACCACCGTGTTCTTCGGGATGCTGGGGGTCACCCTGTTCGGGCTGATCTTCACGCCGGTCTTCTACGTCACCATGCGCGGCTTGTCCCGGCGATCGCGCGCGACTGCCCAGAAGGCGCCGCAAGCCGGCGAATGACGGCCGTTAGATCGGGTCGCATTTGGGCCGGATCGAAAATTGATCCGGCCCAAATGCGTGAATCCGATCTAACCAATTGATAATAGAGCAGATTCACGTGATTAGGTCGAATCAGGAAGTGATTCGACCTAATCACGACCTGCTCTAGGACGCGGTCCAGACCAGGCGGAGCTGCTGGTCGAGCACGGCCACGACCTCCTCGATCGACGCGGCCTGGCTGAGGCGCCGCGGACCCGCGGTCAGCATGAAGCGCGGCGGCTTGCGGCCGTGTCCGGCGAGCTTGGTGACGCTGTAGGCCGGCCGCTCGGCGGCATGGCGGAAGATCGAGAAGGTGGCCCGCCCCGGCCCGTGGTCGATGGCGTAGTCGCGCCATTCGCCGCTCATCACCCGGCGGCTGTAGAGCGACAGCAGGCGGTTCAGCTCGATGCGGTTGAAAAAGACCCTGGCGGGCGGCCTGTCGCGAGCGGGAAGGCGCACCACGTCCGTCATGTCGCGGATCAGTCCAAGGCCAGCGTCGTCGTCATGACGTAACCTTGGCCGATTTCCGGGCGCGTGTCCAGCCACCCTGAACGCCCGAATACGGCCTTGAATGCCGGGCCTGCGAGGCCGATCTAGCAGCGAGGACTTAAGGTTACCGGCCCGGCGGGGAGGGGATCATGGCGGCCGTCACACCGATCTGCGACTTCGGCTGGAAGGCCGTCGACTTCGCGCTGCCGGGCGTCGACGGCAAGACCTGGCGCCTTGCCGACGTGCGCGGCGAGACCGGCACGCTGGTCGTCTTCATCTGCAACCACTGCCCCTACGTGAAGGCGACGATCGGGCGCATCGCCGAGGAATGCCGGGCGTTTCAAGCCCACGGCATCGGCTCGGTCGCGATCATGCCGAACGACACCGAGGCCTATCCCGCCGACGGCTTCGAGAAAATGAAGGCCATCGCCGAGCGGCTCGATTTCCCCTTTCCCTACCTGCTCGACGCGACCCAGGAGGTCGCGCGCGCCTACGACGCGGTCTGCACGCCCGACTTCTTCGGCTTCAACGCCGATCTCGCGCTGCAATACCGCGGCCGCCTCGACGCCTCCAGGACCCAGCTCGTCGAGGGCGCGCGCCGCGAGCTCTACGAGGCCATGGCCGCGGTGGCCGAGACCGGGCGCGGGCCGGCGGAGCAGATCCCCAGCATGGGCTGTTCGATCAAGTGGCGCCGGGCCGCTTAGAGCAGGTCGTGATTAGGTCGAATCATTTCTTGATTCGACCTAATCACGTGAATCTGCTCTATTACCAAATAGTTAGATCGGATTCACGCATTTGGGC
>Ga0302046_10001389_pt1 | contig 22697 bp, 11 predicted proteins | sample RVTome_11_FD_200261 | JGI IMG/M metagenome (GOLD analysis project Ga0302046, IMG submission 200261) | Soil microbial communities from uranium-contaminated site in the Upper Colorado River Basin, Wyoming, United States - RVT147D111 (version 2) ...
CGGGTGGGCGCACGCTGATCAAGAAGCTCGTCACGCGCCGGATCGAGCACGCCGTCCGTCAAGGGAATCTCGCATTCCACGTCTCGAGCCGCCGCCCGGACGAATGACGCCGGGCGCAACGGCGGTGCCGTCTATCGTCGTCCGGTCTGCGTGGCCGGCGAGCCCCCGAAGATGGGGTCGAACAGTTGAGGCACCGGACTGGTCCATCCGGCTTTGGACTCCGCGACCATCCGCACGATCTCTTCCATGAGTATCGCGTTATCGACTACCACGCCGTCCTTGACCGTCCAGCGCACGCCGCCGCGCCGCACGATGTTTCCACCCACCATGTCCAGCGCGCCGAACGCATACAGATAGCGAAGATTCTCGAGCGGGTTGCCATCCACGATCGCGAGGTCCGCCGTGTACCCGGTCTGGATGAGGCCGAGGTCGGGACGGCGGAGGGTCTGGGCGCTGTTGTACGTGGCGGCCCGAATCACTTCCAACGGATCGAGCCCTGCTTCGTGCATCAGCTGCAGCTCCCGGACGTTGGCGATCCCGCTGGTGTTCCACAGATAGGGGTCGTCGACGGCGTATGACAGGTGGCCGCCGCGTCGGTGGAATTCGAAGATGAGCCGCTGCCACTTCCGGAACGTATCCGACCACCGTTGCTCGTCCTTTGATGTCCAGTCCCAATGGTGTGAGGCATGGTATGCGGGATTGGGATAGTACCACTCGATGAGTTGGCGATGTGTGTACTTCTCGTGCCACGGCAGACCCATCGCGCGGTTGATGTCACGGTTGGATTCGTACGTACTCATGGTCGGGATCAAGGATACGCCCGTCGCGACCAATCGATCGACCACCTCGCCGAACAGCACACTGTCCGGTGCTTCCTGCCAGATGCTCCCGGCGTGCCGGAATCGCTGTGCCTCGTCCATATAGTTGTAGTCGGGAGGAAAATGCTGCACGCTTGCACCCATGGCCGCTTCCGCGTACCCGTAGTGGTGTTCGATCATCGTGACGCCCAGCTCCGCCGCCCGCACGGCGTTGACGACCGCGATGTCGGACGGGGGTAGGTGCACGGTCGTGATCCCGCCGGCGTCCCACACCGCCCGGCAGACCGCCCCAAACAGCTCCGCATTCCAGGCGAGGCTGCCCACCCGGATCACATGCGTCCCTTCGGCAATGAGCTGCGTGGCCAACTCCTGTGCCCGGGCCGGATCGTGCCACGGGGAGATCTCGGGAAGGGGTGGTGCATGACCGGGGTCACGGGATCGAGACGGCCCCCAGTCGCGAATCGGAAACATGCGGGGCGCCGTGATGCCATGCGCATCCGAGAGCCGCTGCTGCTCGAGCGCCTGTTCCCATCCGCGCTCGGCGCCGTTGACCATTGTCGTGACCCCGTGCGCCAGCTTGAGATTGTACACGTACTGAAGCGGGAGCGGGTCGCTGCGAATGTGCGCATGCAGGTCGATGAGACCCGGCATCACGTACATGCCCGTCGCGTCGATGATGCGGTCCGCCTCGTGGGCCGGGGTGCCGGTGGGGCGGCCGGTCACCCCGTTGTATGAGATGATCTGTATGATCGTGTTGCCTTCGATGATGATATCGGCAGGCCCGTACGCCGGGCCTCCGTGGCCGGGAATCACCATGGCGTTCGCGATGACCAGCCGGTCGAAGGGGCCCTGGCGCGCATCCGCGGACGTTTGAGCCTGCGCCGTCACGTATCCACCCAGCAGGGCGAAGGTCATGAGAACACCAACCCGCGCGCGACAGGATTTAGATCGAGAGTTGCTCATTGGATCCCTTTCCGGGCATTGAGGCGGGTTGGGACGCCACCACGCAGTCACGATCCGCCGCCGATGCGGTACTCCGGGGGCGGCTCCTGGCCCAGGAGGTGCTCGACGAAATAGTCCCATCGCCGGCGCATCATGTAGGGTTCGTTGCCGAATCCGTGGCGGCGATTTGGGAACATGATGAGATCGAAGGTCTTATTGGCGGCAATGAGTGCGTCGACGACGAGAAGGGTGTTGTATGGCGGGACATTGTTGTCCAGCGTGCCATGCGCCAGCAACAACTTGCCCCGCAGATTTTCGGCCAACAGCTGGTTGGCCTGGTTGTCATAGTTCGTCGAACCGTCGGGGCGGGTCTCCAGGAGCCCCTGCCACTTCTCGCCCCAATCGTCCTCGTAGTTGCGATTGTCATGGTTGCCCGCTTGGGAGACCGCCACCTTGTAGAAGTCGGGATACCGCATGATCGCGTCCGCGGCGGCGAATCCGCCACCGGAATGCCCGTAGATGCCCACGCGATCCAGGTCCATCCATCGATGACGCTGCGCCAACTGACGAATCATCGCCATCTGATCCGGAAGACCGTTGTCCCCCATGTCGCCGTAATAGGTCTCGTGGAACGACTTGGAGCGGAACGGCGTGCCCATGGCGTCGACCTCGACCACGATGAATCCCAGTTCCGCGATGGCCTGCTTATCTCCACGGGACGGGTTGAAGCTCCGACTTCCCACGCTGCCGGACTGCGGGCCGGGATAGAGGTAGTTGACGATCGGGTACGACCGGGTCGAGTCGAACCCCGTCGGCCGATACATCAGGCCGTAAAGGTCCGTCGCTCCGTCCCGCGCCTTCACCGTGAACGGGATGGGCGCCTGCCATCCGTTGGCCAAGAGGCGACTGATATCGGACTGTTCGAGCGGCATGACGCGACCTCCCCGTGCGTCACGGACCACGGTGACGGGAGGATCAACCGGCGTGGAGTATGAGTCCACGAAGTACCGACCGGACGGCGACAGCGTCACCCGGTGATTCGCGCTGTCGGGCGTGAGCAGACGCAGATTGTCGCCGTCCAATCCGACGCTGTAGAGGTACTGAAAGTACGGGTCGCCCGGCTCGCGACCGACCCCGGTGAAGTAGATAGTTCGGGTTCCCTCATCGACGCGGAGCACTTCGAGGACATTCCAGTCGCCCTGCGTGATCCGATGCTTCAACCGCCCTGATGGCAGATCGTACAGATACAGGTGGCCCCAGTCGTCACGTTGCGAATACCAGATCACCTCGTTGGACGACGGCAAGAACCGCCAGTTCGGGCTATCGAAACCGGATTCGTAGAACGTCTCGACACCTTCGCGCATGACGTCTCGCACCACGCCGGTTTCCGCGTTTGCGACGCGGAGGCGCGCATCCTTGTGGTCCCGCGAACTCGAGATGAAGGCAACCTGCGAGGCGTCCGCGCTCCACTCGACGTCCGTGAACGTGCCCCCGCAGCGAATGTGATCGCACGTCGTGGAACGGTGCACATCCGGCGGCATCTGCAGACGCGTGACCTCCGGCGCAGTCACGTCGATGATCACGCGATGAATGCGAAACACCACGCTATCTTCGGGCAAGGGGTACTTCCACGCCTCCAGCGTCGGGTGGCCGACGTTGGTCGTGACGAGATACATCTCGCCCACGCCGCGCGCGTCGTGCTGGAAGGTGGCGATCTTCCGAGAGTCCGGTGACCACAGCAAGACCGGCCGGTCGCTCTTCGTCCAACCGGCGTTGTCCGTGGCATAACCAAAGTCCTGGACGCCGTCGGTGGTTACCGGCCATGACTCCTCACTCGAGGCGTCACGCATCCACAGGTTGTGGTTCCGAATGAACGCCGCCAGGCGCCCGTCTGGGGAGAAGACCTCGTTCCGGTTGCCGCTGGGGCGCCCGCGCGCCTGTTCCGTGCAGCGAGTGCCGTTCACATCGCACGTATAGCGCCGGGATCCCAGGTCGAAGACGATCGATTCACCATCCGCCGAGTACTCGAAGGCGTCGAACGGAAGACGGTCGGCGGCATAGCTGGTATCACGGACACTTGATAACGCGCTGGCCACGCCGGCGTGGTTGAACGCCGCCGCGCGCGTCCGGTCGCTGGGATCGATCAAGACAAACTCGTGGCCCGCCGCCACGACGCTCCGATACCAGAATCGGTCTTGTGGAAGGAACTGCGGATCCACGTCCGCCCGGTACACGAGCGGTGCCGTCCTCGCGCGGAGAAACCTCTCGGCGCGCGCATAATCCGCCGTGGTCACCGCCTGAGCCTGGGCGGCTGCCGGCACGATCGTCAATGAGACCGCCCAAAGAACGAAGCTGATGCGCATGTGCTTGCCTCGCAGTGTTGATCCAAGGTGCGACGGCATGCGTCGCGGGCCGAGCGTTGGAGGGCCGAGCGCCCGATCGTATTTTGTCGAATCGGGAAACTGCCCTAACGCGAGTGGTTTGTCCATCGGAGGTCGTGATCGTGCGAGGTGTACTCATCGGACTTGGGGTGCTAGCGGCCGGGTTCCTGGCCCTCGCCATCCCGCTTCCGCCACCGTCCGTTCCGGAGGCACCGGAACGTGGAGGGGGCTTCGGGTGGCGGCAGGACGCCTTTTGGGACGAGTTGGAGCGTCGATACGTCGCGGCCCGTGCTGCCTCCTGCGATGACGGCTCAGTCGCCGCAGCGGTCGAGGCACTGTCGAGCGCTCTCCGCGATTTGCCGGACACGATCGCGCCGCGCTCGGTGCATATGGACACGCTCGAGACCAGTCTGTTCACCGTCGGCGCCCTGGTCGCCGCGTGTCCCGCGGCCCTGGACGGCTATCTCCAGGTGACCGCCGACCTGCGCAGGGTGATCAAGCGTCGCTCGCGCCAATGGCGCGTTAACGATCCCGCCGTGCGTGACCGGCTCTATCGGGCGCTGTATGGCGGACGCGCGGCCGCCGAGGAGGTGATGCTGCAGCACCCCGACCGCCTGGTGCCGTTGGTCACCGGCGTCGACGAACCGTCATCGACGCCGTCCGCGGTCGTGCGTGGCGTCCGCATTCATTCCGGCGATCTGCTCGTGTCGCGGGGTGGGTATCCGACCTCCGCCCTCATTGCTCGCGGGAATGATTACCCGGGCAACTTCTCGCACATCGCGTTGGTCCACGTCGACAGCGCGACCCACGAGGTTTCGGTGATCGAGGCGCACATCGCGCGCGGGGTCGCCATCGGAACAGCCGAGCAGTACCTCAATGACAAGAAGTTACGCATGATGGTGTTGCGTCCACGTGCCGATCTCCCGCAGCTCATGGCCGATCCCTTGCTGCCCCATCGAGCCGCGACCCTGTCGCTCCAACGGGCGCGCACCGAGCACATCCCCTACGATTTCGAGATGGACTATGACGATCCGCAGAAGCTGTTTTGCTCGGAGGTTGCGTCTTCGGTCTACCGGCAGCTCGGTGTCCCGCTGTGGACAGGGCTGTCGACGATCTCGGCGGAAGGTCTGCGGCGCTGGCTGGCGTCGTTCGGCGTTCGGCACTTCGAGACCCAGGAGCCGTCCGATCTGGAGTACGACCCGCAGCTCGTCGTGGTGGCCGAGTGGCGCGATCCCGAATCACTGCGACGCGACCACATCGACAACGCGACGATCGATGCGATGCTGGAGGGTGCCAACCGCGGCGACAAGCTCTCGTTCTCCTGGTACCACCTTCCGCTGGCCAGAGCCGCCAAGGCGTACAGCTGGGTCGTGCGGCGGTTTGGTGCGTATGGTCCGATTCCGGAAGGCATGACGCCGACGGCGGCACTCAGGAGCCAGGCGTTTTCTGCCCGTCAGCTGCGCATGGCCGATGACGTCGATGGCCGCGCGCGGACGCTCGAGGCGGAGCAGGGATACCCGCCGCCCTATTGGGTGTTGCTGGAGCTTGCAAGAGCGGCCCGCGACCAGCTTCCAGCGACCAGCGTGCCCGGGATCGATAGTGCGGTTGCGCCTGTGCGTTCACCATAGGGCGAGGTGCACTGAAGAAAGACGCGGAATAGCCGGGAACTGGCGGGACCGGCTGGTAGCCGGCGGCTGTCATCGCAAGTATCGCTCCGGAATCGCAATCCCGCTGGTCTCCTCATCCCACGCGATGCCGGCGATCCACCAGCGTCCCTCGTGGTGCACCAGCTGGAACGTGTTGATGCCGCGGCCCAGGATCTGATCGCTGCCCCAGAAGTGTTTCTGGTACACGCTGAAGACGTGCGCGATGTCGCCATAGTGCTCGATGTGGTTCGCGACCGCCTCCTCCTGAAAGCCCTGGTCGTTGGGCCCGCCGATCTGAGTCCCGTTGTCGATCCAGGTGATGAAGTCCTCGACCGTCATCACGCGAAACTGCCCACCGGTCTGCTCCGTGTTCGGGATCAAGTTGGCGGATGGCAGAAAGAGCGACCGAAACCGGTCCCACGCGAACTGGGCGCCCGGCGCGCGCCCGATCGCATCGTACGTCGCGTTGACAATCGCCTCCGGTGATTCCACATCCGCTGCCCGCGCCTGCGCATCAGCGGGACGCTGAAGTCCGACGATCAACGCACCCGTGAGTATGACACCGGTACCAACCCATTGCACACGAGTCATGCGGAACCCCTTCCGTTGGGTCGTCTCGAAACCAATAGTGACCAATGACGTGTCAGCCTGCCACGCTCTCCGCCGGTCCAACGGACCGACGTCGGTCATGCCTCGAATCGCTCCAGCTCCTCGGTGGCCCGTGACCAATCGGCCATGGCCTTGTCGAGTCGTTGCCGCGCTTGGGCCAGAGTGCGTCCGAGTTCCGCGGCATGTTGCGCGCCGTCCGCGGAACCGTCGTAGAGATCCCCTTTCGCCAGTTGGGTCTCCAATGCCGCAACCTCGACCTCCGCGGCGTCCGCGCGCCGTTCGGCATCTTCAACGGAGCGCTGGGCGGTGCGCTTTGCCGCATCGTTCTTGACCGGACGTCGCGGAGGTGGTTTGGCGCTCTCCCGAACGCGTCGCGCTTCTGCGGCTGCAAGGGCGGCGCGCCGGGCGCGCCGCTCCTCCTGGACGGCCTCCCACTCGACGAAGGTGCCCTGATAGTCATCGAGCCGAGTGCCCTCGATCGCCCACACACGGGTCGCCAGTTCGCGGAGAAAGGCTCGATCGTGGCTCACCAGGATCACCGTCCCCTCGTAGGCTTCGATCGCGTCTTCCAAGACTTCGATCCCCTCGACGTCCAGGTGGTTGGTCGGCTCGTCCAGGACCAGCAGATTGGCACGTGCCAGCGTGATCATCGCGAGCGCCACCCGGGATCGTTCGCCGCCCGAGAGCGAGGTCGTGAGGCGCTGCACCTCGTCGCCGCTGAACTGAAACGCGCCAAGGTGATTCTGCACGTGCCCGCGCGTCCACTGCGGTCGGATGTCATGAATCACGTCGAAGATCGTTCGATCCATGGGCACGTCGGCCAGGTCTTGCCGGTACCACGCCGGCGTGATGCCGGCGCCGACCTTGACGTGACCCCCGGCGGGCGGTCGCGCCCCGAGCAGCGTGGCCAGGAGCGTCGACTTGCCCGTGCCGTTCGGTCCGACGAGCGCGATCACGTCACCGCGCATGGCGGTGACCGTGACGTCGTCGAGGAGCACGCGCCGGCCGACCGTGACGCGAAGGTCCTTCGTGTCGATCACGCGATCGCCGCCCCGCTCTCCACGCTCGAGCCGGAGGGCCATAGCATCGTCTTCGCCGGGCGGTGCCGATAGCCGGGGGAGCCGAACGAGGCGTCTGCGGCGGCCCTTGGCTTGGGCGGTGTTTTGACCGGCGATGTGACGCCGGATGTATTCCTCTTCCTTCTTGATGTGCACTTGCTGTTTAGCAAATGAGCGGGCCTGGGTCAGCTCGCGCTCCGCCCGTTGGCGGACGAAGTCCGAGTACCCGCCGCGGTACGCCACGGTCGTCCCCGCGTGCACGTGCAGCATATGGTCTGCACACTCGTCCAAGAAAGCGCGATCGTGGCTGATGACCATGATGGTCTCGCCGTAGTCACGCACGTAGGCGGTGAGCCAGCGCGTCGTCTCCAGGTCGAGGTGATTCGTGGGCTCGTCCAGTAGGCGAAGGTCGGCGGGCGCGGCCAGCTGCGCGGCGAGCCCCACGCGTCCGCGTTCGCCGCCGCTCAGGGTGTCCACCGATCGGGTTTTGGCCTCTTCCGGGTCGAACGCGAGACCCTGCAAGACGGCATCAATGCGGGCGTGAAAGTCGTACCCCCCCTGGTGTTGGAACTGCTCCTGAACCCGGCCGTAGCGCGCCACGTCGGCGGGCGTCGCGGAGTCTCCGGCTTCGGCCAGGCGGTCCGCCAGCGCTTCCAACATGTGGCCCAACGTGATCAGGTCGCCGTAGCCGGACGCGGCTGCATCCCAAATAGTCGTTGCACGGCCAAAGTCTCGGTACTGGTCGAGCAACGCCACGCGAAGTCCGGCCAGGCGGTCTGCCGTCCCCTGGGCGGGGGTGGTCTCGCCGGTGATGACGCCGAACAGGCTGGTTTTTCCAGCGCCGTTGCGTCCCACAACGCCCCACCGATCGCCTTTGTCGACGGTGAACGAGACGTGGTGCAGAATGGTGGCCGCGCCGTATGTAATTGTTACGTCGGCGAGAGTCAGAAGAGGCATGCGGGAGGATAGCCGGGGCCGCCCCGGCCGACCACCCTGTTCTGTCGGATCGTGCGGACTATGACATGACCGGGTGGACGGCGGGAGATGTCGAGGTACCCGATCTCACCGGGGATCTCGTCGCGCCCGGCTGGATCAAGAGCGGTCATGCCGTAGCGCGGCTATTGAGGACGGCATCGCGCCGGCGGCGTACGCGTGCCACCTCGTCACTGTAGCCCGCGGCCCGCGTGGGATCCGAACCCTTACGGCTACCAATGGGTTGCTCTGGGATCGCGTTCGCGATGTGATGCGCCTGGACGCCAACCGGCGCTCCCCCCAGCCATCCGTTGTCTGGCTGGGTTTCTTGGCGAGGGCGGTCGTGGCGGTCCAGATCTCGACCTCGAACCTATGGGCATGCCCGACCAACCCGGCAGGTGCTGCTTCGTCCGAGTCCGCCTCGCCACCGACCGATCCATCGGTGGGGGTAGGCTCGTACAAGCCGGGACTTCAGCGTTGTTCTGTGCGCAGTCGCTGGTTTGGCCGCCACGTTCGCTATCAATAAGTAGGATACGAAAACGATTTTGAATCCGGTTTGCCCGAAAGACTCCTCCAAAGCTCATCAAACCACTACATTACCAATTCCTGAGCAGCTAATCTCAGCGATTACGTACCGGTTTCCGTAGCCTCAACGGGGGGGACGTGGGGGCGCTAGGCGGAACCGAAGAACTGCTGGACGAGTTACCATGAACCACGCACGGGCGGGGCGGCCCGCGAGCTGGACACATGCCCGAGCCAATTTAGGGGGATGTGCCTGGCGTTTCTCAGTGTTCCCTCGCATTCAGGGCGTGTCATGGTGTGGTCCGTTTGCTGATGAGCTGACCGATGGCCGGTTCGGCTCCTAGGCGGGCCTACTGAAGAGTATCGGCGCGCGGGCCGGTACTCGGGGTGTCCGAGTCTCCTTCGACGAGTTACCCCGGGAACCGGTCGAATCTCGTTTGAATCGAACATCCCGGAGGTTTCGGTTCTCGTCTATTGTTGAATGTTGTGTTTCACATATTTCAGGAGGGTCAGCGGGAACGATACGAGTGAAAGCAGTGTGTCACGTAGTTGGCGTGGATGCCTAATTTGAAAATCTAATTTCACTTCGCACGTCACAGGAGGCCTTATGGTCAAGCGTGGTTTGTTTCTCGTCCTGGCGATTGCGTCCAGCATACTGCTGACGACGCCCGCTGAGGCGCAGCAACGAACGGTCCGCGGCGTAGTTATAGCCGTGGTAGACAGTCAGCCAATCTCTGACGCAGTCGTTGGGGTCGCCGGTTCGCTGGTCCGGGTCCGTACTGATGCGCAAGGGCGATTCAGCATCGAGGTGCCCGCGGGCGCGGCGCGCATCACCGTGCAGGCTATCGGATACACGCGGCAGTCGATCGACGTGTCCGCCGGTGAGGCCACGGTCAACGTGAGCATGACGCAGGACGTGTTCCAGCTCGACGAGGTCGTCGTGACCGGCCAGGCCACGGGGGTCGAACGCCGGAGTGCGACAACGTCGGTGGCATCGGTCTCGGGCGAGGAAGTCCGCAACGTGCCGGCTCAGACGTTCGAGTCCACGCTCAGTGGCCGGGTCAGCGGTGTCAACGTGCAGTCGAATTCCGGCGCCCCCGGTGGCGGAATGCAGATTCAGATTCGTGGCGCCACCACGATTCTCGGCGATTCGGATCCGCTGTTCGTCGTCGACGGCGTCATCTATTCCAATGCCCGGATTCGTGGTGGCCGGTCGTCCGCCGTAGCGGGCGCCAGCACCTCCGAAGACGACCCGGTCAATCGCGTCGCCGATATCAACCCGAACGACATCGCGAGCATCGAGATTTTGAAAGGCGCGGCGGCGTCGTCGATCTACGGCTCGAAGGCCGCCAACGGGGTGATCATCATCGAGACCACCCGCGGCCGTCAGGGCGCGCCGCAGGTCACCTTGCGGCAGAGCTTCGGGGTCTTCGACATGGCCCGCAGCTACGAGAGCCGCACGTTCAGCGCCGCCGAGGTCGAGGATGCGGTGGACCTCTGGGGTGAGGATGCTCGAGCGTACTTCGCCGACGGCACGCCGCAGACGTTCGACCTGTATGACCAGGTCTTCGGCCGCAACGACGTCTCGTATGAAACGGCCGCGACCGTGAGCGGCGGGACCGAAGACACGAGGTATTTCCTCAGCGGAACGTGGAAGCGCGATGAAGGTCTGGCGGACAACACGGGCTTCTCGCGACAGGGCGTGCGCATCAATGTCGACCAGCAACTTGGCGAACAGGTCGACGTGTCGGTGAGCACGTCGTTCAACCGCTCGCTCGCGCAGCGCGGCTTCACCAACAACGGCAACAACGGGGGAACGGCGGGCTATGCCCTAGCGTATCAGCCCAATTTCCAGTCGCTGTTGCCGAACGAAGATGGCGTCTTCACCACGCCCGCGCTCACGACGCAGGGTCCGGGGGCCAATCCCGTGCAGACGCACCGTCTGAGCCGCAACGATGCCGAGACCAACCGGTTCACCGGCGGAGCGACGGTCAACTTCACGCCGCTCGAGTCGGCGTCCAGTTCCCTACGGTTCACCGCCGGAGCGGGGGTAGACATTTTCAACCAGGCGGACGAAATCTTCACCCCGCCCGAGCTGTTCTTCGAGCAGGTGCAGACGCTTCCGGGCACGGCTCTCGAGCAGAGCGCCGTCAGCCGCCTCACCAACTGGAATGCGAACGTGGTCCACACGTTGTATCCCGGAAGCGGTGGCATCGGGTTCACCACCTCGGCCGGCATACAGTTCGAAGACCAGCAGATTCACCGGACTCGCATCACCAACACGAACCTGGTTCCGGGCCAGTCCCACGTGGATCAAGGCACGAACCCGAATGTCGACGAGCAGTTCACCAAGGAACGCACCTTCGCCCTGTACGCCCAGGAAGCGGTCACGCTCCTCGACAACCGGCTGCTGCTGGTGGGCGGCGTACGCGCCGAGCGGAGCAGTGCGAATGGTGATGTGAACAAGTACTACGTGTTCCCGAAAGCGTCGGCGTCGTATCGCTTCACGGACATCGGGCTGCTCGGCAATGGTGGCGAATTCAAGCTCCGCGCGGCGTACGGGGAGACCGGCAACCAGCCGCTGTTCGGCCAGAAGTTCACCACACTCAATACCCCGCAGTTCGGCCAGCAAACCGGGTTCACGGTAGCCGGGGCTGCCGGCGCGCCCAACGTGTCACCCGAGCGGCTCAAGGAAGTCGAGCTGGGGTTCGATGCGACGATGTTTGATGATCGGGCCCAGCTGGAGTTTACGGTGTACCGGCGCAACACTACGAACCTGCTGTTGCAGCGCGTGCCCGCACCGTCGACGGGTTTCACGAGCGAGGTGTTCAATGGCGGTAACGTGCGCAACCAGGGCATCGAGGCCGGATTGGGGATTACGCCGGTCCGAACGAGGGATGTTTCCATCATCTCGCGTGCCACGTTCACGCTCAATCGCAACAAGGTGATCGAGCTTCCCGTGGCGCCGTTCCGGCCGCCACTCTCCGGGTTCGGCGGTCTGGGCGTGACCTTCATCGAGGAAGGTCAACCCATGACGCAGATCGTCGGCTTCGAATTCGACGGGGACGAACGTGCGGCAGAGCAGACACAGATCGGAGACGCCGCGCCGGACTTCCGTGTCGGGTTTACGAACAGCGTGAGGGTCAAGGCGACGCGGTTCAGCATGGTGTGGGACTGGCAGCAGGGCGGTGACATCATCAACCTGACCCAGTATCTGTACGACGACGCGGACAACGCCGCCGATTTCGGAACCCCTGAGCATGCCCGACGCGTGCTGGCCCAGGCGGAAGGCGTCAACGCCCCGTACATCGAAGACGCCACGTTCCTGAAACTTCGCGAGGTCTCGTTTGGGGTCGAGTTGCCGCAAAGTCTCGTGGGCTTCCTCTATCCGGCGCTCGATCGCATCGACCTGAGCGTGACGGGACGCAACCTGCTCATGTTCACGCGTTACAGCGGCTTGGATCCCGAGGTCGCGAACTTCGGCGCCACGGCGGTTCGGAATAACCTGGACATCACTCCGTTTCCGCCCAGCCGCAGCGTATTCGTCAACCTGCAGTTCTACTTTTGAGCCATGAGGACGACCATGATGAATAAGCTATCAGGCCTCGCCCTCGTGGGAGCGATTGTGTTGGTCGGCTGCGATTTCGAAATCGTCGACAACAACGCTCCGACGGCGGAGGCTCTCGAAGGCCGCTCGGCGCTGGCACGGGCCGCGGCCGGCATCTTCTCGCAAGTGAACAACGACATGCAGGGGCAGATCCAGCAGTGGGGGATCTACGGGCGAGAAGGGTACAATCTCCAAGGCAACGACCCCCGTGAGACGGGTGAGGAAATCGGGGGCCCCCAGGATCCGCAGGGACGGGCCGGCGCCCAGTGGGGCGGCAAATACCAGGCGATCCGCACGATTCATTCCTACCTCGCCGCGATTGAGGAAACCGCCGAACTGACGGCGGAGGAAAAGGCAGCTGCTCGCGGCTTTGCCAACACGTTTGCCGGGTGGCAATTCTACCGGCTCGCCGTACGCACCGGGCCGCTGGGCATTCCCATCGACGTCAACCGGCCGATCGACGCAGAGCCTGCGCCGTTTGTCAGTGAATCGGAGGCGTTCGCCCATGCGCTCGCATTGCTCGATTCCGGCCTGGCGGATTTGGGTAGAGCCGGCGGCGAGTTCCCGTTCACCGTAGCGCCGGGCTACACAGGCTTCGATACGCCCGCGACGTTCATGCAGGTGAACCGTGCATTAGCTGCCAAGGTGAATGTTGATTACGCCCTTCTGGCGGACTGTGGCACATCCTGCTTCCAAAACGCGCTCACGGCGTTAGGAGCGTCGTTCCTGACGACCACTGGGCTGCCGGGGTCACTCAGCATGGGTGCGTACCTGGCGTACAGCTCAGCAGCCGGAGAGCCACAGAATCCCATTACGGAAACGTTGGGGTCAGCGCGGTATTTTGTGCATCCCTCCATCGGGGCGATGGTACAGCAGCGCGGGGATGGCTCCGACGACTTACGGTACCAGAACAAGGTACGGCAGCGTTCGGCGGACGACGGAGGCCCTCGCAGCCTTAATGGTTTGACGAGCGACCTCAAGCCGGTCATGTACAACACCAACACCGCGGCCGAGTCAACACCCAATCAGGACGCAGACATTCCGCTCACCAAGAACGAAGAGCTGATCCTCCTGCGCGCCGAGGCAAACCTGGGTCTTGGCAACGTCCAGTTGGCGCTCGACGACATCGACTTGATCCGCGTGAACTCCGGTGGGCTCGACCCCACCACCCTCACGCCGGCGAGTCCGACGGGCGACATTGTCACCGAGCTGCTGTACAATCGACTCATGTCGTTGCTCTGGGAACAGGGCACGCGGTGGGTCGACGCTCGCAAGTACGATCGTCTCGACCAGCTGCCCATCGATCGCGCCGGCGACGTGGTGCATCCGCACATGCTGGTTCCGGCCGGTGAGTGCGACGCGCGCGGCCTCAACGTGCCGTGCACGCCGTGACGAACTGATATCTCGGGGGCACAGGGTAGGGCGCCATTGCGCGCCGTACCCTGCGTGCCCTCGGGGTTGTTTTGCCGCTCGGTTTGAGCTTCGGGAACCGCGTCACGCAGCCCGCTCCTCCCTGTACCACCTCGAGACGACATCCCCAGACCATCGCCCCAATACCCCGCGAGTCCCGGGTGCCATCTGAGCGGGCCGTGTGGGTCCCCGAGTATTGGGTGGCGGGAGACCTCCGCCCAGCCAGCTAACTGCCGCCACTGCGCGTATACTTAACGCCAGGCCGAACAAGCAGACGTCACCGGGAGTCTTCCAGCGTGTTTCTTTCCGATACCGCCATTCGCCGGCCCGTGCTGGCGAGTATGATGAGCCTGGGGCTCATCCTCTTCGGGATCATAGGGTACAGTCGACTTCCCGTCCGGGAATTCCCGGACGTCGACCCGCCGATCGTCTCCGTGCGAACGACGCTGCGGGGCGCCAATCCCCGCGTCATCGAATCCGCCGTCACCGATATCCTCGAGGAGGAACTCTCGACGGTGGAGGGGATTCGCACGCTGACCAGCTCGAGTAGCGAGCAGAACAGCAACATCACGATCGAGTTCAATCTCTCCCGCGACCTCGAGGCGGCGGCGCAGGACGTCCGCGACAAGGTGGCGCGGGTGCGCGGGCGGCTCCCGCAGGAGATCGACGAGCCCGTTGTGAGCAAACAGGACGCGGATGCGCGACCGTTTCTGTGGATGGCGCTCACGGGCGAGAACTACGATCTGATGACGTTGTCGGAGATTGCCGACAGGATCGTCAAACCGCGGCTGCAGAGCCTTCCGGGAGTCGGCCGCGCGCAGGTGTTTGGCGAGCGCCGGTACTCCATGCGCATCTGGCTGTCCGCGCCGGCGCTCGCGTCGAGGGGGCTGACCGTTCAGGATGTCGAGGACGCAGTGCGGAGCCGCAACGTCGAGATTCCCGCGGGCCGGATCGAGTCCCAGCGCCGAGAGTTCTCGGTCCGCTCATTGGGAGAACTCAAGACGGTGGACGAGTTCGCCAATCTCGTGGTCTCGAACAACCAAGGGCAGCTCGTCAAGCTTCGCGACATCGCCCGCGTGGAGATCGGTCCAGAGGACGACCGCGTCGTGTTCCGAGCGAATGGAAAATCCGCGGTGTCCGTCGGGATCATCCGGCAGTCTCGCGCCAACATCATCGAGATCTCAGACGCGGTTCGCGCCGAGCTGCCCGCCGTGCGCGAACTCCTACCGCCCGGAATTGCGATCGAACCGGCGTTCGACGGAGCCATCTTCGTACGGCGGTCCATTCAGGAGGCGCAGGAAACGCTGCTGATTGCCGGCGGATTGGTGGTCGTCATAATTTTCGTATTTCTCCGCAACGTCCGGGCTACCATCATTCCCGGCCTTGCGATCCCCGCCTCGATCACCGCGGCGTTTGGGCTGATGTACTTCCTGGGTTTCACGATCAACAATCTCACGTTGCTGGCCCTGATCCTGGCGATCGGCATCGTGGTCGATGATGCCATCATCGTCATGGAGAACGCCTTCCGTCATCAGGAGACCCTGGGAGAATCGCCGGAGGAGGCGGCACTCAAGGGCACGCGGGAGATCGCGTTCGCCGTGATCGCGACCACCATTGCGCTGGCCGCGGTGTTCTCCCCGCTCGCGTTTCTCACGGGTACGACGGGCCGCTTGTTCAATGAGTTCGGGATCGCGCTGGCCGGCGCCGTCGTGGTGTCCAGCTTCGTGGCACTGACGCTCACCCCCATGCTCTGCGCCAAAATCCTGCGGGTCCCCAAGAGCCACGGCCCGATCTTTCGCACCTTCGAGCGAGGATTCAACGCCGTCGCGAGTTGGTACGCGGCAACCTTGGGGTGGGCGGTCCGCCATCGCGCGACGGTCGTTCTGGGTGCCGTCGGCACACTCGCGGTGGCCGTGGTGATGTTCAATCTGCTCGAGCGGGAATTCGTACCGCCCGAGGATCGTGGATCGTTTACCACGGTGACGACGGCGCCGGAAGGCTCCTCCCTCGCCTACACGAATCAGTATCAGCGAGAGGTGGAGAAGATCCTGCTCGATACGGATGAGGTCGAGGCGTCGATCAGCATCATCGGCATGCGGGGCGGCGTGAACGGCGGATTCGTGTTCAGCCGATTGCGGGATTGGGCCGAGCGCGAACGGTCGGTGCAGGAGATCCTGGACGAGATTCAACCCAAGCTGTTCCATGTGGCCGGTGTCATGGCGTTCGCCAACAATCCCCCGGCGTTCGGACGAGGCTTCGGGAGTCCGGTGGAGTTCGTCGTGCGTCACCCGGACTACGATCAGCTGGCGGTTGCAATGGACACGCTGGTCGCGCGAGCGCGGCAGATCAACGGTCTCATCAACGTGGACACCGATTTCCGCGTCAACCGTCCGGAACTGACGGTCTCCTACGATCGCGATCGCGCCGAGGATCTGGACGTGCCGGTCGAGGACGTGGCGCGGACGCTGCAAACCCTTCTGGGCGGACGGCAAATCAGCACCTTCACGCGCAACAACAAGCTGTACGACGTGATCGCGCAGCTCGAGCCGGATGCGCGGGCGACGCCGAATGATATGCGCGGCCTTTCGGTGCGTGGACGAAACGGTGCGTTGGTCAAGCTGGATCAGGTCGCGCGCATCAACGAGGGGATCGGGCCGCGCCAGCTCAATCACTTCGATCGGGTGCAGGCCTTTACGCTCTCGGCAAATCTCGCGCCTGGATTCACGCTGGGTGAGGCGCTGGACTCGCTCGATGCGGTCGCCTCCCAGGTGCTCCCCGAGGGCAGCAGCACGGCGCTCTCCGGCGAGTCGAGAGAACTGAAAGAGAGCGGAACCGCACTCTACTTCGCGTTCATGTTGGCCGTGGTCGTCGTGTTCATGGTTCTCGCGGCGCAGTTCGAGTCGTTGATCCATCCGTTCACGGTGCTGTTGGCCGTGCCGCTGGCCGTGACCGGAGCGCTCATCGCCCTATGGCTCGCCGGTTCCACGCTCAATCTCTACAGCCAGATCGGGATGATCTTGCTCGTGGGGCTCGTGACCAAGAACTCGATTCTTCTTGTGGAATACGCCAATCAGCTCAAAGCCCGCGGACTCGATTCAGTCAGCGCAATGATCGAGTCAGGCAAGATTCGGTTGCGTCCCATCCTCATGACCTCGGTCGCCACCATCTTTGGCGCGTTACCCATCGCGTTGGGCTTGGGAGCCGGTTCGATGAGTCGGCGTCCGCTGGGTTACGCAATTATCGGAGGTCTTTTGTTCTCGACGCTGTTGACGCTGTACCTCGTGCCGGTCGTGTACATCCTGTTCGATGCCGCGCGGGACAAAGTCGCCGCTCGCCGTCGCGCACGGGTGCTCGAGCCTGTTGAGGCGCGATGAAACGCGTCTTCACGCTTCTCGTTGCGCTCTCCGCTTGCGAACCCGCGGAGCCGGAGAGCAATGCCGGTGCACCGAATGGACGGCAGCCCACGCCGGTCGAAGTGGTTGCGGCGAGAGTGGATACCGTCGTCGATGCCGTAACGGCGACGGGCGCCATCGAAGCCGTACAGTCCATCGAGTTGCTCCCGGAAGTGGAAGGCCGCCTGGTCGAGATCCTGGCGCAGGAGGGATCTGAGGTCGAGCAGGGTACGCCCATGTTCCGTGTGGATGACGCCGAGCTACGCGCCCAGGTCGCGCGGCTCGAAGCCGAACGCGATCTAGCCGTTCAGGCCGTCCAGCGGGCGCGCGAATTGATTCAGCAGAACGCGGTCTCGCAAGCGGATGTCGATGTGGCCGAAGCCAACGCCCGAAGCACGCAGGCGCAACTCGATCTGCAACAGGTGCGGCTGGAACGCACCGTCGTGCGCGCACCGTTTACGGGCGTGGTTGGCGCCCGCCGCGTGAGCCTGGGCGACTACCTCACGACCTCCACATCCTTGACGACACTACAGACTGCCGATCCGCAACGTGCCGTCTTCCAGGTTCCCGAGCGATACGCTGGACGCGTCGCCGTACGACAGCGCGTTACCTTCGAAGTGGCGGCCGTAAACCGGGAGTTCTCCGGAATCGTGGACTTCGTCGCTCCGGTTGTCGAGCTACCCGCTCGCACCATCACGGTCAAAGCCGTTGTCCGCAATCCGCGGCGGGAACTGCGCCCGGGGATGTTCATCGAGGCGCGCCTGGCACTGGTGGTAAAGCCGAGGGCCACGGTGATCCCGGAGGATGCGGTGCTGCCAGTCGAAGGGGCGACGTACGTCTGGTTGGTCCAGGACAACGTCGTCAGCCGGCGCCAGGTGTCCCTCGGCATTCGGACGCCGGGGTTTGTCGAGGTCACTGACGGCGTGCAACCGGGGGACCTCGTCGTTGTGGGCGGGTTGGAACGAATGACGGAAGGTGCGCCGGTCGCCGTCACGGTGGTTGAACGGGAGTAGGGCGTCCTGGCCCTTTGGTGTCGTGGCGCGTACCTTGGCGGGAGGCCTTTCGGAGCGAAGCCCACGATGGTCGATAGACAATGCGTCGACTGCGGGACCCTGGGGCGACCGAAGCGGCTGCACCCGTCGAGCTTTCGGACTGAGGTCAGCGTCTGGTTCGTGGCCCTGGCGGTAGGTGCTGCCGCCGGCCTGGTCTCCGTGGTTGCGACGTCAGGTCCGGCTCCAGAAGCGCCCGAGTTACAGCGTATGGCGTTGTCGGTGGTCGGCGAGTCCGATGCGATCCCAGCCGCAACTGAACCCGGTGAGAGTTCCGGCACCGGCGATGTTGGACTGCGATTCGCGGCTTGGGGACGGGATGTGCTGTTCGATTTCCTGCGCGTCGCCTGGTGGGTCCTACCTTTTCCGATGCTGTTCTCGCTGTGGCGCCAGTTTGCCGAGCGCGAGGGCTGTGCGCACTGCGGTTCTCGTCATCTAGCTAGTGTGGATCCTCACCCGTAAGGAATCGGGCGCTTTCCCAAAAACGTTGCGGACTCGCCAGCGGCTTGTTGTTGTCGGTGGAGCACCGCGAGTTCTGCGTCAAGCTCCGTGACCTCACGCTTCCTCGGTACTCCCAACGATCCGGTACTTCTGTAGTACTGGCGATCCGGTTCCTAGAAGGCCGGAACGATTTTTCCGGATGCGACGCTCGTTGGCCGTGGCCTGAAGGCCCGGCTCGGCCGCCTGTGGCGGACGACCCTGAAGGGAGGAGTGCTGAGGTCTTCGTATCCATCCTTCAGCATCCGCTTCCCGAGAAGCTCGGCGCTCCGACTGTGATCTGGCAGCTTATCCCAGCGTCTGTGCCGGGCTTTGCCGAAACGCCTCGAGGCTCTGGCGGGCGGGTGCTCGAGCGGCGTCACGCTCGGGACCGTGCGGTTGGGCGGCTGATGGGATGCGCGTCAATGGAAGTAAGGCTATCACGAGACCGGCGGCTACGAAGAACGGCACCCCCAGGCCCAGCTGATCCATCGCGATTCCGGCTCCGATGGGGAAGGCGACTCTCGAGGCTCCGCCGAACATGTGCTGGATCCCCATGTAGAATCCGCGCTCCCGCCGGCTGACGATGCGTGACAGCTGGCCGCTCAGGCAGGGGAACAGGAACGCCGTACCCAGCGGCATGAGCGTGAGCGCCAGCACGAGCGTTGGGTAATTGGTCGTAGCCCCAACGAGCGCCAGGCCGATGCTCAGTAGCACGATTCCCAACCGCGACAGCCGTTCCTCTCCCAGACGATCCACGGCGCGACCAAGGATCAATGCCCGGACGATGACGCCCATACCGCCCAAGTAGACGATCACGTATCCGATGGTCTGTTCGGTGATGCCCAGGCGATCGGAGAACAGCAGGGGCATTGTCGGCACCGTCCCGTAGAACGCACCTATGGCCACGGCGTAGATCCAGATGAGGCGTGTTGCCGGGTCGCTGCGCTGCGTGAACATCGCCGTGAAGGCGGTGCGAGATGTGTGTGTCCGCACCGTTGGATGCTCGGCCGTAATGGTCGCCGTGAGGGATTCGCGGAGGTATCGCCAGGCAAAGACGGCTACGATGAGCGCCAGGCCGGCCGCGGCGAACCCCGGACCCGCGCGCCCGCCAATGGAGACGGTCACGGACCCGAATGCGGGGCCGACGACCGCGCCAAAGCTCGTGACCGCGGAGAGCCAGCCCATACTCTTGGTGCGTTCATCCGGGGGACTCGCGTCTGCTACGTATGCCTGCACGACGCCGATCGTCCCGCCTCCCAGGCCCTGTACGATCCGCGAGAGGAGCAGAGCGCCAACGGACTCGGCGAGCCCGAACAGCACATAGGCCACGGCTGTGATGGCGAGACCTGCGAGGATTGCCGGGCGGCGGCCGAAGCGGTCTGACATACGCCCCCAGAGCGGGGCACACGCGAGCTGCGACAGGGAGAACGCGGAGACCAGGATTCCCACGGTTGCCGCGTTCACGCCGAATGTCTGGGCGTAGTACGGCAGCAGCGGGAGGATCATGGCCGTGCCGACCATGTCCACGAAGGCGGTCACGAAGAGGACGATGAGCTTGCCCATGTGCCCCTTCAGGCGGGAAAAGCGCCAGAAAGCGGACAGGCCTGGAATTCGGATGCGATGGCGGTGACACTTCGGGGAGGAGGATGTATGAAAGCGCGTGAATTGAAGAAACTGGGCGTTCCGTCCGGCCCCCCGATGCAGACCGCCCTACAGGTTCTCGGCGCCGCGCGTGAGGCGGGGATGGATATGGAGACCATCCGTGCGCGCGTGTTGGAGTTGGTCGATGATGCGGAGCGTTTCCGAGATCATCCCACGTTCGGTGCGTTGGCGCGGGCGCTCCTGGCTAAAGCGGATGCGCAGCGGGCGTTCGTTCCACGGGAGGAACCGGCGCCGTTTCGGCAGTGGGGAATCGACCTGGAGCCGCAGTCCGTCCAGCAGCTGATCAATGCATGTCAGCTGCCAGTGGCCGTGCGAGGCGCGCTGATGCCCGATGCGCATCTGGGGTATGGGCTGCCCATCGGCGGGGTGTTGGCCACCCGCAATGCGGTGATCCCGTACGCGGTTGGGGTTGATATTGCCTGTCGCGTGAAGATGACGGTGCTGGACCTGCCGATTGAGTCACTGGACCGGCATGCCGACCGTTTGATCCGTGCCATCGAAGCGGAGACGCGGTTTGGGGTGGGTGCGAGCTTCAAGAGTCCGCGAAATCATGACGTCATGGATGAGGACTGGACCGTGACGCCGTTGACGCAACGCCTCAAGGACAAAGCGTGGTCGCAGTTGGGCACCAGTGGCAGCGGCAATCATTTTGTCGAGTTCGGGCTCCTGGAGATGGATCGAACCGACCTCGGCATCGAGCCGGGCCGGTACGTTGCGTTGCTGAGCCACAGTGGAAGTCGTGGCACCGGTGCCGCGGTCGCCGATCATTACAGCAAACTCGCGATGGGGCGGCATCCGGAGCTACCGAAGGCGCTGACGCATTTGTCCTGGCTCACGCTGGATTCGGCCGAAGGGCAAGAGTACTGGCAGGCGATGCAGTTGATGGGCAAGTATGCCGCGGCCAATCATGCGTGCATTCATCGGTACATGCACAGGCATCTTGGCGCGAATGTCCTGCTCGACCTCGAGAACCATCACAACTTTGCCTGGAAGGAGGTGCACGATGGCGAAGAGGTCATCGTGCACCGCAAAGGCGCGACGCCGGCAGGTGAAGGCGTCCTGGGGATCATTCCCGGATCGATGGCCAGTTGTACGTACGTCGTTCGAGGCAAGGGGAATGCCGCATCACTGCATTCCGCCGCACACGGCGCCGGCCGGGTGATGAGCCGCACGCAGGCCAAAAAGACGTTTCGGTGGCAGCCGGTCAACGACTATCTGCGCGAGCGCCACGTCACGTTGCTCTCGGCCGGTCTCGATGAAGTGCCAATGGTCTACAAGGACATCGATCAGGTGATGGCGGCACAGGACGACCTCGTCGAGCCGCTCGCGCGTTTTTTTCCGAGGTTGGTCAAGATGGCGCCCGCGGGAGAGCGACCGGAGGATTGAGGCGGACACTGACGAACGCGGCGTGCTTGCAGTTCGCCGCCATCCGCCTCCGTCCGGCGCTTTCGACCGGCCAGGTACAGTTGGGCGCTCCGCCCTGTCCGCCTGACAACTGTCCGCCTTGGTCAGCACGGATCAAACGGACTGCACGACGCTCCGATGATTCCGTGGGGGGGTAGCCCGGACAGCGGAATCAAGTAGTTGAGTCCGATATTGAAAAGAAAAGTTTTGTCGCGACCTTCGCCAAATGGCTGCGTAATGGTGAGGTAGTCCACCGCGAGATGGAGTCCGAAGTTGTTGATGAAGACCGAACGAGCGTTGACACCGGCCGAAACGCCGGCCCCGACCCTGGTCGAGTATGGTTCGTCGGTCAATTCCTCCACCGCCGTGCGACGGATGTGAGCGCGCAGGCCGATCCACGGTTCGAGGTCCACTCCCGTCATCGTAGCTTCGTACGCGATACCCAGACCGAGAGGAATCTCGTGCGTGGTTCTCCCGTCGACATCGTTGACGCCGAAGCCACCGTCCACGCTGAGCGAGAAATTACGCGCCGCGCCGCGCAGCACGTTCGCGGACAGGGTGCCACCCCAAACGACTTCGTCGTCGAGCGACCCCACACCGCCCGCGATGGTGACGAGGGACAGGTTGATCGTGGCGCGACCCCCGAAGTAGGTCTCGAAGGGATCGTCGCCGCCCGCGAAGTCCCCGTGCAGACGGATGCCCGGTTGGGCGCTGGGCGAAAAATGCACCGGCATTCCCCGTATCT
>Ga0302046_10001391_pt1 | contig 22684 bp, 20 predicted proteins | sample RVTome_11_FD_200261 | JGI IMG/M metagenome (GOLD analysis project Ga0302046, IMG submission 200261) | Soil microbial communities from uranium-contaminated site in the Upper Colorado River Basin, Wyoming, United States - RVT147D111 (version 2) ...
ATATATCTTTTACAATCAAAAAATGAGGCTTCAATGATCTTAACCTCGGTCCGTCTAACCTTATTGGCTTGAAACCATTTAATATCCTGAGAAATTTCAGCTAATTTTCGAACAATCGTCTCGCCTACAGGATAATCGAATATCTCGTCTTTTCCGGCACTGATACGTCTGCCCAAACTTGGTTCATATGAATAATTAGAGTAACTGACCATAGTTGAGGCAAAGGCCAACTTAAACAGATCGCATATTCTGGTATCCTCGATTAAATTAATGAAATCGAGTAAAATTAATACTTTATGCAAGACTTGAGGGCTATAGAATGCAGATCGCGTCCTAAACCCTTTGGGAGGGGAGCTTTTTGGACCATAATCCGATAACAATTTCTGCTCATAAAATTGCTTAAATTGCAATTTATATTTATCCAATATCTGCGTATCAATATCATATAGACTTACTTTTACCCGGCTGGCCAGAGCAGCGTATGGGTTGATTTCAAAACCAACGGCATCACAACCAAACAAAGTAGCTTCGACTAAAGTTGTCCCCACTCCGGCGAAGGGATCTAGAACTGTTGATTTATCATTAGCATATCTTTGTAAAACATCCTGTACAAAATCACTTGAAAACCCCGCGATCCAGGGAACCCATCTGTGAATGGGCAAACTTTTATTACTTGCAAAGGCAGGATCATTGAAGTAAGAAGACCCCTTATTAGATGCTGCTTGATCATCAGCTAATAAGGGCAATCTTAACTGTTTGGCTTTCGCAGTTCGACTATTAATTCGATCTATCATTTTCTCAACCGCCACTGCTTGAGTCGCTGCGATCAATCACGCGTCCCAGTTCATACATGGGGCGTACCTCTCGCAAAATTTGGACCATGTTTTGGCGTTCCAGATCATCATTTAATAGTCGAGTAAAATCATCAAAACTGAGTATAACAGCTTGAGGATTACTACGACGTTCCACAATATACCGGGTATGATTCTGCGTAACATCATTCATGACTTGCCCAAATTTATTTTGGGCTTCAGTTGAACTGATGCTTTTAGTCATTGCCATGTCAAACCTCATTAAATAGCCAAATTAGCTAAATTAGCTAAATTTTACAACCAAAAAAACATCTTGTCAATAATGGGATCTTACTCCTCGCCTGCCTGGATGGTGTTAGGCAGGCTGAACCAAAAGGTCGAACCCTGGCCTGGGGTGGAGTCAACCCCAATCTGGCCGCTGTGGGTTTCGATGACGCGTTTACAGATGGCCAGACCCAGGCCGGTTGATTTCTCACCAGCAGTGGGCACCGTGTTGATCTTCTTGTGACCGAAACTTTGAAATAAGAACGGGATCTCGGCCGGCTCGATGCCCGGCCCTTCATCTTTGACCCCAATCCATATTTCGCCGGGCCGGATTTGACCGGTTAGCTGGACGGTGGTGGCGGGCCCTGAGTATTTGAGGGCGTTGTCGATCAAATTGGAAACGACCTGGCTTATTTGGATGGGGTCACAATGACAGACCAGGGGGTCTGAGGGCAAATCGGTTTTGAGCGTAATATTTTTTTGAGCTGCGAGGTGACCATAATCACTTACCTGAGTCAACAGAAACTCATTGAGCTCCACCCGCTCGATTTCCATGGGAAGCTTGCCCAACTCGATGGTGGTGACGTTGAGCAGTTCATCAAGCATTTTCATGAGACGGGTGGAAACCCGATGGACGATGTCCAGATACTTGGTGATATCTTTGGTATTATTATCGGCGATGTCCTCGATCAATGTCTCAGAAAAGCCGGTGAGCAAAGCCAATGGTGCGCGCAGCTCGTGGGCGACGATGCTCAACAATAAACTTCGTTGAGCCATGTCACGCACCACCATGATCAGTTGCCCTGATCCACTGGCTGTTTTAGCAAAGGTGGTGGCCATCTCGGTCCAGATCGTTTGACCATCTTTCCGACGCAGGAGCTGCTCGATATGCGCTTGATACTGCCCCGCGGCGATATTGGCCATCTGTGTCTTTAAAAAGGTTTCAAAGCTGTTGCGGCTTGGATGTAACACAGCGGCGGTTTGGCCCAATAACTCTTCGGCTTGATACCCAAAGATTTGGGTCACGGCATGATTGACGTATTCGATTTGGCCGTCGGGCATCTTAAGGCTTAGTACCGCATCGGCCATCGTTTCGGTCAAGTTCTCAAGGAATTCTTGCGAGGCGCGCAAGGCCCGGGTTCGCTCTGCTACCCGCTGTTCCAATTCGTCCCGGTAAGCCTCATTCTCCACCTCTAACTGTTTTTTCTCGAGGGCTAAGCGTCGATGCTCGACCGCCCGAGCCAACGTCGCGATCAATTCATCGCGCTGAATAGGTTTGGCCAGATAATCATAAGCGCCCAGTCGAATCGCCTCGGCAGCGGTTTGGAAGGACGGCTCACCGGTCATCATGATGATCGGCGTATTGGCGTAGTGCTCACGGGCCCACTTTAGCGCATCCAGGCCGCTGGTATCACCCAGAATAATATCACATAAAACGGCATCACAGTCCGTCATAGCGTTGGTGAATTCCTGGTAACTGGTGGCCGTCAAGACGGTATAACCGCCTGGCTCAAGGCGCAGGCGCAGCAGATCGAGCACAACCTGCTCATCATCCAACACCATGATGATTGGCGCATCACCGGGGATGCTCATGGATTTCTTGCCTCGGTATTAAAAAGCGTTAACAAATGTTTTCGATGAAGCGTGGCAGCCATTCGGCAGCCTTGATATTGATTCCACTTCGAGGAGAGAAGAGGGTTCAAATTCATCAAACCAATTCTGTAGCCGCCATCGCCGCACCGATGATACCGGCCTGGTTGCGCATTTTGGCGGGAACAATCCTGGCTTGCGTATTCAACAGGTACAGAAAATTTTCATGCTTTTTGCTAACCCCGCCGCCGATGATAAATAAATCGGGCGAGAATAGGAGTTCCATCCGTTGGAGAAATTCCTCCACACGCGCGGCCCACTCTTTCCAGCTTAAATCTTTGTCTTTACGGATCCGGTCGGACGCTCGATCTTCGGCGTCCTTGCCCCGAATTTCCATGTGCCCAAATTCGGTGTTTGGCACCAGCTGACCATCGACAAAAATGGCACTGCCGATACCGGTACCGAAGGTCAGCATGATCACCACGCCGTTATGGTCTTTGCCGGCGCCAAATTTCATCTCGGCAATGCCGGCGGCATCGGCATCATTCAACAGCTTAACAGGACAGCCTGTTTTTCCGGCCAACAGCTTCTGACCATTGGCGCCTATCCAGTCACTATCGACATTAGCCGCACTGTGGGTAACGCCCCCTTTGACGATGGCCGGAAAGGTGCAGCCGACCGGCCCTTGCCATTCAAAATGCCTGACGATGTCGGCGACGACATCGCCCACAGCTTCGGGTTTAGACGGTTGGGGAGTGGGAATGCGATGACGACCCGCCGCCAAAACCCCATTCTTAACATCCACCAATGCCCCCTTAATGCCAGATCCACCAATATCAATCCCCAATGTTTGCATTATGATCGCCTCCGCTTATTGATTCATTGTAACCTGAAACAACGGTGGACGCAAGCAAATTATCCCACTCCTACTTCTTAACTCACAACCTGGACAAGCCAAAACCAGACTGAAATTAACCATGAAGAACATGAAGGGCATGAAGTTTTTTATGCTTCATTCTTCATGTTCTTCATGTCCTTCATGGTTGAATATTTTCTTGCCAAAATGCAAGAGTTTGCTTGAGTAGTTACCACTTCCCTAATTCCTTTATTGCAGAAATCACATTTGAAGGAAACGATCCGGGTAACGTATAATATTGGTGATGGATTTGCCAATGTTATGATGGATGTTAACCACTTGGTCAAAGACAGACGATCCCTACCTAGCCCCATATTACTCTTCATCATTCTGATCACGGTAATGATCGGTCTCTTCCCTAACAGCGGGACTATTCCGGCTATGGCCGCCCAATCGACCGGCGATTCCCTGCCTTCCCGCACCCCGACGCGCCAACCCACAGCGACCACAACCAGGCTGCCAACGCAGCAGCCAACGCCGGAATCCAAAGTCTGGATCGGGCGGCTGGTTAGCAACACGCTGGGATATACCAAAGGCGGTGGTTCTATTTTCAGGGTCAGTGTCGAAGGGATCTTGGGCGTGCCCATCGAACTGCGGAGCGACGATGAACTGATTACGGGCGTGTCTGGCGGCAAGCCCGAGTACGGCCCCTTTACGGCTGAATTTGCCCCGGTCACTGCCGGAAACTGGCAGGTGAGTGTCCCGACGTTGGGTATCAGTCTATCGGTGCAGGCCGACAACTATAATCTGGCGGTCATCGAGTTTAGCCAGGTTCCGGCCGCGGCAGCAACCCGTCTCAATTTACCCTCCCTCACGGCCACGCCGCTGACCGGCCAGATTTGGACCGGCCAACTGGCGGCTGAAACGTGGGGTATTGGCGCGTCGTTCTCCCGGCTGCTGGTGCAGGTGGAGGGCCTCAGCGGCCACCCGGTTCGGCTGTCGACCCCGGCCGGGGAGATCAACACGGCGAACACGGGCCAAAAGCCCAGGGAGTTAGGGGTAGACGTGGTCGAGTTTACGGGCTTGACCCCGGCCAAATACATCATCGAACCACTTGGTTTGAACGTTCAGTTTGAGGTAGAGCTCAAATCGAATACCGAAAGCCGGGTCGAATTTCACCCCTTACCCGCGACGGCAACAACTACATCGACCCCGCTGCCGCTGCCTACCTGGACTCCGGCCCCACCTACGGCGACTGCGACCCCGGCTCCACCGACGATGACGCCGACGGCTACAGAGACGCCTGTCCCGACCCAGACACCCACGCCCACCCAAACCGCTACGCCGCTACCCAGCCCGACGGCGGTCACCCAGTGGCTGGGCACCATCGAGGAACGTACAGACACTGGCGCCGAACCGGCCTCGATCCAGGTCAAAGTGTTAGGCATTGAAGGCTTGTCGATCCGGCTGCGGGCCACCGGGAGTGATGGGGCTGAAAAACGCTGTATCACGGGCCAGGGTGACCAGGGACAGGACACCTGCGTACTCCAAAATCTACTGCCAGGCCAATATATCGTGGCTCCCGAAGGATTAGGCGCCAGCCTGCCGATCACGGTCTTTGACCACGAACGAGTCGCCATCGTGTTTGACCTGGAGGTGCTGCCGGCAGGCATCGTCGGTTGGGAGGCGCGAGTCCATAAGAATACCAATGAGGCGATAGCAACATTCAAGGCAGAGGGCACGATTCGCGTGCGCGCGGCCGGTCGCGCCGGCCAGGTCGTGGCGCTGCGCTCGGCCCGTGGCACGGAGCGCTTTTGCGAGGTCGTGCCTAATCCGGTTTTGGGCAGCCTGGTCTGTGAGTTTGGCCAACTGCCGGCCGGCGTCTACCGGGTCGAGGCGATCAATACCGGCAGCGGCCAGCAGTTATTTGTCGATGGCCAGGGTTTAGTCGAAATAGAGTTCTCGCCGACGGCCACCTATGCGACCCAGGCGCTGGCTCAGGCTCCGGCCATTGTGGGGCAAGGCGCAGAACCCAGACGGCTCGTGCCGACCCCCACGGCGACCCAGATCACGATTGCGACTGCCCCAAAACCGATGGTCATGCCAACGGCCACGGACACGCCATCGCCCACACCAACACCGGTCTTTGCCTGGCAGGGACAGATTGTGGAAACCGTCGAGAAGGTGGCCGGAGCCATCGGGGTGCGAGCGGCCGGTTTGGAAGATCATCCGGTTATTTTACGCAGCGGTAGTTGGCAAAGCCCGGTCCAGATGACAGGCACAAAACCGGAACTCGGCCAATTCGCCACCGAATTTGGCGGGCTGGCTCAAGGAGAATACATCGTCGAGCTGGTCGACCTGGCCCAACTAAAAGTCAAGCTGGGGCCGGACCAGTTTCTGCTGGTCGAGTTTCGGTATGACTTTATCTATCCGGTCAATAGTGATCGATAATTTGGGATGGTTCATAGAAAAAGGGAGCCGGTTTCAGCGGCTCCCTTTTTGTTTGGGAAAGGAAATCGGGCGATGCCTTACTCTTCAGACTGAACCGTTTCTCGCAATTTGGCTTTTAGAGCGACAATTTGGTCGGTAATTTCACGAATTTTGTTGAACAGCGCTTCGTTGGTCTTGATGCCTTCATTGATCAGGAAGGCCGCGCTTTCGGAGCGGCTCTTGGTGATGTCGGCCTCAACCAACATATCGAGATAGCTCAAGCTGTCGTCATTGACCCGGACCATCACCACGTTGGCCCGGTCTTGCAGGGCACTGCCGAGCGCTTTGCCGATATTTTCGACCTGCTTGATGGCCTCATTGAGGGTGCGGCTGGCCTTAGCACTGGGTGTTTCAGTGGCGCCTTCCACTTCCTCGGCTACGCCATCGACAACTTTCGGGGTACCATTTTCATTTTTGTCTGCCATGTCATATCTCCTTGATTTATTTGGTTACAGATAGTTACGCGTAATCGTTTTTCCATTCGTTACGCGTATTGATTATTTGTAATTTGCAATTACGTGTAATTCATATACAATATATCACAGAATTACCCTTTTGTCAATACGTCTGTCACTAATACACTCATTGTTTTTGCCAAAATACCCGGCCAGGCTATGATACCCATTAATGAATCAGACCACGCCAATAGCTGACAATGAATCACTCAAAAAAGACCCGCTGCCTCTGTGGAAGGCAATCTTGCTTTTGATCTTGTTTGCTTTTATGGCGGTGGCCTTGTTCGCGGCCATCGTCTATCTTTTTATCAGCGGGGCACAACGGTTGGGATTGCCATCCACAGCAATGATCGCTATCTTTGTCATCATTTCGGGAATTTTTGCCTGGCTGGTGAAGCGGATCACGGACATCGTTTCGGGCATGAGCCAGCGTTGGTTTCCTGAACAGGAAGAATCAGACTGATGAAACGTATACTAATGCTCGGCTTGAGCGTGCTGCTGCTCAGCGCCTGCGCCGCCGATTTGAGCAGTCTGGGCTACGAGCAGGCCACGCCGACCCCGGCCAGTACGCCGACTCCCTTACCTACACCAGTCACGGTTTTCCAAACCACCATCTCGGCCGACGGTGAGTTAGTCTTACCTTTTCCGGCGCAGCGCTTCAGTTTTCAAACACCCGGCCTGGCCTCAACCATCGAAGAAATCTACGTGGTGCCCGGCCAGGCGGTTAAGCAAGGCGATCTGCTGGCCAGAATTGACGACACGGATTTGCGCAATGCGCTGGCCCGAGCCGAGGCCAAAGTGACGCTGCTGGAAGCGGAGACAAAAAACAATGAGGCTCCAGCCCTGGCCGGAGATATCGCCGAAGCGCAGGCCAGTCTGGCTTCAGCCCAGGCTGAGCTGGACCGTCTTTTGAGCTTGCCTTCTGAAGAGGCCATTACCCAGGCTGCCGCCGATCTGCGTCTGCGGGAAATCGATCTGCGGCGGGCCCAGGAAGCTTATGATGTCGTCGCCTACGCCCAGGGCATCGGGCTGAGTCCGCAAGCCGCCGAATTGGAGCGGGCCACGCTCAACTATGAACGAGCCCAGGCCATCTATGATGAGGCCACCCAACCGGCCACGGAGGCCCAACTGGCGGCGGCGCGCCTCAATGTTTTGCAAGCTCAAAATGGGTTAGAAAAATTACAAGACGGTCTACGCCCCGAAGCTCGGGCCGTGAACCAGGCCCGACTAACCGAAGCGCAACTTGAAGTCGACGAAGCCCGGGCCAATTTGATCAAGGCCCGGCTGTATGCGCCCTGGGACGGCGTCGTGACGGCAGTCGAGGCCGCGCCGGGCATCTCGACCGCGAACGCCGCGATCACCATTGCCCAGGTCGAGCCGCTGCGTTTCGCCACCAGCAACTTCAGCGAGCGCAATCTGGCCGATGTAAAAACCGGCGACAGCGCCACTATCTTTTTGACCACCTATCCCGGTGTGCCCATCCCGGCCGTGATCTATCGCATTGAATTGGAATCGGAGCGGCGGGACGGGCCAACCGCCTTGTTCACCGTCTACTTCGACTTGAACAGCGGCGATCTCGATGTGCGCCCCGGCATGACGGGCCGGGTCGAGATCACGATCACGCCAGACCGATGATCGAGGGCAATGGCGGATGAAAGAAACCGGGGGAGCGCTACCTGGGGAGGCAGGTCAGGGCGACGCAGGGGCGGCGACATCGACCCGCCGCGCCGGGCCGGTTCAACCGGTTAGCCGGTTGATTAGCGGGGGCTTGTTCGTAATCGGCCTGATCTTCTACATCAGCACGCTGGCGCCCTCGGTCGTTACCTTGTTCGACGACAGCCTCGAGTTTCAACTGGTCACCTATCGGCTGGGCATTGCGCATCCAACCGGCTATCCGCTCTACACCATCCTCGGCAAACTGTTTACCTTCCTCCCCGTCGGTGACGTAGCCTACCGGGTCAACCTGATGAGCGCCGTCTTTGGCGCGGCGACGGTCGCCCTGGTTTACAATCTCATTATTCAGGTGGCTGCGTCGGGGGGGGCCAGGCTCGGCGAGCGGCTTCACCTGCCGTTACCCATTCAAGCAGCCGGCCCTTCCTGGCCGCTCCACCTGGGCGGCGTGATTGGCGCGGCCCTGTTCGCCGTCAGTCCGGTCTTCTGGCAGCAGGCGACCATCGCTGAGGTCTATACCCTGAACGCCGTTTTTGTGGCGCTAATCTTGCTCCTGGCCCTGACTCTCCCAGCAGCCACACCCGAGGCAAAACAGCGGCGCATCCTGTGGCTGGCTTTTGTGACGGGTCTGTCCTTGACCCACCACCGGACGATGCTGCTCCTGCTGCCGGCACTGGCTCTCTACCTTTATTTGATCGAACGATCTCTGACTTTCAAGCCAAAAACGGTTCAACTCAATAATTCGGGGCGGCGTAGGACAAACTTAAGTTTGTCCTACAAAAACCACACCTTTGTGAGAAAATACTCGAAAACCCTGCTGCTCGGTGTTTTATTGGGGCTGGCCCCACTGCTGCTTTATTTGTATTTGCCCTGGCGCGGCCACATCGGCTCGTTGGACGGCACGTATCAAAATACCTGGACCGGCTTCTGGCAGCAGGTCAGCGCCAGCGGCTACGGCGCCTTTATCTTCGACAATCCGTTTGGGAATGAGCGCCCGACTGCTTATTATTGGGAATTATTCGAAAACCAGTTTTATTCGATGGCGCCGGGTTTTATCGGCCTGATTTACCTGCTGTGGCGGGGGCGACGAAGCGACCTGGTTTTGACGGGTGGGGCTTTTCTAAGCTATATCGCGTTCAATCTCTTTTATAACGTCAGTGATATCGACGTCTTCTTTAGCCCAAACTTCCTGATCTGGGCCGTTTGGAGCGGCCTCGGCGCGGCCTTTTTACTGAGCAGCGCTGCCTCGATAAAATCCAGATGGGGGCGTCCGCTCCTCGCCGGCAGCGTGACCATTATTTTTGCCCTTATCGCTTTGCACCTTGTCCGCACCAATCTACCCCCGTTGACCGAAAGCCATAGCTGGCGTGTTCACGATTATGGCATCGATATATTGCAGCAGCCCCTGCCCAGTGGTGGCGACGCGGTCGTGGTTGGCATTTTGGGCGAGATGACGCTGCTGCGCTATTTCCAACAAACGGAACATTGGCGGCCCGATGTGAAGACCGTAGCCGCCGATTTGGAAGCACAGCGTCTGGCCGTTGTCGAGGATTTGTTGGCGCAGGGAAAATCGGTCTACCTGACCCGCGAGCTGGCCGGCGCACCCGAACGCTGGTCCTTAAACGCGGTTGGCCCCCTGATCCGGGTCGATCCTGAGCCGGTCAAGCAACCGCCCGACGTTTCATTCTACATAAACCAACCCGTCGCGTCCGGGATCGAGCTGGTGGGCTATGATCTATCTCGACCGCCGTATACGGGTACGGGACCGACTCCAGTGCGCCTGACCGTTTACTGGCAGGCCATGGAAACACCGGAGGCCAATCTGAAGGTGTCGGCCCGGCTGCTCGATGCAGCGGGTGAGCCAGTGGCCGTGGTCGATACCGGACCCGTCCATTTTGCCTACCCCACTTCGGCCTGGCGCTCCGGCGAAATCGTCTCGGACGTGTATGACCTCCTCCTGCCGGTTGACTCCCTGGCGGGCCAATACACGCCCCTATTGATCTGGTACGATCCCGCTCAAAACGCCGCCGAGGTCGGCCGCATCGAGTTAGCGCCGATCAGCATAGAATGATGAATAATCACTCATTCCCCATTCACTATTAGCCTATGGTTTTCCAGAGAACGGGCATGCGCTGCTCGGTATCGACAAAGCCAAAGCGCTCATACAGGGTGCGAGAACGCCAATTGTTTTCCTGGGTGTTCAATGTAATGCGATTACCGCCTCTGTTCAGGACATCGCCAATGACGCGCTGAAGGAGCTGAGCCCCGATACCGCGTCCCTGGAAACCGGGGTGAACGGCCAGTCGAGTCAGGTGAGCGTGCCGGCGAATGAGTTCACACCAGGCATAGCCGACGATTTCTCCATCCAGTTCGGCCAGAACGAAAGAGGCGGCGCTGGCCAGCGCCCGGTTGAAATTGCCCAGGGATTTTCGCCAGATTTGATCGAAGGCGAGGGCATCGAGCCCTAATAAGACCGATAGATCTCTGGTGTGGGCGGTTCGGATTGTGGCCGGAGCCGGTACCTCGGGGGGCGGATCAACCCCGGACCGTTCATAGGCCATCATCCACTCGTGCGTTTCGAACCCGCGCTGATCGAGTTCGCCGATGAGCCATTGAGCGTTGCCAATATACACCAGCGACGAGAGTTGTCGCGCGCGGGCATCCTGCTCGATCTCCGGCAGCAGCAGCTCGAGGTAGGGCCGGACGCTCCAGGTATCCCGTAGGCCGGCAGCCACCAGAAGGGCCACATTGGGGCCTATCGGTTCGATCACCATAAAGCCGCGCAGACCCGTGGAGTCCTCGGCCAGGAAACCGGGTAAAGCTTCTATTTTGGTCCGTAATTCAACCGGCGCCATGCGAATGTAAACGCGCCAGGCAGAATCGACCATCCGTAGAATTTTACGAATATCGGGCTGTGAAATCACGCGAACAGTTGGCGGCGTATTAGCCAGGGTTAGCATCTGTCTGTGTCCTCAATCCTTACACTCAAATTGTAGGAGCGTTACCAAATCATGTCAAACAGGTCCTGTCGACAATTGTTATCAGGAATATTTGACATATTTCCCTAAATTGTGGTATGATCTGCACTAGTTAAGGGTTTAACCCTGGCAAAGCACATTACGAGTCAAAAATAGGATATCCTCATCCAGAGGAGCGGAGGGACCGGCCCTGTGAAGCTCCGGCAACCAGTCAGCAGACGAATGACGTCCGATTATTACGCTGGCGTTTGGTGCCAATTCCGGCAGAAGTACATTTCTTCTGGGAGATGGGGCATGTGTCGTGCAGGTATAAGACAAGCCTCTTCTTTTGGAAGGGGCTTTTAATTTTTCTTGAATGCCCCGCCAAAAGGGTCTCTCATTTCTGGTTGAGAGGCCCTTTTTTTGTGCTTCTGGTTTTTGGCTCGTCGACCATCATTGTAAACAGATGAATTTCTAGTAAAAAGGAGAGACCATTCATGGCCCAGCAAAATTTAAGTACCCGAGTTGTCCACGCCGGCGAAAAGCGGATCAAGCCGCATCATGCCATTACCACGCCGATTGCTCAAACCAGCACATATACCTTTGAGAACACTCAGGACTTGATCGACTATATGGAAGCCAAAATGTGGGGTGACGAGACGGAACGCGAGGAATATGGGCGCTACGGAAATCCGACCGTGGCCGTGGCTGAAGCCAAGCTAGCCAATCTGGATAGCGGCGAAGCAGCCTGCCTTTTCTCCAGTGGGATGGCAGCGGTCACCACCACACTGCTGAGCTTACTGTCGGCGGGCAGCCACATCATTATGACCGACGACTGCTATCGCCGCACGCGCCAGTTTGTCACCAAATTCCTGGCTCGCTATGATGTCGAAGCCACGCAGGCGCCGATGGGCGATTACGAGGCTTTGGAAGCAGCCATCCGGCCCAACACTAAAATTATCGTGTCGGAGTCGCCGACCAACCCCTACCTGCGGGTGCTGGATTTGAACAAGTTGGTGGACATCGCCCAAAGACACAATCTTAAAACCGTGATCGACAGCACCTTTGCCACGCCCATCAACCAGCGCCCGTTGGAGTTTGGGGTTGATTTTGTGGTTCATTCGGCCACCAAGTACCTGGGCGGGCATAACGACCTGCTGGCCGGGGTGGTGATTGGGTCTGATTACATGATCGGGGCCATCAAGGAAATGCAGGCGATGTTGGGTGACGTCAGCGATCCACATACGGCCTATCTGCTGCTGCGGGGCCTCAAAACGCTGGAACTGCGCGTTCAACGCCAGAACGAGACCGCCGATAAAGTAGCCCATTTTCTGGCTGGACATCCGGCCGTGCGCCGGGTCTACTATCCGGGCCTGCCCAGCCATCCCGACTACGCGGTGGCCGTCGAGCAGATGTCGGCTTATGGCGGGGTGGTCAGCTTTGAGTTGGAGGCGGACTTGGCAGGCACCGGCAAATTCATCGACCAGTTGCAGATTCCGTACATCGGGCCCAGTTTGGGCGGGGTCGAGTCACTGGTCGAGCAGGTGGCCCTGGTCAGCTATTACGAACTCTCGACCGAGGAACGGGCCGAAATCGGCATCAGCGACAGCCTGGTCCGGCTGGCGGTCGGCATCGAGTCGGCCGAGGACCTGCTGGCCGACCTGGCCCAGGCGCTGGATAAAGCCTTTGAGACCGAAACCTTTTTTCAGGCCGTGAATGGTTCCGGGCGGGTGATGCCCGCCGTGATGTATCGGAGGTAGGGAATAAACTATGTCACGCTCGCAAGATTGCCCGCACCGGGGAACCATCGCTGCCTTCAAGCTTGAGGGGCAGGGCGATGAGTTCATAGCTGCCGTCCGGGACGCCGCTGAGCAGGAGGCCTTCCAGGATGGCGATACGGTGGCGGCGCAAGGCGTTATGGCCGGGCAGTGATTTGCTGTGCATGTGGTCCATCGAGGGCGCGTCTGAGCCGAACAGGATGATACCGTGCGCGGCCAGGTGATCGGCCAGTTCCGGGGACGGGTAGATAAATTCGGTCGGGAATTCGGCGTGGGGTTTTTCGCTGGCGACGGAGTGAACCAGCAGCCGCTCTATTTGGTCCCAGGCCAGGTCAGCCGGAAAATCGGGCGGGGTCAGTGGACCGGCTTCGCGCTGAACCGTGACCAGGGTCGCCGGCCCGAGATAGGCTTCCAGCGGCGCCTGTTCGATGGTTATATCATCGTTGAGAAAATGATAGGGGGCATCGGCGTGGGTGCCGGTATGGGTGCTGATCGTCAGGGTAAAGAGGTTGATCGGAGCGCCCTCGGCCATATCCACGATCCGTTTGGCCGAAAAGGGCGTATCGCCGGGCCAAACGGCCAGATTGGGATTGATGGTGCGGGTGACATCGAAGATTTGTTGAGCCATAGTGAACCAGCCCTTCACACCTTAATCTCTTGACTTGATGAGCATCTTCCATTCGCCCTTGTGGACGACCTCGTCATTTTGATTGATCACGCGCGCGTCCAGCGTGACCAGGCCCCCGCCCAGGCGAGCCATAGCTTTGGTGTCGGTTATTTTGATCTGGACGTACACCGTATCGCCGATAAAGACGGGTTTGGTGAATTTCCAGGTCAATTCGCGGAAGGCCAGGGTCGTGCCGTCGATAAAGCCCTGTTGGACGGCCAAACCGCTGGCAATCGAGGCGACCAGCATGCCGTGGGCGACACGGGCTCCAAACGGCGTGCCCCTGGCCCCGACCTCGTCGGTGTGGATAAAATTAAAATCGCCGGACAGGCCCGCAAAGTTGACGATGTCGGTTTCGGTAATCGTTCGAGCCGCCGTCCGGATTTCCAGGCCGACTTCGAACTCTTCGAAATACATCCCCCGGGGGGAGTTGGTCATGGATGCCTCCTGTTACATTACGTCTCAAATCAACAACTGATCATACAACAAATCCAGACTCAGATCGGCGCAGACAGTGTCGGCGCAGGCCAGGGTCAAAGCGGCGGCGCTGGCTCCCAGCCGGACCGACTCGTCGAGGGGGATATCGTTGAGCAGGCCGAAGACGACGGTGGCCGTCAGGGCATCACTGGCGCCGGTCGAGTCGACGATGTCGGTGGAGACAGCCGGGACGTGGCCGCTGTCATTGGCCGAGGCGTAGACCACGCCTTCTTCGGCCAGGGTGATCATGGCGATACTGACGCCGGCGTTCACCAAAGATCGGGCCGCAGCCAGGGCATCATCCTCATCGTTAATCGTTTGGCCGGACAGCACCTGGGCTTCGGGAATGTTGGGCGTAATCATATAAATGACAGGCAGGTAAGGTTTTAACTTGGTAGCCATGGAGGTCGAAGCCGGATCGGCACAAATACGAACATGATAGCGAGCGGCCACTTTAAATAATTCGGCAATCGTCGCTTCGGAGAGGTTGCTGTCCATGACGATCATTTCAGCATTTTTGATCAGACTTCGCCGCTGGTTGATGACTTCGGGCGTAATCCGGGTGAGGACACGCATATCATCGACCGAATGGGCCAGGTTACCGGCTTCATCCAGGATGGCTACATAGGCCGCGCTGTGATGTTCATCCGACACGATGAGATAATCGGTATTGAGCCCAATCTCGGCGGCGTTCGACAAAATACGCCGGCCCGAGCTGTCATTGCCAACGGCAGATAACAAGACGGCCTCAACACCCAATCGAACCAGATTATCGGCCACGTTCCGGGCCGTGCCGCCGACGGCAACTCGCACAAAACCCGGGGTACTGCTGCTCCGGGTGAGGGACGCGCTTGCTCTGCCTTTCGAGTCAATTCCCGCCGCCCCAATGACCAGGACGTAGGGTTTGGTTGGACTTCGTTTGGCCATGGTAATTGCCCCCAAGGTGGTTTATGACTATAATGTAGTGTTGCTAGTGTTTCGCGGCGTAAATATACCTATAGTTAGTGATTGCAAATTGCGGACTTTTGGCGCCAATAATGATGCTCAACTGGGCGATAGCGCTCTATTCTAACTGGGGTGTTGCTTAGGCCCAATTGCACCAGGTGATTGTTGGTTATTCGATCCAATTACCATTTACCAAGTGCTTAGGATTGAGAATTAAATAACTTCCTCAAATGAAGTCAAAATATCCAGCTTATTTGCCTGCAAATAGGGAAGTTATTTAATCCTAAGCCCTTAATTGGCCTGCTGAATCGACATGACGATGTGGAACGGACTATACCACAAGATAAAAGGGAGTTCAATTCTTCATTCAAGCCGTGACCATTGGGCCAAGGGTATGACTTTTCTCCTATACCAAAATTAATCGATCTAAAGCATACTTAACAAACAGCAACAACAGTTAACAGCGTTAAGTCGTTGCTGCCCTCAAACGTCAGGCTACCAAGCAGCAAAAAAAGAGACCATGCGGTGGATACACCAAAATCCCGTATTCTAATTGCAGACCCGGATCCAGATATCCGTCGAACCCTACAGTTGTACTTTGAAGGCAACGGGCATGAGGTCCAGACGATTGAGCTGGCCGGCGATGTCGCTAAGACGGCCCGTCCCTGGCAGCCCAATGCTATCCTCATCAGTGATGAGTTCAAAGACCAAAACCCGTTCCAGGTTTGCCGCGAACTGCTGGAGGATACCCTGATAGGCCATATTCCGGTGATTATGCTCCTGCACCTCAACGAGCGCCGGTCGCGGCTGGAAGCTTTGGAAGCCGGGGTCGCCGATATTGTTTCCAAGCCGTTTGACATCGAAGAGCTGCGGCTGCGGGTGGAAGCGGCGATCCGGCTGGCGACGATGTGGGTCAAGGTGGCAGGGTAGCAGGGTAGCAGGTAGCAAAGTAGCAGGTGTTGCTTTGTTACCTTGTCTTCCCAAGGCTTTGTCTGGAAAAGGCTGATTTTCGTTCCGCGATTTTTGCTGTTTTACCGGACAATGAGTAGTATACGGTCATCTGTGCGAGCAGAGGCCGTTTTTTATTGGCATAATCAGGAGGAGGGACTCGACTTTGCTGATCGTCATGAAATTTGGCGGCACGTCCGTGGGGAGTGTCGAGGCGCTGCAAAACGTCATTACTATTGTAAGGGACGCGCGCACGAAAGGGCAGCAGCTCGTCATGGTGGTTTCGGCCATGAGCGGCGTGACCAACCTGCTGCTGGAGGCGGCGCACAAGGCCGAAGCCGGTGATGAGGCCATTGCCCATCGAGTCCGGGCCGAGATCGCTCACAAGCACAGTGAGGTCACGCTCCATTTCCTGGGCCAGACGGCGGAGCGAGAGCAGGTCATGGCCCGGCTCGATGAGCTGCTGGACGAGTTCGAGTCGTTGTGTCATGGCATCCGGGTGCTGGGCGAATTGACGCCGCGAGCGTTGGACGTTATTGGTGGTCTGGGCGAGCGTCTGAGCGTGATTCAGGTGGCCGCCATCCTCAATCGAGCCGGCCTCCCGGCTCAGGCTGTCGTCGCCACCGAATTGATCGTGACCGATCGCCGCTTCGGGTCCGCCGTGCCGTTGATCGAGCCAACAGCAGTGAAATCAAAGGGCCAGCTGCAGCCAATCCTGAGCGCCGGTCAGGTGCCGGTGGTCACCGGCTTTATCGGCGCGACCGAGGATGGCATCCAGACCACCTTAGGCCGCGGCGGCAGTGATTACAGCGCCACCATTTTGGGCCGGGCCCTACAGGCCGATGAAGTCTGGATTTGGACGGACGTCAACGGGGTGATGACGGCCGACCCCCGAGTCGTGACCACAGCCCATCCCATCACCCACCTCTCCTACGCCGAGATCAGCGAACTGTCTTACTTTGGGGCCAAAGTACTCCATTCCCAGGCTATCCGGCCGGCCCGGAGAATGGATATTCCGGTGCGGATTCTCAACACCTTTGAGCCGGATAATCCCGGAACCGTGATCACGGCCGAGGCCCGGGACAACGGGCGCGCCGTCAAGGCGGTTACGGCCATCAAGAATATGAGTCTGCTGACGGTGGAAGGGCCGGGTATGATCGGGATTCCGGGCGTGGCCGGGCGAACATTTACCGCCGTCGCCAGAACCGATACGAATGTGCTGATGATCAGCCAGGCCTCATCAGAACAGTCGATTTGTTTTATCGTGCCAACGCCTGACGGGCCCAAGGTGGTCAAAGCCCTGGAAGAAGAATTGGCTTTTGAAATCGAGCGGCGTGATTTGGATCGGGTCAAATGGGAAGATGAAACCGTTGTCCTGGCCGTGGTTGGGGCCGGGATGAAGGGCACGCCAGGCATTAGCGGCCGCCTCTTTGGAGTGCTCGGCCGGGAACGAATCAACGTCATTGCCATTGCCCAGGGCAGCAGCGAGTTCAATATCTCGTTGGTTGTGGCCCGGGGCGATGCCGACAAAGCCGTGCAAGTCATTCATAGCGAGTTTGAATTAGAGAAGCCGGGTTAAGCCGGGAGGAGCAAAGGTCGATTTTGGGTTCGTTGACATAGTGTTTGCTTCGTGCTAAAATATCCATACCTTATTGTGACATTTGCCTGTCACCTTCTCCCTGGCATTCGGCTCGTGAACATGAAATCCGTGATCCGTGACCAGGAAATCATTGAAGATACTGTTCGTAAGCGACAAAGTCGTCGAACATCTTTATAGCCCCAGTATCGCAGAACGTCACAAAGAAATCGATCTCATTGTAGGCTGTGGTGACCTGCCTTACTACTATCTAGAGTTTATGCTGTCGATGCTGAACGTGCCCCTTTTTTACGTTCACGGCAACCACGACCCCGAGAAAGAGTATCTGTCGGATGGTACCGCGATTAACGGACCGGCCGGCGGCATCAATATACACGGCTACACGTTCAAAGAAAAAGATCTCTTGCTGGCCGGCCTGGAAGGCTCGATCCGCTACAAAGAAGGGCGTTTTCAACATACCCAACGCGAGATGTGGGTCAATGTCTTCAGTCTCATCCCCCGGCTGTTGGTTAACAAGCTTATGTATGGCCGTTACCTTGATATTTTGGTAGCCCACTCACCACCCTATGGCATCCACAATGGAGACGACCGTATTCACGTCGGCTTCACAGCATTTTTATGGTTGATGAAGGTGTTCAAACCTCGCTACCTGATGCACGGTCATCGACACGTTTATAACCCCAACGAAGTCACAGAAACCCAATTCATGGAAACCAAGGTGATCAATATCTATCCGTATAAAGTCGTGGAGATCGAGGTGCCGGCATGAGTGAGACCGGGCTGCGGGTCGGCTTTCAAGGCGAGCGCGGTGCGTACAGCGAAGCGGCGGCGGTCGATTTTTTTGGCGAATCGGTTCAGCCGATTCCCTATGATGATTTCGACAGCGTTTTTGAAGCGGTAACACAAGGGGCAGCCGACCGGGGGATCTTGCCGGTCGAAAATTCGCTGGCCGGCAGTATTCATCGCAACTATGATTTGCTGCTGCGCTACGAGTTGTCCATTGTGGGTGAAATCCAGATTTCCATTGCCCACCATCTCATTGCGCTGCCGGGCGTGAGTCTGGCCGATGTCAAGAAGGTCTATTCACATCCGCAAGCCCTGGCCCAGTGTGAACACTCGATCACCAAACTGCTGCCGCAGGCCGAGCGGATTGTGACATATGACACGGCAGGCAGCGTCAAAATGCTCAAAGAGGAACAGATCACCGATGGGGCCGGCATCGCCAGCGAGCGTGCCGCCAGCATCTACGATATGAACATTCTCCACCCCGCCATGCAGGACGATGCTGAAAATTACACCCGCTTTGTCGTGGTGGCGCGCGACGCCATCGTGCCCGAAGGGGAGGCCAAAACTTCGATTGTCTTCTCGACGGCCAATGTGCCGGGTTCGCTCTTCAAAAGCCTGGCCGTTTTTGCCCTGCGTGATATCGACTTGACCAAAATCGAGTCGCGGCCGTTGCAAGGTAAGCGCTGGCAATATTTCTTTTATATCGATTTTATTGGCAGCCAGTACCAGGAACACGGCCGCAACGCCTTGAACCATTTACAGGAGATTGCGACGTTCTTTAAAGTATTGGGGTCGTATCCAAAAGGCGTATAACGTTCGGTTGAGCGGGTTATGAGTTACGCAGTTGCAATAACTTACCCCCTCCCAACCTCCCCCAACATCGGGGGAGGGGCTAACTTCCCCCCGATGCGGGGGGACTGAGGGGGGTAAAATACGTCAACTGCGTAAGTTCTACAGGTATGAAAAACGAGCAAACGATCATCAGCGTTTTTGGCAGCAGCGCGCCCAAGCCCGGTTCGGCCGATTATCAGGCAGCCCAGACGGTGGGCCGATTGTTGGCAGAGGCCGGTTTCGCCGTCCAAACGGGTGGTTATAGCGGCGTGATGGCCGCCGCCAGCCAGGGAGCCAGCGAAGCTGGCGGCCACGTCATCGGCGTGACCAGCGCTCAAATCGAACAATTCCGCCCGATGCCGGCCAACGAATGGGTTGGCGAAGAGATCAAACGCAAGACTCTGCGGGAACGGCTGCTTTATTTGATTGACAACTGCCACGGGGCCATTGTCATGCCCGGCGGCATCGGCACCCTGTCGGAACTGGCCCTGGTCTGGAGTTTTGTCCAGGTGGGCGAAATTCCCCCACGGCCCATTATCGCCGTGGGCGGGCTCTGGCAGCGGACCCTGGCGGCCTTTATCGACGACAGCTACGTCATGCCGCCCCATCGCGAGTTCATTACCATCGCGCGCACCGCCAATGAAGCGGTTCGAATAATGATCGAACATCTTAGTCAGGTTGCGACCTAATGCTCGAACATGTAACGATTCGGCCCATTTTACCGGATGAAATTGACAAAGTGGCCCGGCTGCGGGCGATTGGCTTTGGCGGTGACCAAGACCGGCTGGCAGCAGAACTTGCCAAGAATCCTCGCTACAATTTTAGCCATGTTGTGGTAGCCGATTATGAGGGCGAGGCCATCGGTACGGCCACCGTTTTTCCGGCCAAAATGTGGCTGAGCGGCGTCCCGATTACAGTTGGCGCGGTGGCCGGCGTCACCGTGCTGCCGGAGTTTCGGCGCAACGGGGTCTCAGGCAAAATGCTGGAGTTTTCCATCGTCCGCATGTTTGCCGAGGGTCGCGCGCTGTCGATCCTCTTCCCTTTTTCCCACAAATATTATCGCAAATTTGGCTACGGCACGATTGGCGATCTGCACGCTTATCGGATCAATCCCAACAATTTGTCCGTGTTCGAAGAAGGGCATCGGGTCCGTCCCTTTGTGCCGGAGGACCTGCCCATGATGCGCGTCATGTACAAAGGGCTCATGACCTGGCACAATGGCTGGTTCACCCGCAGCGAAGAGTGGTGGGAAAAAATCGTCCAGTATTGGCCCCAGATTATGGTGTTCGAAAACGATGACATGATCGAGGGTTATTATGCCTATGAGATCGTCAATGGTGACAAAGGGGAACGGGAGCTGCACCTCAAAGAATTTGTGGCCTCGGAAGACGCGGCCTATCGCGGCTTGATCGGCTATCTGGCTGCCCAAAATGAGGCGGATGTGATCGTCTATCTGGCGCCGCCCGACACGCCCATGCGCCACGCGCTGCGCCAGCCCATCGCAGATGAGGCCCAAAACCGGGGCTTTGTCTTTAATGACCTCTGTCACGTTACGCCAGGCCTGATGGGTCGTATCATCAACCTGTCCGTGGCCCTGACGGCCCGGTTCTATGCCCGCCACATGTCGGGCGAACGGGCGATCAAACTGACCGATCCCCATATCCCGACGAACGAAGAACCGCTGATCTTCCGCCTGGTGGATGGTCGAGCCGAAACTCGCCCCGCCGAGAATCGCAAGCCCGACCTGGAAACCGATATTGGCAGCTTTTCCCAGATTTTGTGCGGCTACCTGACCCCCCTGGACGCCCGTCGGTTAGGCCGCCTGCAAGCCGACGAGGATACCTGCTCCTGGCTGAACCAGGCCCTGGTCGATAGCCCGCTCTACATTCAGTCGGGCGATTGGTTTTAACTCGTGAAACGTGAAACTTGACAAATTCCCAATTTATTTGTATAATTATTCACAACGTTAAATGGTAGTTTGTAGGCTAGCCGCAGGGGTTTAGCAGGACAAACCCGGCGGTTTTTTGTTGTTTAACTGTAACGACCCGTAGCAAGGTAACAAGGGAGCAAGGTAGCATCCTGTTCCGACCCTGCTACTATTAGAAAAAGGAGATTCCTAACTTGGCATTACGAACAACAGGGACGGTCAAATGGTTTGACATGTCCAAAGGGTATGGGTACATCGAAACCGGCAATGGGCAAGAGGTCTTTGTCTATTATCAGTCGATTATTAATAGCGAGATCAAGAATCTGTCAGCCGGTGATCGCGTCGAATTCGCTATCGATCACAAACCACGCGGTCCGATCGCTTCGGAAGTCACCCGCATATAGCCTCTTACGTTTTGACATTGACAAAAATTTGTCGATATTCCGATGCTAGTCACATTGCAAATTTGCGAATAAGCGAATGGCAAATGATAGACTTATCGCCATTCGTTCATTCGCCCTTCTTAAGGGATGGCAACGGAGTTAACTCTGAGGCTATCACTTACTACGTGTTAACCACCGTTCACAATTTTATTAAGATTTGATCGGCCCCGGGTTATCCGGGGCTTTTTTGGAAGAGATTGCCAACCTCGACCAGACGATAAGAATTTCAAGGAGAAATAAATCACAATGGCAACAACGAAGTTAAAAATAATCCCCCTCGGGGGTTTGGGTGAGATTGGGAAAAATATGACGGCGGTCGAGTATGGCCGCAACATCCTGATCATCGACGCCGGGATCATGTTCCCCGAACACGATATGCTGGGTATCGACAAGGTCATTCCCGACACCACCGAATATCTCAAGGACAAACGCGATTGGGTGCGCGGCATTGCCGTGACCCACGGCCATGAGGATCATATTGGGGCCCTGCCCTACCTGCTGGCCGAAATCGACGCGCCGATTTATGCCACCCGTTTGACGGCGGGCTTGATCGAAGTCAAACTCAAGGAGCAGGGCCTGGGCGCTCGAGTCGACCAGTTGAACATCGTCAAACCGGGCGACCGCGAGCTGATTGGCGGGCTGTTCGAAGTGGAGTTTTTCCACGTCTGCCACTCGATCCCCGATGCAGTCGGGCTGGCGATTCGCACGCCGGCCGGTCTCATCGTGCATACCGGCGACTTTAAGTTTGATTACACCCCGGCCTGGGGCGGCCCACCCGATTTTGGGGCGCTGGCCCGCTTTGGAGCCGAGGGCACCCTGGTGCTGCTCTCGGACAGCACCAATGCCGACAGCCCTGGCTTCACCCCGTCCGAACGAACCGTGGACGAAGGCTTGAACAAGGTCTTTCGCGAAGCCGAAGGCCGGGTCATTCTGGCCACCTTTGGCTCGCTGATTTCGCGGGTGCAGCAGATCATCAACGCGGCAGCCCGGCACAACCGGGTCGTCGCCATCCAGGGGCGCAGCCTGGAGGAAAACATCGAGCGCGCCCAGACCCTGGGTTACCTGGACGCGCCGCCGGGCGTGCTGGTTGATTTGCCCCAGCTCAAAGGCCGGCCCGATCATCAGATCGCCATCATTGTCACCGGCAGTCAGGGTGAACCGAGCGCGGCCCTGGGCCGGATCGCCCAGGG
>Ga0302046_10001392_pt1 | contig 22678 bp, 31 predicted proteins | sample RVTome_11_FD_200261 | JGI IMG/M metagenome (GOLD analysis project Ga0302046, IMG submission 200261) | Soil microbial communities from uranium-contaminated site in the Upper Colorado River Basin, Wyoming, United States - RVT147D111 (version 2) ...
GATCGTTCACGAGGCGCTCCTCGAGCGGCGCGAGCGCGCCCAGGCGGATCTCCACCTGCCCGGCGGAGACGCGCTCGACCCTGCGCGGGCCGGAGTGGGCCTCGAGGAGCTGCGCCAGCGCGCCGTGGGTCTCGGCCAGCGCCGAGAGGAAGGGCAGCCACGCGTCCGCCGGGCTGGCGTGCGCCCGCGGCGGATCCGCCGCAGCGCTCCGGGGGACAGGAGTCGCGCGCGGGCTCGGAAGTTTCGCCGCTGCGGCCGGTGCGAGGCTCTCGGGCGGTGCTCGCCGCTCCATCGCCTCCAGCCGCTCGACGAGCTCCGCCAGCGGAACGGTGGCGTCGGGACGCGCGAGGTCGAGCAGCGCCACCTCGAGCACGAGCGCAGCCTGGTCGGGGAGCAACCGCATCCTCTCGCGCGCCCGCAGCAGCTCCTGCATCCACAACTCGAGCCGATCGGGTCCGAGGCGCGCCGCGCGCTCGGCCGCGGAGCTCCGCTCCTCCGGAGCGAGCGCCAGGAACGGCGCGTCCTGCCCGCAGTGGTGCGCGACGAGCGCGGTCCGCAGGGACTCCAGGATCCCGGCCGCGAGGTCGGCCTCGTTTCCGTGCAGGTCCGCCAGGAGGGAGAGCACACGCCCCTTGTCCGCCGACTCGACCGCGTCGAGCAGCTCCCCCATGCGCCGCGTGCCGCCGTCGCCGCCCAGCCGGTCGACGTCGGCCAGCGCAGGCTCGTCGCCCGCCAGGGCCAGTAGCTTGTCTGCCAGGGAGAGCGCGTCGCGCATACCGCCACGCGCCTCGCGGGCCAGAGCCTGCACGACCCCGGGGCCCGGGCGGACGCCCTCGAGCCGGAACACGTGCTCGAGCCGCTCGGCGATCAGGGTCTCGCTCAAGGGCGTCAGCCGCAGCACCTGGCAGCGCGACAGGATCGTGTCGAGGACCTTGTGGGGCTCCGTGGTCGCGAACAGGAACACGACGTGGGGCGGAGGCTCCTCCAGCGTCTTCAACAGCGCGTTGAAGGCCGGCTTCGAGAGCATGTGGACCTCGTCCAGGATGTAGATCTTGTGCCTCGCGCGCATGGGCGCGTACGCCACCTCGTCGCGCAGCTCGCGGATCGTGTCCACGCCGGTGTGGGAAGCGGCGTCGAGCTCGATGATGTCGACCTCCGTCCCTTCGTCGGCCGAGACGCAGCGCTCGCAGGTTCCACAGGGGACCGGCACGGGACCCTTCTCGCAGTTGAGACACTTGGCGAGGATGCGAGCGGTGGTCGTCTTCCCCGTGCCGCGCGGTCCGGAGAAGAGGTAGGCGTGGCCCACGCGACCCTCCTCGATGGCGCCTCGAAGGACGCTGCGCACGGACTCCTGCCCGACGACCTCCTCGAAGGTGCGCGGGCGGTACTTGCGAGCCAGAACGAGATACGAAGACATCGGTCGAGGCGATCCTAACCTATGCGCGCGACGACCCGCAGCAACGGGACGCGTGTCAGTGGGCCCGGGCCGAGCGCACCCGACTCCAGATCCTTAGGGCTGCTCCGTTCCCGGCCTGACCCGGTTCGAATCGGAGCCGTCGCGACGGACCGAGCCCACTGCCACGCGTCCCGCCGCGCTGAGGTGGCGGAGAGGGAGGGATTCGAACCCTCGGTGCCGAAACCGACACACACGCTTTCCAAGCGTGCTCCTTCAGCCACTCGGACACCTCTCCACCCTGGAATCCAACCACCCTGGGGAATCCACCAGGGAGTCCGCGGTCGTCGCAGGGGAAGCGTCGGCCCGGGGGATGGCGGAGAGGGTGGGATTCGAACCCACGGTGCCCAAAAGGACACACTGGTTTTCGAAACCAGCCCATTCGGCCGCTCTGGCACCTCTCCGCGTGTTCCTTATCCGTCCCCCGGGAGCCCGTGGTCGGAGTCCTTCGGGGACGACACGGGCTGCTAGCCGCGCATCGCGCGGAAGAAGGCCTGCATCAGCTCGCGCGCCTCGTCGGCGCGCACACCCTCCGTCCAGCGGATCCGGTGGTTCAGGCCCTCCGTCTCGAACACTCGTCCGAGCGAGACCGTCCCGCCGAACTTCGGGTCGCGCACGCCGAAGACGACGCGCGCGACGCGTGCGTGCAGCAGAGCGCCCGCGCACATGAAGCACGGCTCCACGGTCGTGTACAGCGTGCATCCTTCGAGACGCTGGTAGCCGAGCCGCTCGGCGGCGCCGCGGATCGCCAGCACCTCCGCGTGCGCGGTCGGGTCGTTCCAGGCCCGGGTGCGGTTGTGCGCGCGGGCGAGTACCTCCCCCTCGGCGTCGAACAGGACGGCGCCGACGGGAACCTCGTCCGCGGCGACGGCTGCCTCGGCCTGCGCGAGCGCCTCGGCCATCCTGACCTCGTCGTCCTGCACAGGAGTCTCGGTTTCGGGGACCAACGCTTGGGATCAACCTCGTTTTCAAGAGGCGCGAACGACGGATCGCCCGCGCCGCCGGTGGAGAGTGGTACACCCATCAGGATTCGAACCTGAAACCTCCTGATCCGTAGTCAGGTGCTCTATCCAGTTGAGCTATGGGTGCCCGATCGGGGGGAGAGGTTGTAGCGGCCCTCCGGGGCGGCGTCAAGGCGCCGAGGGCTCGTGCGGCGCGTCCGGAGCGGCGTGGAAACGAGGGAGCGGAGAGGTAGGCTACGCCCTCTGCTCGCCGCGGCCCGGTCCGCGTCCTCCGACGAGACACCCACGTTGCACGCACCTCGACACCTGATTCGCCTGCACGACCTGACGGACTCCGAGCTCGAGGAGGTCCTGGAGCTGTCCACGCGGCGCAAGCTCCGGCCGGGTGTCAACGAGCTGGAGGGACGCTCGGTGGGCATGCTCTTCTTCAGGGGGTCGCTGCGCACGCGCGCCTCCCTGGAGTGCGCGGTGAACGGGCTCGGCGCCCATGCCGTCAACCTGACGGCCATGAGCGACTTCTGGGAGCTCGAGGAGCGGGACGGGTCGGTCATGGACGGTCGTTCGCCGGAGCACATCAAGGACGCGGCCGCGGTCCTCTCGCAGTACGTCGACGCTCTCGCCATCCGCCCGTCGGCCACCGGGCGCTCCTGGGACGTCGATCGGCGCGACGCGGGGATCAGCTCCTGGGCACGGCACGCGAGCGTGCCCGTGCTCAACATGGAGAGCACGCTCTGGCACCCCATGCAAGCCCTGGCCGACCTGGTGACGCTGCGCGAGCACCTCGGGACGCTGCCGGGCAAGGAGCTCGCCATCACCTGGGTCCGCTCGCCCCAGCCCGCGTCGGCCTCCGTCGTGCACTCGCTCCTGCACGCCGCGCTGCGGTTCGGGATGAAGGTGCGGCTGGCGCATCCCGCGGGCTTCGAGCTCGACGAAGGCGTGCTGGCCGAGGCGGAGAAACTGGCGCAGAAGTCAGGCGGATCGCTCGAAGCCGTCTCCTCCCTCGAGGAAGGGGTGCGCGGCGCGGCGATCGTCTACGCGCGCTCGTGGCAGTCGATCGAGTCCTACGGGAACCCCACGCTCGCGGCGAGCCAACGGTCACGCGCAACGGACTGGATGCTCACCGAGTCGCTCCTCGGCGAGACGGACGAGGGCAAGGTGATGCACGCGATGCCTGTTCGGCGCAACGTCGAGATCACCGACGAGGTTCTCGACGGACCGCGGTCGCTGCTCGTCGAGCAAGCCGGCAATCGGCTGCCGTCGCAGAAGGCGTTGCTCGTCCATCTCTTGCGTCACGCCTGAGGCGAACAGCCCCCGTAGACGCTCGCGGGCCCGCGGCGTGTTCGCTACATTCCGACACGCAGACGCTCCACGTGGCCCGCATGTCAGCTCCCGAGTTCGCTCACCTCCACGTCCACTCCGAGTACAGCCTTCTCGACGGCGCCAACCGCATCAAGGACCTGGTGCAAGCGTGCGTTGACGACGGCCAGCGAGCGCTGGCGCTCACGGATCACGGGAACATGTTCGGGGCGGTCGAGCTCTTCCGGAAGTGCAAGGCCGCCGGCATCACTCCCATCGTCGGATGCGAGGTCTACATCGCGCGCGAGAGCCGCAAGAAGCCGCACCACAAGGTCCACAACCCCTACAACCACCTGACGCTGCTGGTGCGCGACGAGGAGGGCTACCGAAACCTCCTCGTGTTGAACTCGCTGGCCTACACGGAAGGACTCCACTTCCGGCCGCGCGTGGACAAGGAGCTGCTCTCGCGTCACGCCGCCGGGATCACCTGCCTCTCCGGCTGCCTGTCGGGCGAGATCAACCAGCTCTTCCTCAAGGACAAAGCCCACGACGCAGAGCGGGTCGCCGGCGAGCTGCGCGATCTCTTCGGCCCGGAGCACTTCTGGCTGGAGCTGCAGCGCAACGGCCTGACGATCCAGGACAAGGCGAACGAGGCGCTGGTGGAGCTCGCGCGCCGCACCGGCGTCCCGCTGGTTGCAACCAACGACATCCACTACCTGCGGCACGAGGACTGCCAGGCCCAGGACGTCCTGCTCTGCATCAACACCGGCGCGAAGAAGAACGACGAGAAGCGCTTCCGCTTCGACACCGACACGCTCTTCTTCCGCACGCGCGAGGAGATGGCGCACATCTTCCGTGACGTGCCCGACTCGGTGAGGGCGACGATGGACGTCGCGGACCAGGTCGAGTTCGAGATGAGGTTCGGCGAGTACCACCTGCCGGTCTTCACGCCCGAGGATGGCAGCGATCCCGACGCATTGTTCGAGCGTCTGTGCGAGGAGGGCCTGCGCGCGCGCTACGGGCCGGAACAGCTACCGAAGGCGCGCGAGCGCCTGGACTACGAGAAGCGCGTCATCGCCGAGATGGGCTTCTCGCACTACTTCCTGATCGTCTGGGACCTGATCAAGTGGGCGCGCGACAACGGGATCCCGGTCGGCCCGGGGCGAGGCTCAGCCGCCGGCTCGATCGTGGCCTACGTCCTCGACATCACGCGTGTCTGTCCGCTGAAGTACGACCTCTTGTTCGAGCGCTTCCTCAACAGCGCGCGCATCTCGATGCCGGACATCGACATCGACTTCTGCAAGGAGGGGCGCGAACGCGTGCTCGAGTACACGCGCCGGCGCTACGGCGCCGAGAAGGTCGCGCAGATCGGGACCTTCGCGACCATGGCCTCGCGGTCCGTCGTACGTGACGTCGGGCGCGTGCTCGACCTCCCCCTGGGAGACATCGACCGCATCGCCAAGAAGATCCCGAGCGGTCCCGGGGCGCCGCCGCTGAAGACCGCCCTGAAGGAGCCCGAGCTGCGCGCACTGGCGGAGGACGCGTCGATCCGGGAGCTGTTCGAGTACTCGGTCAAGCTCGACGGGATGGCGCGGCACATCTCGACCCATGCCGCCGGCGTCGTGATCGCGGATCGCCCGATCATGGAGCACGTCCCGCTGTGCGTGCACGGCACCGACGTGGTCACGCAGTACCCCGGCAAGTACCTGGAGGACCTCGGGCTCCTCAAGATGGACTACCTGGGCCTGCGCACCCTGACCATCCTCGAGCGGGCGCTGGGGAACGTCGCCCGGTCCGGCGGCACTCCGCCGGACCTGATGGACCTGCCGCTGGAGGACGGGGCGACCTTCGCCATGCTCAACAGGGGCGACACGCTCGGCGTGTTCCAGCTCGAGTCGGAGGGCATGCGCAAGCTTATAGGGCGGCTTCGGCCGGACTGCTTCGAGGACCTGATCGCCGTGCTCGCGCTGTACCGGCCGGGGCCGCTCGAGTCGGGCATGGCGGACATGTTCATCCGCCGCAAGCACGGGCTGGAGGAGATCACCTATCCGCACGAGTCGCTCGAGCCGATCCTCGACGACACCTACGGCTGCATCGTCTACCAGGAACAGGTGATGCTGATCTCGAACGCCCTCGGAGGCTTCTCCTTGAACGAGGCGGACAACCTGCGCAAGGCGATGGGCAAGAAGAAGCCCGAGATCATGCAGCAGTTCGCCGAGCAGTTCCTGGCGGGCGCCGAGAGGAACCAGTGCCGACGCCAGGTGGCGCAGGAGATCTGGGACAACATCGTCAAGTTCGGCGGTTACGGCTTCAACAAGTCGCACTCCACCGCCTACGCGATGATCACCTGGCAAACGGCCTTCATGAAGGCCCACTACCCCATCGAGTTCGCCGCCGCGAACATGTCCTGCGAGATGTCCAACTCGGACAAGATCAAGGACTTCGTGGACGACTGCAGGCAGCGCGGGATCCCCGTTCTCCAGCCCGACATCGGGCGCTCCGACTGGGAGTTCCTGCCGGAGGGTCGGGCGATCCGCTTCGGCTTCGGTGCGATCAAGGGCACCGGGCAGAAGGCGATCGAAGCGCTCCTCGCGGGACGCGCCCGCCTGGTCGCGGAACGACGACCGCTCGCCCTGCACGCGCTCTGCCGCGAGATCGACCCGCAAACGATGCCGCGCCTCACCTGGGAAGCCCTCATCAAGGCGGGCTCCTTCGACTCGAGCGGGCACGACCGCGGCGCGGTCATGGCGGGCGTCGACACGGCCATGGCGGAGGGTGCACGTGCCGCCGACGACCGCCGCTCGGGACAGGGTGCGCTGTTCGGCGACCCCGAGCCCTCGGACGCACCGCACGGGACGGTGGACGGGATCGACGACTCGAAGGCGATCACCGCGCAGGAATCGCTGCGCCTGGAGCACGAGGTGCTCGGCTTCTACCTGTCCGGGCATCCCTTGGAGGAACGTGCCGGACTGTTCTCCATCCTCTCCACGACCAACACGCGCGACCTCCAGAAGCTGGCCGGAGGCGCCGAGGTGACGTTGGGCGGTCTGATCGTCGGACTGAAGCAGACGCTGACTCGCAAGGGCAAGAAGATGGCGCGCTTCCGGCTGGAGGATCTGGCCGGAGGCGTGAACGTCACCGTGTTCCCGCGCACTCTCGAGGAGTGTCGCGACCGACTGGTCGACAACGCGATCGTGGTTTGCAAGGGCAGGCTCGAGGAGCGGGGCGACGACGACGCGTCGGCCATCGGTCTGTTGCTCGATCAGGTCCTCGACCTGGAGCAGGCGCTGGCCGACTTTCGCGGCGGCCTGGTGATCACGCTCGCGCAGTCCGACCGCGAGAAGGTCGATCCGCTGGCCGAGATCGTGCGCAGGCACCGCGGCGACAAGCGACTCTTCCTCGAGATCGAGGGCGTCGATGGAACGCACCGACGCGTCCGCGCCGGCGAGCAGCACGGCGTGCGCATCAGCTCAGCGCTGGCGACGGACGTCGAGCGCCTCCTCGGCAAGGGCCGCGCGAAGCTCGCGCGTCTCTAGTCCCAGCGCCCCAGGTCGACTCGGAACTCCTCTCCTACTCCCTCGCGGCGGCCGCTTCGGCCTCCTCCGGCTCGAGATCCTCCGTCCGTTCAACGAATTCGAGGATGACGCGCTCGCCGTTGTCGCCGAGACGCGGTTTGGAGAGCTTGAGGATGCGGCAGTACCCGCCGGGACGCTCCTGGAACCGCGGTCCGAGGATGTCGAACAGCTTCTGGACCGTCTGTTTGTCCCGGAGCTTGGCGAATGCGCGCCGGCGGTTGTGCTGGGTCGCTTCCTTCCCCAGGGTCACCAGCTTCTCGGCGAAGGGCTTCACGGTCTTCGCCTTCTGCAGCGTGGTGATGATTCGCTCGTGCTCGATCAAGGAGTTGGTCATGTTCCGGGTCATCGCGATGCGGTGACTCGTCGTGCGGCCAAGCTTCCTTCCTGCTACGCGGTGTCGCATCGGAGTTCCTCTAGGAGACGGACATCCCCAGGCTGAGACCACGCTCCGAGAGTCGGCTCTTGATCTCCGTGAGGCTGGTCTTGCCCAGGTTCTTGAGCTTCATGACCTCGTTCTCGCTCATCGTGACGAGGTCGTACAGGGTCATGAGGTTCGCACTGTCCAGGCAGTTGCGGGCGCGGACGGACAGCTCGAGGTCCGCGATCGGCCGTTCGAGCATCTTGCGGAGCTCGTCGTCCTCGCGGTTCTGCTGGTTGAACTCGGACTTCGACAGGTCGCCGGCCATGGGCATCTCGCCGGACTCCGGGTCGAACATCACGAACGGGTTGAGATGCTTGCGGTAGATCTTGGCCGCCTCGGTCAACGCCAGTTGCGGCGTGATCGTGCCGTCCGTCCACAGCTCGAGCACCAGCCGGTCGTAGTTGGTGAACTTGCCGACGCGCGTCGCCTCGACGGCATACCGCACGCGAAGCACCGGGGAGTAGATCGAGTCGACGGGGATCACGCCCAGCGGCTGGGCGTCGTCCCGGTTCTCGTCCGCGGGGATGTAGCCTCTCCCCTTCTGGACCTCGAGCTCGGCGACGAACTCCGTGTCCAGGCTGAGGGAGCAGATGACGTGGTCCTTGTTCACGACCTCCGCGTCCCCCGGGCAGACGAGGTCCGCGCCGGTAACGGGACCCTTGCCGCTCTTCTTGATCTTGCAAGTGATCTTGTTCGAGCCTGGGTGACGGATCCTCAGACGCTTGATGTTGAGGATGATGTCCGTCACGTCCTCGTACACCCCCTCGATGGAGGCGAACTCGTGCTGAGCTCCTTCGATCCGCACGGCGGTCACGGCCGTTCCCTCGATGGATGAGAGCAGCACGCGCCGAAGCCCGTTGCCGATCGTGTGGCCGAACCCACGCTCGAAGGGCTCGACGATGAAACGACCGTACTCGCGGGTCAACGTGTCGGGATCGGGCTGGACCTTGCTAGGCAGCTCGAAATTGCGCCAACGAATCCTCATGGACGTGATCTCCGGTTACTTGGAGCAGAGCTCGATGATCAGCTGTTCTTGAATGGGGTGCGGGACGTGATCGCGACGGGGGAGCGCCACGACCTCGGCCTGCACGGAATCTCCCGCGACCGACAGCCAGTCGGGGACGACCTGCGACTTGTTCACCTCGATGGCGTCCGCCACGAGCTTCCTTGTCTTGTCCTTGTCCTTCACCGTGATCTTGTCGCCCGGGCGCACGCAGTAGGACGGGATGTCGACCCGGCGCCCGTTGACGACGAAGTGACCATGGTTGATGAGCTGGCGGGCGTGGTTCCGAGACAGCGCGAACCCGCTGGCCAGGACCACGTTGTCGAGCCGCCGTTCGAGCAGCGACAGGAGGATCTCCCCCGTGTTGCCCTTCTGCCGCTCCGCCTCCCTGAAGTAGAGGCGGAACTGACGCTCGAGGACTCCGTAGATGCGCTTGAGCTTCTGCTTCTCGCGGAGGTGCAGTCCGTACTCCGTCACCTTCGAGCGTCGCTGGGCGTGCACGCCGGGCGGATAGTCCCGTCGAGACAGGGCGCACTTGTCGGTGAAGCAGCGCTGCCCCTTGAGGAAGAGCTTCATGCCCTCGCGGCGGCAGAGCTTGCACTTGTTGTCGATGTAGCGTGCCATGATTCGGATTAGACGCGCCGGCGCTTCCGGGCGCGGCAGCCGTTGTGCGGGAGCGGAGTGACGTCGTGGATGCTGGTGACCTTGAGGCCGGCGCTGGCGAGCGCGCGAACCGCGGACTCGCGACCCGAGCCGACACCCTTGAGCCGCACCTCGACCTCCTTCATGCCGTGGCGCATGGCGGCGGAGGCTGCGCGGTCGGCGGCGCGTTGGGCCGCGTAGGGCGTGCTCTTGCGCGTGCCCTTGAATCCCACCGTACCGGCGGCCCCCCATCCGAGCGTATCGCCGTTCGGACCGGTGATCGTGACGTGAGTGTTGTTGAAGCTCGCCTTGATGTGAGCGATGCCCTTGGCGACGCTCTTCTTGACCTTCTTCTTCGTCGACTTGCCCATGGCTCGGTTACTTCATCCCCTTGACGGACTTCTTGCCTGCGACGGTCTTCTTGGGCCCCTTGCGTCCGCGCGCGTTCGTGCGCGTCCTCTGACCACGAACGGGTAGGCCTCGGCGGTGACGCATCCCCCGGTAGCAACCGATGTCGCGCAGGCGGCTGATGTTGCCGGCGATCGTCCGACGCAACTGTCCCTCGACGGCATAGGTCTTCTGGATGTGCGTGGCGAGCGTCGTGATCTCCTCCTCGGTCAAGTCCTGCGCCTTCACCCCCGGGTCGAGGCCCAGGTCCCTGCAGATCTTGGAGGCTGTCGTCCGACCCACTCCGAAGATGTAGGTCAACGAGAACTCGAGACGCTTGTTGTTCGGGATGTCGACACCGATGACGCGCGGCATGGTTCCTTTCCTGTCGGGCTACTTGCCCTGACGCTGCTTGTGGGTCGGGTCGGCCTTGCAGATCACTCGAACGACACCGCGTCGTTTCACGACCTTGCACTGCAGGCAGATGCGGCGAACGCTGCTTCGTACTTTCATCGACCTCGTCCTTGCTCTCGCTTCTTGCGATCACCGCGGTAGACGATGCGGCCCTTGGTGAGGTCGTAGGGCGACATCTCCACGGTGATCTTGTCTCCTGGCAAGATCCGGATGTAGTGCATCCGCATCTTGCCGCTCACGTGCGCCAGGATCGTGTGTCCCGACTCGAGTTTGGCCCGGAACCGGGCGTTGGGCAGGGCCTCCGTGACGACCGCGTCGACCGTGATGGGTTCTTCCTTCGCCATGGTCAACCTCGCGGAGGAAGAGCCGCCTCCAGGGCACGGAAGACGTCTTCGGCCGCCTGCTCTCCGTCGACGCGCGTGAGTTGGCCCCGCTCCTCGTAGAAACGAGCCACGGGCGCCGTCTGCTCGTGATAGACGCGCAGGCGCTCCCGCACGACCTCCGGCCGATCGTCGTCGCGCCGGTAGAGCTCCCCACCGTCGGCGTCGCACACGCCCTCGACCCGCGGCGGCGAGAAGGAACGGTGCTGGATGTTCCCGCAAGTGCGGCACAAGAGCCTTCCCGAGGCGCGCTCGACGATGGTGTCGTCGGAGACCTCGAGGCTCAGGACGATCAGCTCGTCCTCCTTCGAGATGCGGCGGTCGAGCGCCTCGGCCTGCGGGACGGTGCGCGGGAACCCATCCAGGAGATACCCGCTCTCACAGTCCGCGAGGGCGACCCGCTCCGTGAGCATGTCGAGCACGACGGCGTCCGGTACCAGTTTCCCGGCGTCCATGTAGCCCTTGGCCTTCATTCCGACCGGCGTGGCGGCGCGCAGGTTCTCGCGGAACAGGTCCCCCGTGGAGATGTGGGGCAGGTGCCGAGCCTCGCACAGGAGTGCTGCCTGGGTGCCCTTGCCCGCACCAGGCGCTCCAAGCAGGATGAGGATGATCGCCATCGCCGCTCTCACCGCTTGGCCCATCCGGCGCCGCCAGCGCCCTTGCCCTTGGTGAACCCCTCGTAGTTGCGCATCACGAGCTGCGCGTTGAGGCGATCCACCATGTCCATGGCGACTCCGACGACGATCAGCACCGAAGTGCCGCCGAGGAAGTAGGCGAGGTTCCCCTGCAAGCCGGGGATGTTCCCGGTGATGAAGTTCGGGACGACGGCGATCACCGCCAGGAAGGCGGCACCGGCTAGCGTGATCCGCTGCAGGACGTCCTTGAGGTAGGCCGCGGTCTTCGCCCCCGGACGGATGCCAGGGATGAAGGAGCCGTGCTCGCGGAGGTTGTCGGCGATCTCCTCCGGACGGAACATCAGGTTGTTCCAGAAGAAGCAGAAGCCGAAGACGAGGACCAGGTACAGCGTGACGTAGACGAAGCCGTCCGTGTCCTGGAAGAGAGCCTGGAGCAAGCTCCAGTCGAAGAAGGCGAAGATCGCGCCCGGCACGATGAACAGCGCGGATGCGAAGATGATGGGCATGACGCCCGCCATGTTGACCTTGAGCGGCAGGTAGTGACGCTGCCCGCCGTACACCCTACGTCCGCGCGTCAGCTTCGCGTACTGGATGGGGATGCGCCGCTCGCCCTTCTGGATGTAGACGACCACGAGCACGATCGAGACCCATATCCCGATCAGCGTGAGGATCGTGTTGTAGGCCTCCTCCTGCTGCGCGATGACCTGCTGGATGCTCGCCGGCACGGTCGAGATGATGTTCGCCATGATGACGAGCGAGGCGCCGTTGCCGATGCCGAACTCGGTGATGAGCTCGCCGAGCCACATCACGAAGATGGCTCCGCCCATCAGGCCGAGTACGACGGAGAACATGGCCATCGTCGGGTTCGCTGACGGCGAAACCAGCCCGGAGTCCTTGAAGAAGCCGAACCAGATCATCGCCCCTTGCAGGAGGCTGATCGGGACGACGGAGAGCCGGGTCCACTGGTTGATCTTCTTCTGGCCCGAAGCGCCCTCCTTCTGGATCGCCTCGAGCTGCGGCGACACTTTGGCGAGCACGGAGAAGATGATCGACGCCGAGATGTAGGGCATGATGCCCAGGGCGAAGACGACCGTCTGTCCGAGCTGGCTGCCCGAGAACGCGGACAAGAGCCCGAAGACCGTGCTGGTCCCCTGCGTGAGGTCCCGGACCGACGTCGCGTCCATCGCCGGGAGCGGGATGTGGAACCCGATCCGGTAGGCGACGAGGAGCCAGAGCGTGGTCGCGATCTTCTGTCGCGTCTCGGGGATCCGAAGGAGCTGGAGAACGGTCTTCAACGAGCTACTTCCCGGCGTCGGCCCCCGCCTCGTTTCCCTTCGGGTCGAGCACGACGGCCGTCCCGCCGGCCTGCTCGATCTTCTCCACGGCGGACTTCGAGAACTTCTGCGCGCGCACGGTGAGCTTCTTGGTCAGCTCTCCGTTGCCGAGGACCTTGAAGAGCGGCGTATTCATGCTCACCAAGCCCTTCTCCGTGACGACGGCGAGGTCGATCGTCGAGCCGTCGGCGAAACCGTCGAGGTCTCCGACGTTGATGATCGTGTACTCGGTCTTGAACCGTGCGTTCGTGAACCCGCGCTTCGGCACGCGCCGGTAGATCGGCATCTGGCCACCCTCGTAGCCCGGACGCCGGCTCGAGCCGGAGCGTTGGCCCCAGCCCTTGTGGCCACGACCGCAGGTCTTGCCCTTGCTGCCGATCCCGCGACCGACGCGGATGCGCGTCTCGTACTTCACGCCCTTCCGGCAAACCGTATTGAGGTCCATGGGTCTCCTCTAGAGCTCCACTCCGCGGAGCGAGGCGACTTCCTCCGGGGTGCGCAGCTGCGAGAGCGCGTGGAAGGTCGCCTTGACCAGGTTGATGGGGTTCGTCGAGCCGTGGGCCTTCGAGAGGATGTTCTTGATCCCCGCCATCTCGCACACCGCGCGCACCGAGCCGCCGGCGATGAGGCCCGTACCCGCGCTGGCGGGAACGAGGATGACGGTCGAGCCGCAGTGCCGGCCGTACACCTCGTGGTGGATGGTCCCCTCGGGGGTGAGGTTGACGCGCATCATGTGCTTGCGCGCGTCCTTTGCCGCTTTCTCGATCGCGGCCGGGACCTGGCGCGCCTTGCCGAACCCGTGACCGACGATTCCGCCCCGGTTGCCCGCCACGGAGAGCGCGGAGAACGAGAAACGGCGACCACCCTTCACGACGGCGGCCGATCGGTTGATCTTCAGGAGCACCTCGGTGATGGCCTCGAGCTCGGCCGACTCCGCGGTGTCCAGGTAGGTGAGGTTGGCTTTCATGCTTAGAACTTCAGCCCGCCCTCCCGGGCGGCTTCGGCGAGCGCCTTGACGCGGCCGTGGAACTTGCAGGACCCGCGGTCGAAGACCACCGTTTCGATGCCTTTTTCCTTGGCGAGCCGGGCGATCTCCGCGCCGACGAGGGAGGCGCGCTCTGTCTTCGACTTGCCCGCCAGCTCCGCCGTCAGCTTCTTCGAGGTCGTCGTCGCTCCGCAGATCGTCCGGCCGTTCCTCTCGTCGAAGATCTGCGCGGAGATGTGCTTGATGGAGCGCGACACCGAGAGCCGAACGACCGGTCCCTGACGGGACAGCGTCCTGCGGACGTGGTTGGCGCGCTTGGTACGACGCTTGACCTTGATCTCTTGGATTCTCATCTGGAGCTAGCTCCCGAAGCTCTTGCCCTGCTTGCGCCGGACGTACTCACCCTCGTAGCGGATGCCCTTCCCCTTGTAGGGCTCCGGCGGACGCACGTCGCGGATCTTGGCCGCGAGCTGGGTCACCGCCTGCTTGTCCGGCCCGCTCAGGACGATCTGCGTCGGCTTTGGCACCTCGCACTTCACGCCCTCGGGGAGGTCGAACACGACCGGGTGGCAGAACCCGATGTTCAGGCTGATCTTCTTGCCCTGTGCCTGGGCGTTCCAACCGACACCCTGGATCTCCAGGGTCGTCGTGAAGCCCGTCGTGACGCCCTTGACCATGTTGTTCAGGAGCGCGCGGGTCATCCCGTGGAAGGCCCGAGCTTCGCGCGTCGAGCCGGACCCGTTGGGACTCACGTTGACCTCGGAGCCCTCGATCTCGACGTCGATCTCGGGGCGGACGTCGATGGCGAGCGTTCCCTTCGGCCCTTTCACGGTGACGGTCCGGCCTTGACGAGCGACCTCGACTCCTCCGGGGATCGCGATGGGCAGCTTTCCGATGCGGGACATGGCTCTAGGACACCTTGCAGAGGACCTCGCCGCCGACGTTCTCCTTGCGGGCGGTGCGGTCCGAGATGATCCCCTTGGGGGTGGAGAGGACGTGGATGCCCAGACCGCGCAGGACCCTCGGTAGGTCGCTCACCCTGGAGTAGACCCGACACCCGGGCTTGCTGACGCGCTTGATCTCGCGCAGGACGTGCTCGCCGTCCGGACCGTACTTGAGCTGGATCTCGAGCTCGCTGGAGGGTCGGCCGGGCAGGACCTGGTAGCCCACGATGAAGCCTTCCTCCTTGAGGACTTGTGCGATGCCGACCTTCGTCTTCGAGGCGGGCATCTTGGTGGACTTCTGCCGCACCGCGTTCGCGTTGCGAAGGCGCGTGAGCATGTCGGCGATGGGGTCGGTCATCATGGCTGGAGCTCTCCTACCAGGAAGCCTTGCGCATGCCCGGGATCTCGCCCAGGAGCGCCTTCTTGCGGAGGCAGATCCGGCAGATCCCGAACTTCTGATAGACGGCGCGCACTCGACCGCAGAGACCGCAGCGCCGGATGAGGCGCGACTTGAACTTCGGCTTCGCGTTCGCCTTGTTGATGAGGCAGGTCTTGGCCATTGTGGCTTCCTAGCTACTGATCCTCTTTGCGGAAGGGCATGCCCAGCTCCGTGAGGAGGAAGTGGGCTTGGCTGTCGTTCGGGGCGCTGGTGACGAACGTGATGTCCATCCCCTGCGGATACTCGAGGCTGTCGAAGTCGATCTCGGGGAACACCGACTGCTCGGCCAGGCCGAGGGTGTAGTTGCCGCGACCGTCGAGCTTGTCCTTGACGCCGCGGAAGTCGCGGATCCTGGGCAGGACGACCGAGATCAGCCGGTCAGCGAACTCCCACATGCGGTCCCCGCGCAGCGTGACGGCCACACCGATCGGCATGCCCTCGCGCAGCTTGAACCCGGCGATCGACTTGCGCGCCTTGCGCACGGTCGGCCTCTGGCCCGCGATCGTCGAGAGGTCGCGGACGGCGGCGTCGATCCGACCCTTGTTCTCCACCGCGCCCTTGCACCCCATGTTGACCACGATCTTCTGCAGTCGCGGGGCCGCCATGACGTTCTGGATCGAGAACTGATCCATCAGCTTGGGCTTGATCTCGCTCTCGTAGCGCTCTTTCAGACGGGGAGCCATCGCTATGCCTTGGCCTTCTGACGTTTCCTGGTTCCCTTGCCGGTCTTGGGATCGAGCGGCATCACGTTGCTTGCGTGGATCGAGCACTCTTCCTGGACGCGCTCCCCCTTGGGACTCTTCTGGGTCGGCCGGCGATGCTTCCAGCGCAGGTTGACCCCTTCCACGATCACCCGGTCAGGCTTGGCCAGGGCCTTGACCGCGCCCGTCTTGCCCCGGTCGTTGCCGGAGATGACGATCACCTGCTGGCCCTTCTTGATGCGCATCAGACGACCTCCTGCGCGAGCGAGATGATCTTCATGTAGCTGCGCTCCCGGAGCTCGCGAGCGACGGCGCCGAAGATGCGGGTGCCCTTGGGATTGCCCTCGTTGTCGACGATCACCATGGCGTTCTTGTCGAAGCGCACGTAGGTCCCGTCCGGGCGCCGCGTGTTCTTGCTCGTGCGCACGATGACTCCGCGCACGACCGTGCCTGGCTTCACGTCGGACCCCGGCATCGACTTCTTCACCGAGGCCACGATGATGTCTCCCAGGCCCGCGTAGCGGCGGTGCGTGCCGCCCAGGACCTTGATGCACTGGGCTCGCTTCGCGCCGGTGTTGTCGGCCACGTCCAGGACGGTCTGCATCTGGATCACGACGCGCCTCCTTCCTGAGCGGCAGCCTCTGCGAGCTCCGCATCGGGGCTCATTCCGACCAAGCCGAGGTCTCCGTGCTCGACGACCCGAACGATGCGCCAGCGTTTGCGCTTCGAGATCGGCCGGCAGGAGGCGACTTCGACCACGTCACCGGGCCGGGCCACGCCGGCCTCGTCGTGCACTAGGTATCGTTTCGCGCGCCGCAGGTACTTCCCGTAGCGCGCATGCTTGTAGGTCCGCTCGACCTGCACGGTCGCCGTCTGCTTCGTCTTGGTGGCGATGACGGTCCCCTGCATGGTGCGGCGGACGTTGCGTTGCTCGGACATGGCTACCGACTCTCCTGTCCACGAATGCCGGTGTTCCGTTCGTGTGACACCGTGTTGATCCGGGCGATGCTGCGGCGCAGCGTCTTGATCTTGGCCGGGTTGGCGGCTGTCTCGGTCGCCGAACGGAAGCGGAGGTCGAACAGCTCCTTCTTCATGTTCGCGACTTCGAACTCGAGCTCCGAGTCCGTCTTGCTTCTCACCTCTTCGATCTTCACTTCTGCCTCCTCTACGTCGTGGGCAGGCGCCGGACCATGCGGACCTTGATGGGCATCTTGTGCGCGACCCGCTTGAACGCGAGCTTCGCCTTGTCCTCGGAGACCCCGCCGATCTCGAACAGGACCGTGCCGGGCTTCACGCAAGCCGCCCAGAACTCGACCTCTCCCTTGCCCTTGCCCATGCGCGTCTCGGCCGGCTTCGAGGAGATGGGTTTGTGCGGGAAGACGCGGATCCAGACCTTCGCCTGACCGCCCGTGGCGCGGTTCGCCGCGACGCGGCCGGACTCGATCTGTCGACCGGTGATCCAGGCCCAGTCGAGCGCCTGCAGGCCGAAGTCTCCGAAGGAGACCTTGTTCCCGCGCGTCGCACAGCCCTTGAGCCGACCGCGGTGGACTTTGCGGTACTTCGTCCGCTTGGGCAACATCGCCATGGCTGACCTCCGGCGCTACTGGCGCCGCTCTCCTCCCGGACGGGAACGACGGGGACCGCGGCCACGGCCGCCACCGCCACCGCCACCCTCGCGGCTGCGCGGCGCGTCCGCCATCCCTTGGTTGAAGCGCCAATCGACCATCTTCCCGGGGTCGATCTCGCCTTTGTAGATCCACACCTTGACGCCGATGATGCCGTAGGTCGTCCGCGCCTCGGCGGTCCCGTAGTCGACGTGCGCCCGCAGCGTCGACAGCGGAACGCGACCCTCGCGCTCCTTCGCCGTTCGAGCCATCTCCGCGCCGCCCAGCCGGCCGTTGATCTCGGCCTTCACGCCCTGCGCGCCGGCTTGCATCGTGGTCTGGATGGCCTTCTTCATCGCGCGGCGGAACGCCATGCGTTTCTCGAGGGCTTCCGCCACGACCTCGGCGACGAGCGTCGCCTCGAGCTCGGGCCGCTTGATCTCGCGCACCGTCAGGTGGCAGACCATGCCGGTGATGTCCTGGAGGCTCTTCTTGAGCTGATCCACGCGGACGCCCTTGCGACCGACGAGCACGCCGGGACGCGCGGTGTGGACGATGATCCTGACGGCCTCGCCGGTTCGCTCGATCTCGATGCGCGGCACGCCGGCGGACTTGTACTCCGCGTAGATGTGCTTGCGGATCTTGTCGTCCTCGATCAGGAGACGCCCATAGTTCTTCTTGTTGGCGTACCACCTCGAGCGCCAGGGCTCGATGATCCCGATGCGGAACCCGGACGGATGAACCTTCTGTCCCATGTGCGCTAGGCCTCCTCGCGCTCGCGCACGACGATGGTGAGGTGGGAAGTCCGTTTGCGATAGGGCAGCGCTCGACCCTGGGGGCCGGGACGCCAACGCAGGCGACCGTTCAGGAGCGGACCGTCGTCCGCGCGGCTGTCGCAGACGAACAGGCGGTTGACGTTGACGTTCTCGTCCTGCCCGGCGTTCGCCACGGCGGACCGAAGAACCCTCAGGAAGAACGCGGAGGCACGGCGCGGCGAGAACTGGAGGATGTCCATCGCCTGGTTGACGTCCAGGCCGCGGATCTGATCCGCGGTGAGACGCGCCTTGCGAGCCGCGATCCGGGCGTAGCGGTGCTTCGCTCTGTATTGACTGGCGGACATCTCTCAGACCTTCTTCAAGGCCTCCTTCTTGTTGGTGTGACCGCGGAAGGTCCGCGTCGCCGCGAACTCTCCGAGCTTGTGCCCCACCATGTCCTCGGTGACGAAGACCTTCAGGTGCTGCTTGCCGTTGTGGACCATGAACGTGTGGCCGATGAAATCGGGCGGGATGGTCGAGCGGCGAGACCAGGTCTTGATCGGCGATCGGCCGGCCCCCATCGCCTGGACCTTCTTGGCCAGCTTCGCGTCCACGAACGGCCCCTTCTTGATGCTTCGTCCCACGGGTTACCTCTTCTTCCGGCGGCGGAGGATGAACTTGTCGGTCGGGTGGCTCTTGCGGCGCGTGCGACCGCCCTTGGCCAGAACGGCCGTGGGCGAGCAGGGGTGACGGCCGCCCTTCGTGCGCCCTTCCCCACCGCCGAGCGGGTGGTCGATCGGATTCATCGCGGTTCCGCGAACCGTGGGGCGCCGACCCATGTGACGCCGGCGCCCGGCCTTGCCGAGGCTCACGTTCTGGTGGTCGGTGTTCCCGACACGACCGATGCTGGCCATGCACTCGATGTGGATGCGCCGGAGCTCGCCCGATGGGAGCAGGACGACCGCGTAGTTACCCTCGCGCGCCTGCAGCTGCGCGTAGGAGCCCGCGGACCGGCAGAGCTGCCCACCACGCTTCGGCTGGAGCTCGATGTTGTGGATCATCAACCCGACGGGGATGTCCCCGAGCCTCATCGCGTTCCCTGGCGTCGGGTCGGCGCCGGGACCCGATAGCAGCACCTGCCCCACCTCCACTTCCAGCGGCGCGAGGATGTAGCGCTTCTCCCCGTCTGCGTACCACAGGAGGGCGATGTTGGCCGACCGGTTCGGGTCGTACTCGATCGTCTTGACCCTAGCCGGCACGCCGAACTTGTCTCGCTTGAAGTCGATCAGGCGATAGCGACGCTTGTGTCCGCCGCCCCGGTGGCGAACGGTGATCCGGCCGGTGTTGTTGCGACCGCCGGTCCTCTTGAGCGGGCGGAGCAGGCTCTTCTCGGGCTTCTTGGCCGTGAGCTCGGAGTAGTCGAGGACGCTCGCGTCCCGGCGGCCCGGGGAGGTCGGCTTGTAGTTCTTGAGTCCCATGGCGTTCTACAGGACGTCGATCTTGTCGTCGGGGGAGAGGACGACGATCGCCTTCTTCCAGTCTTGGGAGAACCCGATGCTGCGGCCGCGGATGCGGCGCTTGCCGCCCACACGACTCGTGTTGACGCTCCTGACCTTGACGTCGAAGAGCTTCTCCACCGCCTGGCGGATCTCGATCTTGTTGGCGTCGAGCGGGACGCGGAAGGTGTATGCGTTCCGCGCCATCGTGTCCGTGCTCGTCTTCTCCGAGACGACCGGCTTCTTGATGATCCGGTAGGCGCGATCGAGGGTGGTCACGCGTCACCTCCTTCCGTGTTGGCGAGGGAGCCGACGCGACCGGCGAGCGCTTCCATCGCGGCGCTCTCGACGATCACGAGCCCGCCCGAGACGACGTCGTGCGCGCACAGGTCGACGGCGGTCCGAACGGTGACGCCGGGGAAGTTCCGGAAGGACTTCCAGACCATCTCCTTCGGCTCGCAGAGCACGATCAGCGCCCGCTTCGGCGATCCGAGGTCCCCGAGGATCTTCCGGGCGGCCCGGGAGGACGGCTCCGGGAAAGCCCCCAGGTCGGCGATCACGACCTCACCGTCCTTGAGCTTGCCGAGCAGTGCGGTGCGCGTGGCGAGTCGGCGCGCCTTGGCCGGCATGTGGTAGGAGTAGTCGCGGGGCGCCGGCCCGAAGACGGTGCCGCCGCCCCGCCAGATGGGCGACTTGCGGGACCCCGCGCGCGCGCGGCCGGTTCCCTTCTGCCGCCAGGGCTTCTTGTTGGAACCGGCGACCTTGGCCCGGTTCAGCGTGTTGACGGTTCCCTGGCGCTGGTTCGCCGCGTGCATCACCACGACGTCCTTGAGCGTCCGGTAGAGCACGCGGTCCTTGCCGTGCTTGTCGTGGAAGGGCCGATCGTCGATCTGCACTTCCCCGAGGCTGCCGGCCTGATAGCTCCTGACCTGCATGGCTACTTCTTCTTCGCGCCGGTCTTGGCGCTCTGGACCTGGACGTATCCGCCCTTGGGACCGGGAACGGCTCCGCGGAGGAAGAGCAGACCCCGGTCGCCGTCCACGCGAACGACCTGGAGGTTCTTGATAGTCTCGCGCGAGGCGCCGTAGTGGCCGGACATGCGCTTGCCCTTGAAGACGCGCGAGGGATAGGCGGAGGCGCCGATCGAGCCGGGCTGGCGGTAGTTCATGCAGCCGTGGGTCTTCGGTCCCCGGTTGAAACCGTGCCGCTTGATCGTGCCCGCGAATCCACGGCCCTTCGTCGTCCCCACGACGTCGACGAGATCGCCGGGGTTGAACACGTCGCAGGTGATCGTGTCGCCGACCGCGACGGCCGCCGGTTTCGCGAGGCGCTCCTCGCGGAGGAAGGCTTTGGGAGTCGTCCCCGCCTTCTTGAAGTGGCCTCGTTGGGGCTTCCTGATGCGCTTCTCGGTCTTGTCGTCGAAGCCGAGCTGCACGGCGTCGTAGCCGTCCGTCGCCTGCGTGCGCACCTGGGTGACGACGCACGGGCCCGCCTCGACGATGGTCACCCCGATGTGGGCTCCGTCGTCGGTGAAGACCTGAGTCATCCCTTTCTTGCGTCCTAGGATCAGCGTCATGATTCCTCGAACCATCCCGCCTGCCGGTTCGACCAGGACTCGTCCTCCGTCTCGCTCCGCACCAACGCGGATCGAGGGGGCGAATCAACGCCTGGCCACGCGACGTGGCGAACTTTGGTTGTGAAGAGGCCGAGGGTCGGGCGAGACGCCCTCCTCGGCGCGAAGAGAAACGGTCTGCGGGTCGTGCTCCCGGTCACCCGTTCGGGCGCGCGGAGCGATTCCATCCCACGCTGTTCCCGGCGTCCGGGAACGCAGCGCTCGAAGGCTCAGGCCTTGATTCGGATGTCCACCCCCGCGGGCATGTTGAGGCTGCTGAGCGCGTCCACCGTCTGCGTGGTCGGCTCCGAGATGTAGATCAGGCGCTTGTGAGTCCGGATCTCGAACTGCTCGCGCGACTTCTTGTCGATGAAGGGCGACCGCAACACGGTGTAGCGCTCGATCCGCGTGGGGAGCGGGATCGGGCCAGCGACGCGCGCCCCCGTTCGCTTCGCCGTCTCGACGATCTCGACGGCGGATTGATCGAGGGCCTCGTGGTCGTAGGCCTCCATGCGGATCTGGATTCGGTCGCTCATGTTCGGTGTGGGGAGGGGGCGGCGTCGGCGACGGCCCTTGCCGGCTCGGCTGCTCCTCCCGTGCGTACTCTCCCCGCCGGAACCACTCGGGTCGAGCGGTCCTGAACGCTGGAAAGGGGCGGAGAAGATAGCAGTGGCGCAGGGGACGGTCAATCGACCTCCCCTTCCTTCCCGCCTGGCCGGACGGTTCTCTTTGCGGGCTCCTAGCGCCAGACCAACCCGCGCTCGGCGAGCTCCGCCTCCGGCACGCGCCGGAACCCGGCCGGCATCAGCGAGAAGCCGGCACGGCCCTGGGAGAGCGAGCGCAGGGTCGAGGCGTAGCCGAACATGCGGAAGAGCGGGACGGTACCCTCCACGCGGCGTTGGTCGCCCTCCACGCTCAGGTCGACGATGTCCGCCTTCTTGGCGTTCAGCTCGCCCAGGATCCCGCTCATGAACTCCGCCGGCGCCTCGATCTCGAAGGCCATCAGGGGTTCCAGGAGGGCGATCCCGGCGGCGCCCAGGGCTTCGCGCAGGGCCTGGCTCGCGGCCTGGGAGAAGCCGAGCTCGGAGTCTCGTTCGGGGCTGCTCTCTCCCCCCAGCACCTCGATCCCGAGGCCCGTCATCGGGTAGCCGAAACGCGGACCGACCAGCGCCTCGAGCCGCAGGGTCTCCGCCAGGCTCGCGCGCATGCCCGCGGGGATCGAGCAGCCCTCCGCGAACGCCACGGTCGCCTGGCCGAGCGCGCCCGGGTCCTGACCAGGAGGTCGAACCTCGAGCTCGACCGCGCCGAAGATGCGCGAGCCTCCCAGGACGCGATCCACTCGGCCGGAGCCGCGACCGGCCCTCGTCGGCGCCTCGCGGTAGGCGACGCGCGGCTGTCCCACTTTCACCTCGAGGCGGAACTCCTCCGCGAGGCGATGCTCCTTGATCTCGAGGTGGAGCTCCCCCATCCCGGTGATCAGCCACTGCCCCGTCTCCTCGTCCTCGTGGACGTGGAAGCTCGGATCCTCGAACGCGAGCCGCTCGAGCGCCGCGCGGAGCTTGTCCCGCTCGCCGGTCGTCCTGGGCTCGACCACGCGCGTGATCACCGGCTCGGGAAAGACGGGGCGCTCGAGCAGGATC
>Ga0302046_10001393_pt1 | contig 22676 bp, 25 predicted proteins | sample RVTome_11_FD_200261 | JGI IMG/M metagenome (GOLD analysis project Ga0302046, IMG submission 200261) | Soil microbial communities from uranium-contaminated site in the Upper Colorado River Basin, Wyoming, United States - RVT147D111 (version 2) ...
AAGGAACGGCCAAACCGCCAAGCGGCGGCCGGCGGCGCATGCCCCAGCCCGAAGGCCTACCGCAACCAACCGACGCGCCAACCCAACCGCCGCTCAACAGCGACAGTTTGAGAAATGCGGGCTAGCGGGCGCGCGGCGCGGAGCCGGCCGGCGGCGTCGCCGGAACCGCCTGCCATGGCCCGCGGCACGAGCGGACGTAAGGGTAGTAGCCGCGCGGATTGGCGCAGTGGTACCAGTGCTGCGCGGGCGGCGGCCCCGAATAGGCCGGCGGCGGCGCATAGCTTCGCGGCGGCAGCACCGCCACGGCCGGCGGAACGTAGGTCGGATAGGGGTAGATGGGCCCCGGATAGGCGAACCAGTACCCGTCGGCCACCCACCACCAGGCGAAGCGGCCATGCCGCCGGCCATGCCACCAATGGCCGCCGCGCCACAGGCGGTGGTGATGGCGGGTGAAATGGCCGTAGTGCCGGCCGTGGAAGCCGCGTCCGCGCGCCTCCGCATCGCGCGCGATCGGCGTCAGCACCGCCGCGAGCGCCGCGGCCGCGAGCAGGCCCGTCAAGAAACGGCTCATCATGGACCTCCATGCCGTGCCCGAATTCTGCGGGATTGGCCACACCTGACTTCCGTGCATACAACCCAATTATTGCCGAAATGTGTTCATCGATCGTCAACGCGGCCCTGGCGGCGCCGCGTCCTTGAATAGCGGTTCCTTTCGTTGATTCAGATAATTAAGCAAAAATACCGAACAGTTTCCGCAAGCCCGAGGCCCGTCTCCAACAGGCCGGCCGAACCCGGGCGCGCCGGCTCAGGCCTTCGCGGCCATGACGCCTTTCAGATCGATGTCGAAGCGATCGAGCACGATCTCGCAGATCCGGTCGTAGACCGCGCCGACCCGGATGGTCTCCCACGATATGAGATCGACGATGGTGCTGCCGAGCCCGCCCGGCGTCGGGTAAGGCACTTGGCCGTAATCGACGGCAATGTCGGCGGCCTGCAAGACCTGATCCTCGATATCCGCGAACACGAACTTGCTGCCCGTCAACGATCGGTTGGCCGAGGAGCCGACGACGGCATAGGCGTTCTCGCGCGCGAGCCGCGCGATCTCGTCGTGCAGCGGGCCGGCGTTCAGCAGCATGTCCATGGTCCCCGCCTTGGTCGCGTTCTTGAGCGCGAAGGGCGGCAGGCTCTGGATCACCGGATGGTCGGCGCGGAACGGCGCCACCGTCGAGAAGGGCAGATCATGGTCGTGGATGATCGCGCCGACGACGTCGCGGGCGCGGTCGGGCACCTCGATGGCTTCGTTGAAGAGCGCCCAATCGCAGAAATTGCCGCAGGGCTTGTCGAAGGAGCGCTCCTTGGCCTCGTAGATCCGCGCCACCGCCGCCTCCTCGTGGCCGACGATGGCGTAGCCGACGCTGACCGGAAAGATCGCCACCCCGCCGCCGCGCACGGTCTCGAAGATGCGCGCCGCGTCTCGCGCGATCGGATAGCCCTCGAACATCCGCGCCGCCCCTCCCCCGCCCGGTCCCAAATTGGCCGCTTGGGCGGCTAGAATAGGGGTCTCGCGGCGGCGAACCAAGCAACAGCACTTTCGGGAGGAACAGCGTGGGCATGGTGGATATCGCCGGCGATGCGCGCCGCGCCTTCGATGTCTTGAAGGCCGGCGGCATCGCGATCCTGCCGATGGACGTGGGCTACTCGCTGATCGGCGGCGGCGCGGCGGCGCTGACCCGCATCTTCGAGACCAAGCGGCGCGATGCCGGCAAGCTCAACGCCATGGTCGCCGACAACGCGATCCACCGCGAGCTCCATGTGCTCGACCGCCGCGGCCTCGACATCGTCAAGGCGATCACCGAGGACCACGGCCTGCCGCTCGGCGCGATCGCGCCGGCGCGGCTCGACCATCCGCTGCTGGCCGCCGTCTCGCCCGCGACGCTCGACCGCAGCCACCGCGGCGGCACCATCGCCATGCTGCTGAACGCGGGGCCGTTCCACGCCGAGATCTGCCGTTTGAGCCGCGCCGAGAGCCAGCCGCTCTTCGGCTCTTCGGCCAACCGCTCGCTCGCCGGCACCAAGTTCCGGGTCGAGGACATCGAGCCCGAGATCCGCGCCATCGCCGACGTCACAATCGACCACGGCCTGCGCAAGTACCACCTCTACCGCGCCTCCTCCACGCTGCTCGACGTCGAGCGGATGGAGGTTGTGCGCCACGGCGCCTGCCACGAGCTGATCGCCGACGTGCTGCGCCGCGATTTCGACGTAGACCTGCCGCCGCCACCGGAGGGCCTCATACCCGGCTCGGCTGGCTAAGCTGCATTGCGTGCAAACAGGACAGAGGCGCAGAGCGCCGCCACAACCGCCGCGCCCGCGCCCCATGCATTCCACCGACTGATCCGTTGTAGCTCGTCGACAATGGTGTCGATGTTATCGGGTACGGGTAATAGTGAAGCCCGCAACCAAAGCACCGCTGCAGCCATTGCAAACGCCGCGCCGATGCCAGAGACGATCGTGTTTACTGTTTGCGCCAACATGGCGTTCCTCCATGGGGCTGCCCGATCGGAGCCGGACGAAATCTCCAACAATACGTTGCGTAACATGCGAATTGCCCATAAGAACAATATTCACATTTCAATGAGCATGTACGCGCATTGGGTTGAGGCACTGAGGTCGGAGGCGGCCCGCGTAGTGTAACAAGCTGCGAACCGCCCCCTCGCCGGAGCCAGCCGCGTTCTGGACGCGGCGACTAAGTGTCTGGGAGGACGACGGCTTGCCTTGCTGGGGATGCCGTCGTCCGCCCTACTTAGCCATCCACCACAACATCTTGTGGTAGCGTACCGACCAATAGCGGGCGCATTGTGTGCGCGCCAGATAAATGTGGACCTTATGCACCAGAAATTTCCTGTGGATAACTTCCGTTATTCCAAGGCACCTGGTAGTCCGTGGCCAACGCCTTGCAAACACAAGTTCATCAGGTTTGCAACATCTAGGCAGGCGCTAGTCTTCCATGTTCACTTTTTCGAATCCCAGTAGCAATTCAGTCGCAAATGGGAAAGGCCGCACCGGCATTTCTAGTACTGGTGCGGCCTTAACTTATTGATGGCGGTTATGACTAAATGGTGCCCAGGGACAGAATCGAACTGCCGACACCATGATTTTCAGTCATGTGCTCTACCAACTGAGCTACCTGGGCTCCTGATCGGCAACGCCCGTCATGACGGGTGCGGATGACATCCCGCGGCGCGTCCCACGAACGGGAAGCCGTATATAGGGCCTTTGCCTGACACTGTCCACCGCCCCCGCCGGGCGGCGGCGCAAGGCGTCCGGCTCACCCCGATGCGCCCCGGCGCGCCCCGAAAGGCGGCCGATCCCGTCGGGATATAGGACGAGTTTGGGCTTTTGCCGGCAACCCTCCCGACCATACGGGCAACGGAGGAAATCAATCATGAAACGCACCGCCGTTCCGGCGGCCGGCCTGGTCGCCACGGGGATGCTCGCGCGCGTAAAACAAAGCGTGTAGCGCGCGTAAAACAAAGCGTGTAGCGCGCGTAAAACAAAGCGTGTAGCGCGCGTAAAACAAAGCGTGTAGCGCGCGTAAGACAAAGCGTGTAGCGCGCTTCGAGCGACGTTGCTCCCGCTGCCCCGGCATGGCGCCGGGCGGCGCGCGGAGGCGGTCGCGCAACGACGCGGCGTCCGGCCTCAATAGTCGCCGTCGTCGCCCGGCTCGGGCGCGGGCTCGATCGGCGCTTCGTCGGTGGCGATCCGGTAGCGTCCGCCCAGCCAGCGCGACAGGTCGACGTCCTTGCAGCGCCGCGAGCAGAACGGCCGGTGCTCGAGGCTGGCCGGGCCCCCGCAGGTCGGGCAGTCGCGCCCCCTGATCGGCGTCACGTTGTCGTGCCTGGCCATCGCGCGCACCCCCTTTCCCAGTCGTCGGCCCGCCCGACCCTGAAGTCAGGCCGGCGAAATGTCAAAGGTCTCTTCGGCCGCGCCCGAGAGCGCCGCGTCGCCGTGGAGCGCGATCGGCAGGCCCAGCGCCGCCTCGGCCTCGCCGTGCGCCGCCGCGAGCGGCCCCTCGAGGTGCTCGACCACCGCCGGCGCGGCGCGCAGCGCGAGCGGCTTGCCGGGATGGCTGGCGGCCGTTGCCAGCACCGCGCGCAGCGCCGCGAGCGCCACGGTCTCGGCCGACCGCCGCCAGCCGACCTGGCGGATCGGCGCGCACAGCGCCTCGTGCAGCGCCATGCGGCCGCGCGGGCGCACGATCTCGACCAGCCCGAAGCGGGTGAAGCCGCCGAGCTGCGCCTCGGGCGCCGCCGCGGCGAGCGCCGCGCGCAAGGCCTCCAAGACCCGGTCGCGGTCGCTCCGCTCGCGCATGCGCACGAAATCGACCGCGACCAGCCCGCCCAGCGCGCGAAGCCGGATCTGCCGCGCCACCTCGGCGGCCGCTTCCAGGTTGGTCTCCAGGATCGCCCGGCCCTGCCGGCCGCCGCGTCCGCCGGTGTTGACGTCGATGGCGGTGAGCGCCGCGGTCGGCTCGATGACCAGCGAGCCGCCGCCGGCAAGCGCGACCTCGGGCATGAGCGCGGCCTCGAAGGCGTCGTCCACCCCCTCGGCGGCGAAGAGCGCCGGCGTTCCAATGACCGCTTCCGCCCGCGATGCCAGCGCCGGCGCGAAGTCCCGCAGCCAGGCCCTGGCCTCGGCGAGCGCCGCCCGGCCGTCGAGCAGGATGCGGTCGAGCGCGCCGCCGGCGTGGTCGCGCAACACCCGGGCGAGCGGCGTCGCCTCGCGCGCCAATGCCGCGGGCGCGCGCGCCGCCTTCGCCGCCTCGCGCAGCCCCTGCCAGCGCGCCACCAGGTGCCCCGCCTCCTCCTCGAGCGTGGCCTCGTCGGCCGCGGCGGCGGCGGTGCGCAGGATGAGCCCGGCCTCGCCCGCGAGCCCCTCGGCCAGTGCGGCGAGCCGCGCCCGCTCGGCCTCGCCGGTGATGCGGCGCGAGACCAGCACCTCGCGCCGCCCCGGGGTCAGCACGAGGCGCGGGCCGGCGAGGCTGAGCGCGGTCGTCACCTGCGCCGCCTTCTCGCCGAGCGCCGGGCGCTTGACCTGGACCGCCAGCGCCTCGCCCTCGGCGACCAGCCGGGCGATGTCGTCGCTCTCGGCCTCGCCCGCGGCGGCGCCGGCGAGCGCCGCCTTGCGCCGCGCGTCGCGGCCGGAGAGGAAGCCGTCGGCCGTCCCGTCGAGATCGACGAAGGCGGCGTTCGCCGACGGCACCACCGCGCGGACGCGGCCCAGGTAGATATCCCCCGTCTGCACCCCGGCGCGGGCGCGCTCGACGCCCAGCGCCACGATGGCGCCCGCCTCGCGCAGCGCCCAGCGCGCCTCGCCCGGCGAGCGGCCGATCAGGAGCTCGGTCGTCATGCGTCCGTCGGGGGATCGAGCGGGAAGCCGGCGCCGCGCAACAGGCCCACGACCTCGAAGAGCGGCATGCCGACGACGTTGGGATAGGAGCCCGAAATCGCCTTCACGAACGCCGCGGCGCGGCCCTGGATGGCGTAGCCGCCGGCCTTGCCCGCCCATTCGCCGCCGGCGAGGTAGCGCGCGACCTCGTCGGCCTGCAGGCGCTTGAAGGCGACGGTGGTCTCGACCACCCGCGACCGCAGGGCGCCGTCGGGATGGACCAGCGCCACCCCGCCATGCACCACGTGCCGCCGCCCCGAGAGCAGCGTCAGGCAGGCCCGCGCCTCATTCTCGTCTTCGGGCTTGGGCAGGATGCGGCGGCCGCAGGCGACGACGGTGTCGGCGCCGAGCACATAGGCGCCCGGGTGTCTCGCGGCGACGGCGTGCGCCTTGGCCTCGGCGAGGCGGCGCGCCAGGGCGCGCGGGCGCTCGTCCTTCAGCGGCGCCTCGTCGATCCCGGCCGCCTCGACGGCGGCGGGCGCGATGCCGATCTGGGCCAGCAGGTCGCGCCGCCGCGGCGAGGCCGAGGCGAGCACGAGCGCCGGCCCGGGGCTGGGCGTCCTGGCATCGGTCATGGTGCGGAGTGGCTACTTGTAGCGGAAATTGATACGGCCCTTGGTGAGGTCGTAGGGCGTCATCTCCACCTTGACCCGGTCGCCGGCCAGGACCCGAATGCGGTTCTTGCGCATCTTGCCCGAGGTATGCGCGAGGATCTCGTGCTCGTTGTCCAGGCGCACGCGGAACATCGCGTTGGGAAGCAGCTCGACGACCTCACCGTCGAATTCGAGCAGGTCTTCCTTCGCCATTCTCCCTCCTCCTGCCAGGCGAACGGGCCGAAGCATGGGCGGAACCGCGAAGCCCGGTCAAGCGGAAAGGCACGAGTGGCGGGAGCGACAGCGTCCGTATCAAAGGAAATCAGTACCCAATGTCTGGCGCCGGATCCTCATGGCGCCCAACTGAAACGGTCTTTCATGTTCTCTATACGTGAATAAAATACTTGCAATATATTCGCTAATTGAATACCTGCCGTCATGGCATTCGAGCTGGAATTCACCCGTTCGGCGACACGCCATCTTCGACGCATGCCGAGACGTGACGCCGCGCGGATCATCAAGAGGTTGGAGGTGGTGGCTGAAGATCCATTTGCCCCAAACCTTCGTGCGCTGACCGGCACCGAACAGGGCTACCGATTGCGGGTCGGCGACTGGCGTGCGATCTACGAGTTGCGGCGCGAGGAGAACTCGACGGTCGTCGCGCGGGTCATCCACCGCCAAGAGGGATACTAGCCGTACCGTCGAGGACGGGCAGATGAATGAGCGAATACAGATCATAAAGAACGACAAGGGCGAAGATGCGTATGCCGTGGTGCCGATCGAGCGCTGGCGGGCGCTTGTCGCAGCTCGCCAGGATGCCGAGGACGCCGCCGCGATCGCCCGCGCCCGCGGCGAGGACGAGGAGCGGCTTCCCGCGACCATGGTCAAGCGCCTGATCGCCGGACGCGTGCATCCGATCACGGTCTGGCGCGAGCATCGCGGACTGCGCGCCGCCGCCCTCGCCAAGGCGGCGGGCGTCAGCCCCGGCTATCTATCCGACGTGGAGAAGGGCAAGAAGGACGGATCGATCCGCCTGTACCGCAAGCTTGCCGCCGCGCTCGAGGTGAGCATCGACGATCTCGATCGAGGCGAGCAGGCGTAGAGTCGCGCGAGACGAGCGCCCTTGCGTCCTCACACCGGCTTCGCCGGCGGCGGGAACCGCTCCTGTATCCGCGCGATGAGCGCGTCGCGGACCTGGCGGTAGGCGTCGAGCATCGTCTCGCGCGAGCCCTCGACCACCGAGGGGTCGAGCGTGTTCCAGAACACCACCTCGATCGCCATCGTGCGCGTCATCTCCACCGCCTTGTGCTGGGCCTCGGGCGAGAGCGAGATCACCATGTCGAAGGTGGTGTCCTGCAGGTCGTCGAAGGTCTTGGCGCGGTGCTTGGCGATATCGATGCCGATCTCGGCCATCGCCGCCACCGCGAAGCCGTCGAGCTCGCCCGAGCGCACGCCGACGCTGTCGACATAGACGCGGTTGCCGTGCAGGAACTTAAGGTAGCCCTCGGCCATCGGCGAGCGGATCGCGTTCGAGGTGCAGGCGAAGAGGACGCTCCCGGGAAGATCAGCCATCGCGGCCGCGTCCCGGTCGGGTCAGGTGCCGAGCGATTCCCCCTCCCTTGGGGGGAGGGGAAAGCGGCCCCGACGCTCTTGCCCCCCGCACCCCCTACCCCCGGATATGCAGCACGCAGAGCAGCGTGAAGAGGCGGCGGGCGGTGTCGAAGTCGAGGTCGATCTTGTCCTTGAGCTGCGCGCGCAGCAGCTCCGAGCCCTCGTTGTGGAGCCCGCGCCGGCCCATGTCGATCGCCTCGATCCTGGAGGGCGGCGCGGTCTTGATGGCCTCGAAATAGCTCTCGCAGACGGTGAAGTAGTCCTTGACGATGCGCCGGAAGGCGACGAGGCCGAGCGCCACCTCGCCCAGCGCCGTGCCGCCATCGTCGGCGATGGCGAAGACCAGGCGGTTCTCCCGCGCCGACAGGACGAGGTGGTAGGGCCCCGCGCCGTCCAGATGCGGCTTGAAGTAGTTGGCCTCGATCAGGTCGTAGATGGCGACCGCGCGCTCGTGCTCGACGTCGGCGCTCCGCCGCACGACGGTGCGCTCGTCGAGCTCGATCCGGACGATGCGGTGGGTTTCCTCGCTCACGCTCGCTCCCGCGCCGGCCGCAGGCTCAACCGTCCCGCTTCGCGTCCCCGAGGCGCAGCGCGACGGAAAGCGCGTGCGCGTCGAAGCCCTCGGCCTCGGCGAGCGTCACCGCCGCCGGCCCGATCGCCGCCAGCCCCTCGGGCGTGCAGCCGACGAAGGTGCTGCGCTTCATGAAGTCGAGCACGCCGAGCCCCGAGGCGAAGCGCGCGCTGCGCGCCGTCGGCAGCACGTGGTTGGGCCCGGCGACATAGTCGCCGATGGCCTCGGGCGTGTGGCGGCCGAGGAAGACCGAGCCGGCGTTGCGGACCTTGGCGAGCAGCGCGTCGGGATCGTCGACGGCGAGCTCCAGGTGCTCGGGCGCGATGCGGTCGACCAGCGCCGGCGCGTCGGCGAGCTTGGCCACGGTGATGATGGCGCCGTGCGCGGCCCAGCTCGCCCGCGCGATCCTCGCCCGCGGCAGGGTCGAAAGATGCACCTCGACCGCGGCCGCGACGGCCTCGGCGAAGCCTTCGTCGTCGGTGATCAGGATCGCCTGGGAGGAGGCGTCGTGCTCGGCCTGGGACAGCAGGTCGGCGGCGATCCAGGCCGGATCGTTCGCCCCGTCGGCGACCACCAGGATCTCCGAGGGCCCGGCGATCATGTCGATGCCGACGGCGCCGAAGACCCGCCGCTTGGCCGCCGCGACGAAGGCGTTGCCCGGCCCCACGACCTTGGCGACCGGGGCGATGCTCGCGGTCCCATAGGCCAGCGCCGCCACCGCCTGCGCCCCGCCGACCCGGTAGATCTCGTCGACGCGCGCGATGCGCGCCGCCGCCATCACCAGCGGGTTGAGCGCGCCGCCCGGCGTCGGCACGCACATCACCAGGCGCTCGACGCCCGCCACCTTCGCGGGCACCGCGTTCATCAGCACCGAGCTCGGATAGGCCGCGGTGCCGCCGGGCACGTAGATCCCCGCCGCCTCGACGGCCGTCCAGCGCGCGCCGAGGCGCACGCCCTGCGCGTCGGCGTAGTCGCGGTCCTGCGGCAGCTGCCCGCGGTGGAAGTCGGCGATGCGCCCGGCGGCCAGCTTCAGCGCCGTCACCGCCGTCTCGTCGGCGGCGCCGGCCGCATCGTCGATCTCGGCCTCGGAAATCCGGATCGTTTCGGGCGTGAGCTCGAAGCGGTCGAACTCCCTGGTGAGCGCGATCAGCGCCGCGTCGCCTTCCGCGCGCACGCGCTCGATGATCGCCGCCACGGTCCGGTCGACGTCCTCCTCGAGCTCGCGCTTGCCCGTGACGAGCGCCGCGAAGCCCGCCTCGAAGCCGGCCGCGCCCGCGTCCAGTCTAAGCGGCATGGCCGTGCTCCGCGACCGCGGCCCGGAAGCGCTCGACCCAGCCGCCGAGCTCGTCGGGCCGGGTCTTGAGCGCCGCCCGGTTGACGATGAGCCGCGAGGTGATCTCGGCGATGCGCTCGACCTCGACCAACCCGTTGGCCTTCAGCGTCTCGCCGGTGGAGACCAGGTCGACGATGCGCCGGCAGAGCCCCAGCGCCGGGGCCAGCTCCATCGCGCCGTTGAGCTTGATGCATTCGGCCTGCACGCCGCGATTGGCGAAATGCGCCCGGGTGATCGCCGGATACTTGGTCGCCACCCGCACGTGGCTCCAGCGCGCCGGGTCGTCGGCCGCCACCATCTCGGCCGGCTCGGCGACGGCGAGGCGGCAGCGCCCGACCTTGAGGTCGAGCGGCGCGTAGATCTCCTGGTAGTCGAACTCCATCAGCACGTCGTTGCCCGCCACCCCCATCTGGGCCGCGCCGAATGCGACGAAGGTGGCGACGTCGAAGCTGCGGACCCGAATGATCTCGAGCCCCTCGACGTTGGTCTTGAAGCGCAGCGTGCGCTCGCCCGGGTCGTCGAAGGCGCGCTCGGGGGTGATCCCGGCCGCGCGCATCAGCGGCAGGACCTCGCCCAATATGCGCCCCTTGGGCAGGGCCAGCACGAGTGGCTCGTTGGAGGGCACTTGCGGGAACGGGCTCCGCGGTTGGAGGTGAGGGGTCGCCAGATTAGCAGGCGGACGGCGAGGAAGTCCTAACGCAGGGCCGGCGACGGCCCCGGCTCAGGCCCCTTCCGGCGCCTGGTGCTCGGGCCGGTTGGGGGTGGGCCAGGGCTCGCCCATGTCGCGCATATGGCAACTGATGCGCGGCGCGTCGAGCCTTATCGCGGCCCCGCCGGCGAAGGTCAGGACCACGCCCTCCTCCTCGGCGCGCAGCGTCAGGAGGTCGAGGTACTGGCTGCGGTCCTTGAGGTCGATGCCGCGGACCTTCACGCCCTCGACCGCCTCGAAGGCGACGCCGCAGTGGATGCGCTCGTAGACGTCGTGCGCGGCGTCCTCGGCCTCGTCGTCGAGCGCCGCCTCCCAGCGGAAGCGGCTGGCCAGCATGATGAAGAGCTTTTCCGAGGCGACGTAGCGCATGTCGCCGATCGCGACCACGGCGTCCTGCAGCACCGAGGCGAGGACGGCGAGGTCGTCGCTGTCGGCGACGCGCAGCGCCAGGCGCGCCTCCGCGCCCGTCCCGCCGGACGCCGCCTCCCCTGGGGCGGCTAGACCGTCGCCCCGCTCACCCGCTCGATCTCCGCTCCGCATGCGCCGAGTTTCTCCTCCAAGAGCTCGTAGCCGCGATCGAGATGGTATACCCGAGACACCGTGGTCTCGCCAGCCGCCACCAGCCCCGCGATGACCAGCGAGACCGAGGCGCGCAGATCGGTCGCCATGACCTCCGCCCCGGTCAGCGCCGGCACCCCGCGCACCATCGCCGAGCCGCCGTGCAGGTTGATGTCGGCGCCCATGCGCGCGAGCTCGGGCACGTGCATGAAGCGGTTCTCGAAGATCGTCTCGGTGACCATCGAGGCGCCGTCGGCCAAGGCCATCAGCGCCATGAACTGCGCCTGCATGTCGGTCGGAAAGCCGGGATAGGGCTCGGTCATCATGTCGACGCCGACGAGGTCGGTCTGCGAGCGCTTGACCTTGAAGCCGCGCGGCGTCTTCTGGAACTGGACGCCGGCGAAGGCCAGCGTCTCGGTGACCGCGCCCATGAGGTCGGCGCGCGCGCCGATCAGCTCGAGCTCGCCGCCGGTGGCGGCGGCGGCCATCGCGTAGGTCCCCGTCTCGATGCGGTCGGGCACGACGTCGTGCTCGGCGCCCTCCAACCGGTCGACGCCTTGGATGCGGAGCGTGTTGGTGCCGATGCCCTCGATGCGCGCGCCCATCCTGACCAGGCAGTGCGCCAGGTCGGTGACCTCGGGCTCCATGGCGGCGTTCTCCAGCGTGGTCTCGCCCTTGGCCAGGGTCGCCGCCATCAGGATGTTCTCGGTCGCGCCCACCGAGATCATCGGGAAGACGTAGCGCCCGCCGGCGAGCCCCTTGGGCGCGCGTGCGTGGATGTAGCCGCCCTCGAGCTCGATCTCCGCGCCCAGCGCCTCGAGGCCCTTGAGGTGCAGGTCGACCGGCCGCGTGCCGATGGCGCAGCCGCCGGGCAGCGAGACGCTGGCCTCGCCCATGCGCGCCAGGATCGGCCCCAGGACGAGCACGCTGGCGCGCATCCGGCGCACCAGGTCGTAGGGCGCGGTGGTGCTGGTGATCTCCGAGGTGGTGATCTTCGCGGTGCGGCGCTGGGGGTCGCGCACCCCGTCGCCGCCGCCGATCTCGATCTCGGCGCCGTGCTGGACGAGGAGGTTGGAGAGCGTCTTGATGTCGGCGAGGTCGGGCATGCGCGAGAGCGTGAGCGTGCCGTCGGTCAGCAGGGCCGCCACCATCAGCGGCAGGGCCGCGTTCTTGGCCCCGCCGATCGCGATCTGGCCCTTCAGCGGATTGCCGCCGCGGATGCGGATACTGTCCATCGCCTGCTCTGCGCCCCCATACGCCGTTGTGTGCGCCGTCGTGTGCGTTCTCGGTCGTTCGCCCGGCCGCGCGCCGGGCCCGCCCGGACGCTTGACCTTGCCGCGCCGAAGCTCGTCGCGAACGACCTCGTCGCGCCCAATCTCGTCGCGCAAGTCCTTGTACTGGATGGCAGGACCGGCCTCAAGGCGGCCGCCCGCGCCGCCGTCAGGCCCAGCCTCCGCGGCTGTCTGGCCGTCGCCGCCGGTCTCAGCCGCCCGCGCCGGGTCCCTTGCCCGCATGGTCATGCCGCTTTCCCCCCTCGCCCCCTTCGTCCCCGTCGCCGCCTTCACCCAGGCGCGCGCGCGCCTGTTGCTTGCGGCGCTTCAAGTTCGCCCGCAGCGCCTCGGCCGAACGGGCCTCGCGCGCCGCGCGGGCCTCGCGGCCCCGCGCCGTTGCACCCGGCGTCGTCTTGTCGTCGCGTTCCGGCATCGCCCCGTGTGGACCGTCAGCGAATACGGGCGTGATGGTGCGGGGCGCACGCGCGCGGGTCAAGCGCCGCGATGCGAGGGCACGAGTGTTGCGCGGGGGACAAGCGGGTGCGATCGACGTCGAATGCGCCGGGGCGCGGCGGCGCGGGCGGCCTCTCGAGCGCCCAACTTGCGCCTGGCCCGCAGCCACATGGCGTTCCTCTTGCGGCCGGGCCGCGGCCTCCCACATACCGAGCGGAACGTTCGACGCCGCCTAGGTCTGCGTCCGGGTTGCGGCGGGTTCGCGTGCGTGGCAATTTGAGGCTGGCCGAGGTCGACGAGGTGGCCACCGGCGCCGCCGTAGCTCAGTGGTAGAGCGCACCCTTGGTAAGGGTGAGGTCGAGTGTTCAATCCACTCCGGCGGCACCATTTTTCACGTTGGATATCAATGCGTAAACGGCGGTCACTGCGACCGGCCGCCTGCCCGCTCGACCCGCACCCCTACTTAATCGGCGGCACCGGCAGGCGCGCCTCCCCCGGCAGCATCGCGAAGGTCTTGTCGAGCGTGTACCACTCGCCCTCGACGTCGTCCGCCGGCGCCGGCTCGCCCGGCTCGTGGCGGACGTAGTCGCCGACCAGCGCCTCGGTCACGCCGAACTGGACGTCGCTGTCGAGATAGGGCGCGCCGTTCACGTAGACCTGCGAGACCAGGGTCTTGTGCCCGGGCTTGTAGATCAGGAAATGCAGATGCGCCGGCCGCATGTTGTGCCGGCCCTGGGCGGCGAGGAGCTCGCCCACCGGCCCGTCGATCGGGATCGGATAGCCCGCCGGCAGCACCGAGCGGAAGCCGAAGCGCCCTTGCCCGTCGGTGGTGAGCTTGCCGCGCAGGTTCATCTCGGCCTGGGTCTCGTCCTGCTGCTCGTAGAGCCCCTCCGGCGAGGACTGCCAGACGTCGACCTCGGCTTGCGCGATCGCCGCACCCGCCTCGTCGACCACCCGCGCGCTCACGAAGAGCGGCGGGCCCGGCGTCGGCGAGCGCACGATCGAGGCGCCGTTTTCGGTCGGCGGCGAGTGCATGCGCCAGAACGGCCCGAGCAGGTTCGCCGTGGTCTCGACCGCCTCGCGCCCGGCGTTGTTGTTGATCAGGCAGATGAGCTGCGAGAAGCCGAGCGAGCCCGCCATCAGCACCGCCTCGTTGTGCGTGTCGCTGGTGTGCCGGCCGATGGCGACGAGGGTGCGGATCGCGGCCTGGAACTCGGCCTCGCTCAGCTCCACCTCGCGCGCGAAGGCGTGGAGATGCCGCACGAAGGCCGACATGACCTCCCTGAACCGCGGATCGGCGGCGCCCTCGAGCTCGCTCAGCACCGCCGTGGTGACGTCCTGCTCGGTGCGGATGATCATCGCCGCCCTCCGTTCCTCACCGTCCCGCCCCTACGCCCGGGAAGCGACCGCTTCCGCCGCCGCCGTTTCCGCCGTTTCCGTCTGGGCCTCCGGCAGGCGGTCGCGGAAGTGGGGGATGATCTCCTCGGCGACGGCGGCGATGTTGTCGCGCGCCATCGCGTTCGGCATGGTCCCGAACTGGGTCTTGGTGAGCGAGGTGTTGAAGCGCGCCAGGTCCTGGTATTCGGCGAGCTTCTCGCGCACCGTGTTGGGGCTGCCGATGATGACCACGCCGCTCTCGATGAGCTGCTCGATCGACTGGGTGCGGCCGGTGATCTTGGCTTCGCGGATACGCTTCATCGAGGCGGTGCTGGTGTAGCCCGGCGGCAGCAGCATCTCGGTCGGCATCTTCAGGAGCGCGTTCACCAGCGCATCCAGGTGCGGGCGCGCTTGCGCGATCGCCTTCGCGTCGGTCTCGGCGACGTAGATCGAGTTCGACCAGGCGAGCTGGTCGGCCGAGGCCTGGTAGCCGGCCTTGTCGGCCTCCTCGCGGTACATGTCGAAGAAGCGCGCCACGGTGGCGATCGGGCTCAAGGTCTGGCAGTAGGTGTAGCGCATCGCCGCCGCCCATTTGATCGTGCTGGAGGAGCCTTGGCTGGGGATCCAGATCGGCGGATGGGGCTTCTGGTAGGGCCGCGGCCAGGGGTTCACGTAGCGGAACTGGTAATACTTGCCCTCGAAGGGGAACGGCCCGTCCTCGGTCCAGGCGCGCAGGATGAGGTCGTGCGCCTCGTCGAAGCGGGCCTGGCTCTCGGTCGGGTTGACGCCCATGGCGTGGTACTCGGCGCCGATGCCGCGCACGAAGCCGGCGATGAACCTGCCGCGCATCAGGTTGTCGAGGATTGCGTATTCCTCGGCGATGGTGATCGGGTTGCTGACCAGCGGCAGCGCCCGGCCGAGCACCGCGAGCTTGGCGGTCTTCAGCCGCCGCGCCAACGCGCCCGCCAGCACGCCCGGGATCGGCATCATCCCGTAGGCCGTGGTGTGGTGCTCGTTGAGGACCACCCCGTCGAAGCCCATCCGGTCGGCGTATTCGAGCTGGTCGAGGTAGTCGTGGTAGAGCTCGGCGCCCTTCTCCGGGTCGTAGTCGCGGTTCGAATAGGTGATCCAGGCCGAGCCGGCCTTCTTGATCGCCTCGATATCCGCATGCGCGTAGGGCATGAGGTGGAAGTTGAAGAACTTCATGACGCGATGCCTCCGGTGAAGCGGCGGATATGGCCGACGAAGTCGCCGGTCTTCTCCAGGTTCGGCATGTGGCCGCAGGCGGGCAGCACGACGAGCTCGCTGTCCGGGATCAGGCGCGCGTACTCGCGGCCCACCGCCTCGGGGAACATGCGGTCGTGCTCGCCCCAGACCAGCAGGGTCGGCGCCTCGATCAGGTGCAGCCATTTGGGCAGATGCGGGTCGTGGCCGCGCGGCTGCCAGGACAGGCGCGCCACCGCGGCGCGGTTCTTGAAGTTGGCATCGAGGTTCTCCGGCGCCAGCGCCCGCTCGACCAGCCGGTCGGCCAAGCCCGGGTCGTGGACCATCGCCCGGATCCGCTCGTCGTCGGGGAGCAGGAATGGATCGACCGCCGCGACGCCGTTCACGCGCAGCCCGGCGGCGGCGACCAGGGTCAGGCTCGCCAGGCGCGCGGTGCTGCGCACGGCGAGCTCGGCCGCGATCCAGCCGCCGATCGAATGCCCCACCAGATGGACCTTTGCGAGATCGAGCGCGCGCAGCACCTCAAGATAAAAATAGGCCATGTCGTGGATGTTATCGAGCCAGTCGGGGGTCTCGGAGTCCCCGAAGCCCGGATGCTCGGGCACGATCACGTCGAAGCTTTCGGCCAGCGCCGCCATGAAGGGCTGCCACGGCCCCGCCCCGCCGCCGCCGTGCAGGAAGACCAGCGGCGCGCCCGCGCCGCCGCGCATCAGCCGCACCTTGCAGCCCCGCACCGTCATGAAGGTCTCGCTATGCTCGCTCACGGCGCCGCACCCCCCGCTGCCTGGGCGCGCCGCGAGCGCACCCATTCCCATGTCACCAGGGCCAGCCCCAGGACGAGGCCGACGAGGTCGGACCAGATCGCCCAGGGCCCGACGTCGCGCGGCACCATCAGGAGGAAGCCGGCGGCCGCCAGCGCCACCCGCATCGGCGGCGCAAGCGGGCGCACCAGATAGCCGATGGCGCCGGTGCAGACCAGCCAGACGCCGGCGACCGCGGTCGCCAGCGCGATCGCCAGGTTGACCGGCTCGACCTCCTGCAGCAGCAGCACCGGCGAGAAGACGAAGAGGAATGGCACGATATAGGCGGTCCAGCCGAAGCGCATCGCCGCGAAGCCGGTGCGCATCGGGTCCGACTTGGCGAGGTTGGCGGCGAAGAAGGCCGCGATGGCGACGGGCGGCGTGATGAAGGACATCATCCCGAAGTAGAAGATGAACATATGCGCCGAGAGCTTGTTCACGCCGACCTCGGCCAGCGCGGGGGCGATCAGCACGGCAAGCAGAATGTAGACGCTGACCGTCGGCATGCCCATGCCCAGAATGATACACATCACCGCCGCCAGGAGCAGCAGAGCCAGCATGTGCCCCTCGCCGAGGCTGACCAGCGCCGAGGTCAGGAGAAACCCGAGCCCGGCGACGTTGAGCACGCCGAGGATGAAGCCCGCCGCGGCCACGATCATGAACACGTCGAGCGCGCCGAGGCAGGTGCCGACCAGGGCCTCGCCGATGCCCTTGAGGGTGAGCCGGTTGCCGCCGTAGCCGAGCGACAGCCCCACCGCGATGACCGCCATGCAGGCCCAGAAGGCCGCGGTCTCGGGCCGGTAGTTGAGATTGAACAGCGCGTAGATCAGCACCGCGAAGGGGATGACGAACGGCCAGCCGCGCGCCAGCACCTGGCGCAGCCGCGGGATCCGCGCTTCCTCGACCCGGGCGATGCCGTGCTTGGCCGCCTCGAGGTCGACCATGATGAACAGCGCCACGTAGTAGAGGATCGCCGGGATCAGCGCGGCCAGCACGATGGTGCCGTAGGTGACGCCCAGGATGTCGGCCATCAGGAAGGCGACGGCGCCCATCACCGGCGGCATCAGCTGGCCGCCGGTCGAGGCCACCGCCTCGATCGCGGCGGCGACGTGGGGCCGGTAGCCGGCCTTCTTCATCAGCGGGATGGTGACCACCCCGGTGGCCATGATGTTCGAGGCCGCCAGGCCGGAGACGGTGCCGAAGAGGCTCGATCCGGTCACCGCGATCTTGGCCGAGCCGCCGCGGAAGCGCCCCATCGCCGCCAGCGAGAAGTCGTTGAACACCTCCGAGCCGCCCGAGCGCAGCAGGAGCTGGCCGAAGAACACGAAGGCGAAGACGATGGTCGTCGCGACCTTGAGGACGATGCCGAAGAGCCCGCTGGTGTCGAGCGCCAGCGTGGTGACCATGACCGCGAGCTCCACCTCGCGCGCCTGCATCTTGCCCGGCAGCAGGTGGCCCAGCAGCCCGAAGGCGACGAAGATCAGCACGACGACCACCAGCGTGTAGCCGACGCTGCGCCGGAGGCCTTCCATGCACAGCGCGAAGATGATCGTGCCGGCCACGACCGTGTCGGCGGGCACCTCGGTCAGAAGGGTGATCATGTCGGGGTAGACCACGGCGACGTAGCCGCCGGCGCCGAGGCCGGCGGCCGAGGCCAGCGCGTCGTACCACGGCAGGCGCGTGCGCACGGCGCCGCGCCGGGCCGGGAAGTGGAGATAGACGAGACACAGGACCAGGCCGAGGATCGCGGCCATGAACTGCTCGTTGTAGGGCGTGTAGCCGACCAGCGACTTGATGTCGAACCCCCATTGGGGGATCTCCATCGCCCAGGCGAGCGAGAGCAGCGTCGTCAGCGCCGCCAACGGCGCGCGCAGCACGCGGACGGCCGGCGAAAGCCCGGCTCCCGCCGTCGCCGTTTCGGCGTCCTTCGCCGTCTCCGTCACCGGCCGGCCCCCGGCAGGCGGGCACGCCGGCGCGGAGGGGCGCGGCCGCCCCCCGGAAACAGGCCGCGGCCGCGCATTCCCTCAGTGGACAATGCAGGCGCTACCCGGCTCGCGCGCTATTTCGGCCAGACGCCCTTCTCTTTGTAGAACTTGATCGCGCCCGGATGATACTCCAGCACCGAGAACTGCTTGGCCGCCTGCTTCGGGAAGTAGCCGCGGAACATCGGGTGGCCCTTGGCCAGGGTCGCCTTGTTCTCGTAGAACGCCTTCGCGACCTTGTAGGCAATCTCGTCCGACACGTGCTTGCCGGTGACCAGCGCGTTGTCGAAGGCCAGCATGTGCGTCGGCTCGGCGACGCCCGGGATATGCGGCGCCGGCTTGACCGTCAGGATATAGAAGTCCTGGCGCACCGACTTCACCGCCTTCAGCTGCGCCGGGCCGTTGCCGATCGACAGGAAGCGGATGCCGCCGAGGGCGCTGTCGACCTCGCGGGTCTTGGGCGCCACCGGCGCGATGTAGCCGGCGTCGGTCTTGCCGGCCTTGAAGTCGTCGGCCGCCGTGATCAGGCCGATCGTCGGCACGCCCTTGACGTCCTTCCAGGTGAGCCCGCCGGCGGCGAGCGACGCCCCCATCAGTGCGATGCTCTGCCGGAAGGCCCGCCAGCCGCTCGGCACGCGCTTGCCCCTCAAATCGGCGATCGACTTGATCGGCGAGTCCTTCTTCACCATGAAGGCGGTCGGGAAGGTGACGATCTTGGCGATCGCGCGCAGGTTCTTGGCCGGCCGGCCCTTCCAGGCCTCCTGGCCGTGGATCGCCGCGGCGACCTGGGTCACGTCGTTGAACGCGAACTCGGCGCGGCCCGCGTTGAGCGCGCCGATCACCGCCTCGGTGCCGCGCGTCGGCACCACGCTGACCCGGATGTCGGTCTTGTCGATCAGCATCTTCGAGGCGATGGTGCTCAGCAGGTGCAGGATCGCGCCCTGGGGCAGCGAGGCGAATGTGAGCGTCTTCTCCGCCGACGCCGGGCCGGCCCAGAGACCGGCCAGCAGCGCCGCGCTGGCCAGCAATGCCTTCGTCCGTCTCATGATAGGTACCTCCCTGTGCGCGGGTTGCCCCGCGTTTATCGTTGCCGTCAGGGGCGATGCTACGGGGAGTGGCGGCGGTAGCGCAAGGCTCGCTCGGGCAACCGCCCGGTTTGCGCGCTCGACGCGCCTCAACCGGCCGCCTCGCGGTCCTCCCCCGCTTGCCCGCCGGGCGGCGCGTCGAGCGGCTCGCGGGTGACGCGCTCGCCCTTGCGGCAGGTCAGCACCACGAACAGCAGCGCCGCCGCGGTCATGCCCAGCACCGCGAAGGCGAACTGGTTGAAGACGCGCACGTGCAGCTTGATATCCCCGAGCCAGAAGAGCGCGCCGGCGATCGCCGCCAGGACGAGCCAGTGGACGGGCTTGCCGATGAACAGCTCGCGCAGCTTCATGCCGCCGCCTCGCGGCCCAGCGCCGCGCGCCCGAAGAGGAAGCCGCCGACCCCCATCGCCCCCAGCGCCACCACCAGGTAGCCGGGCACCAGCCCGAAGGGCTCGGCGGTCACCGGGACCAGCAGCGCCAATCCCGCGAGCCCGAGCAGGAGGCGCGTCGGCGCCGGCACCCGCCGCCGGAACCAGCCCTCCAGCATCACCGAGAGCGCCCACAGGCCGACCACCGCGCAGATCGTCGAGACCGCGGTCAGCCAGATCGGGCCCTTGAAGATCAGGCTCGGGTTGTAGACGAAGACGAAGGGCGCGATGTACTTGGCGATGCCGACGCGCGCCGATTCCACCGCCGTCTCCATCGGCTTGGAGCCGGCCAGCGCCGCGGCGGCGAAGGCGGCCAGCGCCACCGGCGGGGTGATCGAGGAGACCACGCCGAAGTAGAAGGCGAAGAGGTGCGCCGCCATCGGCTCGATGCCCGACTTGACCAGCGCCGGCACGATCAGCGCCGCCACGGTGATGTAGACCGCGGTGGTCGTCATGCCCATGCCGAGGATGATCGCGGCGATCCCGGTCAGCACCAGAAGGACGAAGAGGCTGCCGTCGGAGATCGCGATCACCGAGTTGGTGAACTTGAGGCCGATCCCCGAGGCGAAGATGGCGCCGATGATGATGCCGGCGCAGGCGCAGGCGACGGTCACCGGCATGGCGCTGCGCACGCCGTTCTCCAATGCCGCGAAGACGTCGACCGGGCTCATCCGGGTCTCGCGGTGGACGAAGGAGAGCGCGAAAAGCGTCACGATCGCCCAGAACGCCGCCAGCATCGGCGTGTAGCCGACCACCAGCAGCGTCACCAGCACCACCAGCGTCAGCAGCTGGTGCCAGCCGCGCCGCAGCACCTCGCCCAGGCGCGGCACCAGCGCGCGGTCGATGCGGGCGATGCCGCTCTTGTCGGCCTCGATGTGGACCATGAAGTAGAGCGTCGCGAAGTAAAGGAATGTCGGCAGCGTCGCCGCGGCGAGCACGTGGAGGTAGGGCACGCTCAGGAACTCGGCGATGATGAAGGCGGCCGCGCCCATGATCGGCGGGGTGATCTGCCCGCCCGACGACGCGCAGGCCTCGACCGCGGCGGCGAACTTCGGCCGGAAGCCGATCTGCTTCATCAGCGGGATGGTGAAGGTGCCCGTCGTCACCACGTTGGAGACCGCCGAGCCCGAGACCGTGCCGAGGAAGGCGCTCGCCACCACCGAGGCCTTGGCCGGCCCGCCGAGCCGGTGGCCGGTCAGCGCGACGGCGAGGTCGATGAAGAGCCGCCCCGCCCCCGAGCGGATCAGGATCGAGCCGAAGATGATGAAGAGCACGATATAGGTCGAGGCGACGTAGACCGGGATGCCGAAGATGCCTTCCGAACGCATGAACACGATGTCGACGAACTGCTCGTAGGACATCGGAGGCCCGTAGAGGAAGCCCGGGAAATGGTTGGCGTAGAGCGCGTGGAGCATGAAGAAGACCGCCACGCAGACCATCGGGATCCCGACCGCGCGGCGCGTCACCTCCAGGACCAGCAGCAGCATCGCCGTGCCGACGGCGAGGTCGGTCCGCGTCAGGTCGCCCTCGCGCTCGTGGAAGGCGGCGATGTCCCACATGGTGTAGGCCTGGATGCCGATCGCCAGGGCGCAGAGCGCCAGATCGACCGCGAAGCCGGCGCGCCGGCGCAGGGTCTCGGCCGGCGTGGCGCCGCTCAGCGGATCGCGGAGCGAGGCGCGGAAGAGCGGCCGCAGCAGGACCGCGAGCACCAGCATCACGGTCAGGTGCGTGCTGCGGAAGGTCCGCGACTCCGGCGTGCCGTAGACCGCGACGAAGAGGTGGAAGAGCGCCAGCGAGACCGCCAGCACCGCGCCGGCGACGCCGATCGAGACCACGAGGTTGAGCCGCCGGTCGCGCAGCGCCTCCTCGAGCAGCGAGAACTCGCGCTCCTGGCGGTATTCGAGGCGGCCGGGCGTCTCGCTCATGCGCGTCCCTCGCGGCCACCCGCCAGCCCGCCCGGCCGCTCAGGGCGCGGCGGGGCGGGCTCGCACGGTATGCGCCGCGGCAGCCGGCGCGCGGCTACTTCTTCACGCCCTTCTCGGCGTAGTACTTCATGGCGCCCGGGTGGACCGGCGTCGCGGCGCCCAGGAGGGCGGCGTTCAGCTTTACCTTGTTCCACACCTTCTTGACCGCCACGAACTCGCCGTGGTTCTCCCACAGCGCCTTGGTGATCGCGTAGGCGGTGTCGGCGGGCACGTCCTTGTTGATGACCAGGACGGTCACCGCGCCCAGGGTCGGCACCGGCGCCTTCAGGCTCTTGTAGTGGCTCTGGTCGATGGTGACGCGGATATAGCCCGGGTTCGACTTCATGATTGTGTCGAGGATGGGCTTCTCGATCGGCAGGAAGCGCACGCCGGGGCTGAACTCGAGCGCCAGGAACGAGGCCTGGGGCACGCTGGTCAGCGCCGTGAAGGCGTCGATATGGCCGTCCTTCATCAGCGCGACCGAATCCTTGTAGGACACGTGATGGACGGTGCCGCCGCCCTTCTTCACGTCCTCGACCGAATAGCCGTAGTGCCCGATGACCATCTTGTAGGCCGCGTAGCCCGACCATTTCGCCTTGCCGGGGCTCACGTTCCTGGCCTTCAGGTCGGCATAGGACATGATCTTCGACTTGGCCGGCACCGCGGTCTGCAGGCCCGCCGGATAGAGCGTCGCGAGATGCCGGACGTTGGGGTTCTTCGCCTTGAACGCGCCCTTGCCGACGAAGCCGTTGTAGGCCGTGTGGCCGTAGGTCCAGCCGATCTCGGCATTGCCCTTGTTGACGTCGCGGACGTTGCCGACGCCGCCGCCGGGGGTGTTCTTGGTCGAGACGCCCTTGAGGTTCTTCTGGATGACCTCGGCGATCTTGGCGCCCAGCGGATACCAGCTGCCGCCCGCCGGGCCGGAGACGATCCGGACGAACGTGTCGGCCGCCGCCGCGGGGCCGGCCGTCATCGCGACGGCGCCGGCGATGGCCGCCAACTTGGTCATGTGGCGCATGGCTTGCTTCCTCCCGAAATAATTGTCCTGAGCCTTATGGTTGGCCCGTCCGACAGATATACACCCGAACGCGGCCGTTGCCCAACACCGCGGGTGCGGCGGCGGCGCGTTTTGGCGTGGAATTTCCGGCCGCCAGGCGTTAAGGCCTCGGGCGAGCGAGCGCCACGAGTGTGATTGTTGTCCCGGACCTTCTGAAATTCGATGCATCGAATTTCAGAAGGTCCGGGACACTAGAGCAGGTCGTGATTGGGTCG
>Ga0302046_10001394_pt1 | contig 22662 bp, 16 predicted proteins | sample RVTome_11_FD_200261 | JGI IMG/M metagenome (GOLD analysis project Ga0302046, IMG submission 200261) | Soil microbial communities from uranium-contaminated site in the Upper Colorado River Basin, Wyoming, United States - RVT147D111 (version 2) ...
TTCGTCGGCTTGGGCCAAGCAGCCCGGCGGCAGCCAGGAACCGAAGAGGGCCTGGAATTGGTGGAGGGAGCCGGCGCTGGCAGCGCGCACGGCACGGCACGGATCTGAAAACAGCGATTGAAAGGCAGGTAAGACAGGAGTCATGATCAATAGGACAGCGCGTGAGCTGTCCTATTGACAATACTGGTATCCTCAAGGGATGTCAAAGCAACAAAAGACCGAAGACTGGGATGCGGAGTACGAACGATTACGCGCCCGATTAGGCCGGATCGGATGGCTCGCACTGGGAACCCTGATCGAACGGAGCCTCCCTGGCCAAGGCGGGCCTCGCTACCAGTGGTCTCGCCGGGCCGGTGGCAAAACCGTTACCGTCGCGCTGAGTGCAGAACAATTCGCCTGGATGAAGAAAGCCATTGCCAACCAGCGCGAGGTCTGGGAAATCCTCATGCGCATGCAACAACTCTCTGCGGAGTACATGCTCCAAAACCTCCCTAACCCTCCTCGTCGCAAACGCCTATCCAAGAAACGCTTCGGCCTTATCTAACCGCCATTCGGGTCAGACCCCGCGGCTTTCCACGTCGCGTCGCGCAGGGGCAGGGCGCGCAACCGAACCTGGACCGCATGGGCCATGGCGTTGGCCACCGCCGGGGCAATGCCGATGATGGGCGTTTCACTGCCGCCCACCGACGGAAGATCAGGGCGGTTCACCAAAACGATCTTCATGGCCGGCACATCGCGAAAACGCGGCACCTCGTAGCGGGAGAAGCGCGCGCCCAGCACGCGCCCGTCCCGGAAACGGATCTCCTCGCGCAACACCGCTCCCAACCCCTGAATGAGGCAGCCTTCCACCTGAGCCTGCAGGTTGCCCGGATTCACAATCGCCCCGCATTCGAAAGCCTGGCAGACGTCGGTCACGCGGTAGGTCCCCGCGTCGCGGTCCACACGGACCCTGGCGCAGCAGGCCGTGTAGGATCCCTTTTCCGTTCCGCACGACAGGCCGATCCCCGTCGTCTGCGGGCCCGCCGGCGCTTTCCATTGGCCCTTCCAGTCGAACGCCGCCGCCGCCGCCTCGAGCACGGCGCGCATCCGGTCGTTTTCCAGGTGGCGAAGACGGAACTCCAACGGGTCCGCGCCTTGGGCCGCCGCCAGTTCGTCCATGAACGCTTCACGAGCGAAGGTGTTGGCGGTGGCGGCCAGGGCCCGGTAGGAACCGCTGCGCAACGGTTGGTCGCAATTCTTGAACCCGGTGCGCACATGCGGCACCGCGTAAGGCGTCTCCAGCGCCGAGGCGCCCGAGTTGAAATTCACATGCGTCCAGCCCGTCAGCTTGCCTTCGGCGTCCAGCGCCCCTTCCAGATCCATCACGCCGGCCGGGCGAAAATAGGCCCAGGTGAACTCCGCCTCCCGCGTCCACCGCAAGGAAACCGGCCGGCCCGCCTCCCGGGCCAGACGCGCCGCTTCCAATGCCGCCTCGCCCGTATGCCGTCCTCCGAACCCGCCGCCCGTGTCCGGAACAATGAGGCGGACGCGCGCTTCGGGCATCTGGAACGCCCGCGCCAGTTCGCCCCGCACCCGGTCCGGTTGCTGGGTGCCGGTCCAGACGGTGAGCCGGTCCCCGTCCCATTCCGCCACGGCCGCGCGCGGTTCCATCGGGGCATGCTGGATGTAGGGGACGTGGTAGGTGGCGCGCAGGACGCGGTGCCCCTTCTCCAGGGCTTCAGCCGGGTTGCCGCGCGTGTTTTCCCGATTGCGTTGGCCGGCCGCGGCACGCAGGTCCTCGAACAGCGTATCGCTCGAACGATGGGTGGTTTCCTTCCAGACGGCCGTCTTGCCTGCGGCGTCCACCGCGTTTCTTGCTTCCAGGGAAGTCGGTCCGGCACAGCCGACAAAGTCGCCGTCATGCACCGCCGTCACGCCGGGGTGCGCCCGGGCCGGAGCCAGGTCGATGGATTCCAGCGTTGCGCCATACGAGGGTGGACGCAGCACCGCGGCGTAGAGCATGCCGGGGCGCCGGATGTCCGATGGATAGCGATGGGCGCCCGTGGCAATCTCGCGTGATCCCACCTTGGGCACATGGGTGCCCATGACCTTCCAGGACGGGGTGGGGGTCAGTTCCACGTTTCGCGGCACGTTGCGCTTGAACGCTTCCTCCTCGCCGGCGAGATCCGTGTAGCCAAAGTTCTGGTTTGCCCCAAGGCCCTGCACCTGGCCGTCCCGCACCGAGAGGGTGGAGGCGTCCGCCTTGAAGCGTTCCGCGGCCGTCTGCAGCAGCAACTGGCGCGCGGCGGCGCAGCCTTGCCGCACCGAAGGCACGGTCGAAGGCGTGGTGCGGCTTCCCGCGGTGCCGCCGTCGTTGGGCACCACGTCCGAGTCCGCCATGACCAGGCGAATGCGCTCCACCGACACGCACAGTTCCTCGGCCGCCGCCTGGGTCAGTTCGGTGCGCGATCCCTGTCCCACTTCCACCTTGCCGGTCAGCACCGTGATGTCGCCCTCCACGCCGATGTGCAGGCGCTGGGCAAGGGTCTGGGGGCCGCCGCGGCCCGAACGCTGGGCCAGCGCGCGCGAGACTGGGATGGAGAGAAGCAAGCCGGCCCCGAGCAGTTGGCCAAAGGCGCGCCGGCTGATTTCGAAATGGTAATAGGGGCCTTCCCGAAGTTCGTAGCGTTCCGGTTCGGGGAATTCGAGCATGGTGCGGTTCATGGCTGCACCTCCTCTGCCTGCGCCGCGCGTCGGGCGGCCTTGAGGATGTTGGTATATCCGCAGCAGCGGCAGAGGTTGCCGTTGAGAGCCTCGACCAGCTCGGCCTCGGAGGGCAGGGCGTTGCGTTCCAGCAGCGCCGCCACCGTCAGGACCATGCCCGGCACACAATACCCGCACTGCATGGCCTCCTCCTTGATGAAGGCCTCCTGCACGCGGTGAAGTCGTCCGTCCGGAGCCAGCCCCTCGATGGTCACCACCTTGCTTCCCCGGATTTCAGAGACATCCGTGATGCAGGAGCGCGTCGGTTTGCCATCCACCAGGACGGTGCAGGCGCGGCATTGGCCTTCGCCACAGCCGAATTTGGTGCCGGTGAGATCGAGCTCCTCGCGCAAGACCTCCAGGAGTGGACGCTGCAACTCCACGGAGAGACGTTGCGGGGCTCCGTTCAGGGTGAATTCGACGGGGCCTTTCATGGTGGGTCAATGGGCAGCCTAACCAATGGGCCCCGGGATGGGAAGGTTATGTTTGGGAAGAGGTCAATCGACCGCATGGGTGCTGACAAAGTCGGCGAGTCGAGGCGTTGTCGCCATCAGACCCGCCGGTTTCATCTTACCCATACCTTTTCCCGAAAAGAACGACCCGCATGTTGTCGTTTTGCAGGGGCCCCTCACCCTGACCCTCTCCCGCAGGGAGAGGGAACAGCACACCACCCCAGGGTGAAGGGATCGGGGCAGCAGCCTCTCTCCGCGCGGAGGACAGGTCCCCCTCTCCCGCCGGGAGAGGGTAGGGGTGAGGGGCCTGGTCGAGAAAGGGTCAAGCTGCGAGGGCACCTCTCGATAGCTTTCCAGTGCCTTGGGATTTCGGATTTGTTTCGGATTTCGGATTTCGAGTTTCGGAATTCCTGCCTCGCCTCTCCTATTCCTCGACATCCACCAGGCCCACGTCGATGTATTGCCCGCCACCGGTCTGTTTGCAGGTCACGGCGAGGGTGTTGGTCCCCGGCTTGAGCGCCTTGTTCACGCGCTCGTCCAGGATCACGAGGTCGTAGGCGGTGATGTATCCGCGGAACTGCGCGATCCGCTCCCCATTCAGGAACACCTCGGCATCCTCGTCGTGGTAGAGCTCCACCTGCAGGCTGTGGGCCTTGAACCCGGCCGGCACCTCGAAGGTGCGGCGCAGCCAGATGTTGGGGGTGTTCCATTCCGTGCGCACCATCGTGTTGGGCGTCATGCGCGTGCCGAACCCGCCCGGGCCGCGCGCCCAGCCGCTGTCGTCAAAACCCGGTTCCGCCCAGTCCTTGCCCGGCTCCGTGGTGGTGTAGGCCCATTCCTGCGCGGCGTCTTTCGAGGAGGGACTCAACACCATGACCTTGGGCGCGGGCGGCGGGGGGCCGTAGAGCTTGAGGTTGGCCGCGGCCACCTTGTCCTCATCCAGCTTTACGATGGCGCGGTCGTAGGTCATGAGCCCATTGACCTCGACCTCGACATCGGTGGTCTGCGTGTAGATGGCGGCCGAAAGCCCGCTGTCACGGACCATCGGATGCAGCTTGCGGACCAGGTTGAGGTAGGCCGCGGTGACTTCCGGGGCGGATCCGAAGTTGCGGTAGCCCCAGTTCTTCTCGGCCTGCCAGGTGTGGCCGGGGAGCGGAAGACCCAGGCCGCCGTATTCCCCCAGCACCATGGCCCGGTCCTCGACGCGGCGCGGGGCGGCCGGACCGGGATACTGGTGGTGATCGATGATGTGTCCGGCCGGGAAATGGTTCCCACCACTGGGGCCGTCCACCAGCCGCGTGGGGTCGTAGTTCATGGTCCAGTTGAGGATGCGGACGGTGTCGAACTGGCCCCAGCCCTCGTTGAAGGGCACCCAGGTCACGATGCAGGGATGGTTGTAGCGGGAATCGATGATGGCCTTCCATTCCTTCTCATAGATCGCCCGCGACTCCGGCGCTCGCTCCATCTCGCGCCCGTCCACGCCGCTGGGGCCGCGCCACTCCGCGCTCCGATCCCCGCTCGGCATGTCCTGCCAGACCAGGAGCCCCAGCTTGTCGCACCAGTAATACCAGCGTTCCGGCTCCACCTTCACGTGCTTGCGCGCCATGTTGAACCCGAGCTTCTTGGTCATCTCGATGTCATAGCGGAGCGCCTCGTCGGTCGGCGCGGTGTAGAGGCCGTCGGGCCAGAACCCCTGGTCCAACGGTCCGTACTGGAAGGTGGTCCGGTTGTTGAGTTGCATGCGCAGCACGCCCTGGTCGTTGCGGGCCAGCGAGATCTTGCGCATCCCGAAGTAGGAGGTGATCTCGTCGGTCTTCCTGCCGCTCTCCAGCAAGGTGACGCGCACGTTGTAGAGGTGCGGCGTCTCCGGCGTCCACGGCTTGGCCTCCGGCACCGGCAGCTTGATGGAGGGCGCGATCTGCGGGGGGATCGAACGGGTGGTGATCATGATTTGGACCTCGCCCTCCTGAATGACGCGCCGCCCGTCGAGGATCTCCACCTTCAGGGTGGGATTGCCGCCCGTCGTGATGCCGTGGGCCTGGATGGTCACGGCCGAGTCGTCGAAGTCGGGGGTGACCTTGATCCTGTCCAGATGCGCCGCGGATACCGGCTCCAGCCAGGGTGTCTGCCAGATGCCGGTCACCGGCGTGTACCAGATCCCGCCCGGTTCCTTGACCTGCTTGCCTCTCGGCTGCGGGCCGTCATTGGTCGGATCCCAGACCGACACCACCAACTCCTGCTCGCCGCCTTCCTTGAGCGCATCGGTGATGTCGAAGCTGAAGGGGTCGTAGCCGCCGCGGTGACCTCCCACCTCGGCGCCGTTGACCGACACCACGGCTTCCCAGTCCACCGCCCCGAAGTGAAGCAGCACGCGTTGGCCCGCCCATGCGTTCGGCACCGTGAAGGTGCGGCGGTACCAGAGGCGGTTCTCGCCTCCGACGCGGCGCTTGACGCCGGAGAGGGCGGACTCGACGGGGAACGGCACGAGGATGGAGCCTTCGTAGGCCGCAGGGGCGGCGGCGTTGGTCGGCACGATGGCGTATTCCCAAAGGCCGTTGAGGTGCTGCCAGTCTTTCCGCACCATCGTGGGGCGCGGATACTCAGTGTGCACCGACTTGGGCGACACATCCTTTGCCCAGCGGGTCATGATGTGGCCTTCCACCGGCTGCCAGTCCGCGGCGTGCAGGGGGAAAGAGGCGGTCGCCATCAGCGTGGCGCTTAGGGTCAGGGTTGGTATCTTCATGATGGGGGAGCGGGTGGCGGTTGGCAGTTGGCGGTGGGTGGTGGGTGGTTGGATCGTCAAGTCAACCTTTTCCGCGTTTGCGGAAGCGGGCCGGGGTGATGCCGAGGTGCGACTTGAACACCGCCGTCATGTATTCCTGATGCTGGAACCCGCTCCGCTCCGCCACGTCAAGGAGCGGCAGGTCGGTTCCCGTCAACAACTGCTGGGCGCGCTTGAGCCGTTGCATGACCAGTTCCTCGTGGACGGTGCGCCCGAGCATGGAACGGAAGCGACGCTGCAGAATGCTGCGCGACACGCCAACCTGCGCCGCGATGGCATCCACACGGATGCGCTCGCAGGCCTGCTCCCGCACGAGCCTCAGGGCGGTCGAGATCACCCGGTCCTTGACCGCCAGCACCTCGGTGGAAAGTCGCGTGACCACGTCCCGCGGCGGCACCAGCAACGGTTCTGTCGGGGCCTTGCCGCCGCGCATCAGGGACTCCAGCAGCGCGGCCGCGTCGAACCCCACCCGCGCATGGTCGGGCCACACACTGGAGAGGGGAGGGTGGCTGACGTCGCACAGCGTCTCGTCGTTGTCCACGCCGATCACCGCCACTTCGTCCGGCACATGCACCCCCGCGCGACGGCAGGCGTCCAGGAACTGCACCCCGCGCTGGTCGCTGCAGACCATCACGCCGATCGGCTTGGACAATGCCGCCACCCAGGCCGCCAGCTCCTCCTGCTGCGTTTCCCACGAGGCATCAGCCGGCTCGTGGCGCGGCACCAGATACTCCGACACGCAATGGCCCAGCGACTCCAGCTTGAATCGAAAAGCCTCGCAACGTTGCTCGGACCAGTTCTCCTGCTCGATGCCGAAGAAGGCGTGGTTCCGGAAGCCCCGTTCCAGGAGATGCTCCGCGGCGCGATGCGAGATGGCCACGTCATCCACGTGCACGAGCGGAAACTCGATCCCTTCCACCACGCCCAGCACGTCCACCGTCGGTATCCCCGTCTGGCGAATCGCCTTCGCCATGGCCGGCGTCTGGATGCGCGCGATGATGCCGTCCCCTTTCCACTGCTGAAACCAGCGCGGCACCGCGTCCTCCAGGCTGCGCGGTTCGTGGTAGAGCGACCAGAAACTCCGCTCCCGCACGTAACGCGCGATTCCGCGCAGGATGTCCCGTCCCGAAGCCAGCGAGGTCTCGACCAGCAAGGCCACGTGGGGCGGGCGCGAGGGACGTTGGAGGTCTCGCTTCATGACAGGGGACGGAAGGGTGAGTATGGACTTGAATTCTTCATGCATGCAATGGATTTGTTGCCAGACATCGCTTTGATGGTCCATTTATCGCCTGAAATAGCACTCAAGCATCCAACCATGGCTTGACCGAATCTCTCAAAATATGGACCGAAAACCTCGTGGCCCGCGTCCGCTCCCCTGGAGTAATGTGGGCTGCCGTGATCACCCCCGAAACCGAATGCCCGGATCTTCAGATCGTGCCGTCCCTGGCCGACAAAGCCGCCCAGGCAGCCGCCGGGTTCCTCCAGCACTTTCATCGCCCCCACACCTGGCTCGCCGCCGCCCCCGGCCGGGTCAATGTCATCGGGGAACATGTCGATTACTGCGACGGCCTGGTGCTGCCCATGGCCATCAACCGCCATGTCCTCATGGCCGCCGCGCCGCTCGACACGCCGCGCCTGCGTCTGTTCAGCCAGGCCACACAGGAGACCGTGGAGGTGGCCCTCGACCAACCCCAGCAACGCGGCGAGCCGCCCTGGGCCAATTATGTCCGCGGCGTCGTGCAGGGTTTCCTCAACCGCTCCGCATCCTTGAAGGGTCTCGAGGTTCATATCGAATCGGACCTGCCCATGGGAGGCGGGCTCAGCAGCAGCGCCGCGCTCGAAGTGGCCATGGCCACGCTCCTGGAAGCGAGCGCGGGCGAGTCGCTCACTCCAACCGAGATCGCCCTCCTGTGTCAGCAGGCCGAACATGACTTCGCCGGCGTGCCCTGCGGCATCATGGACCAGTTCACCTCCGTCTATGGCCGGGAAGGGCACCTCCTCCTCATCGATTGCCGTTCCCACGAGGTCGAGCCGGTGCGGCTGCACGACCCTTCCGTGTCCATGCTGGTCATCAACACGCGCGTGCGCCACGAATTGGGCAACAGCGAGTATCCCCTGCGCCGCGCCCAATGCGAGGATGCCGCCCGTCGCCTGGGGCTGGAGTCGCTCCGGGACGCCACCCTCGAGCAGGTCCAGGCGGCCGGCCCGGACTGGCCGGATCCGGTCCAGCGCCGGGCGCGCCACGTCGTCGCGGAGATCGCCCGCACCCGCCACGCCGCCGATGCCATGGCCGCCGGGGACTGGGACCGCGCCGGCCAGTTGATGTATGACAGCCACGCGTCCCTGCGGGATGACTTTGAGGTGAGTTGCAAGGAATTGGACTTGGTGGTGCGCATGGCCGAGGCGCTTGGCTCCGAGGGAGGCGTGTATGGGTGCCGCATGACCGGCGGCGGATTTGGCGGATGCTGCCTGGCCCTGGTTCGCAGCCACCGGGCCGCCGAGGTGGCCCGCCGGATTGGCGCTCCCTTCACCGCCGCCACCGGGCTGCCGCCGTTCATGTTCGTCTCCCCACCCGCCGCCGGCGCCCACCTGCTGTGAGGCGACCCGGACGCCCAGGCATGCACACCCCTTCCCCAGAGCGGCTCCGGGCACGGCACCTCGGCAAGTCCTTTCCCGGCGTGACGGCGCTCGACGATGTCGCCTTCACCCTGCGGACCGGTGAGATCCATGCCCTCATGGGAGAGAATGGCGCGGGCAAGTCCACGCTCATCAAGATCCTCACCGGCGTGTATCGCGCCGAAGCCGGCACCATCGAGCTGGAGGGACGCCCCTTCTCGCCCGCCTCTCCCCGGGAGGCGGAGGCGGCCGGGCTCAGCACCGTGTACCAGGAGGTCAACCTCATCCCCACGCTCTCCATCGCCGAGAACATCCTGCTCGGGCGCCAGCCCAGACGGATGGGCCTGGTCCAGTGGGGCGCCATGCGCCGGCAGGCCGCGCGGGCGCTCGAGCGCCTCGGGCTCGAGCTGGATGTGAGGCGCGAATTGCGCTCGATCTCCATCGCCCTGCAGCAGATGGTCGCGATCGCCCGCGCGCTTGATGTCCAGGCGCGCGTGCTGATCCTGGACGAACCGACCTCGAGCCTGGACGAGCAGGAATGTCAGGCGCTCTTCACGATCATGCGTCGTCTGCGCGACCAGGGACTGGCCATGGCCTTCGTCACTCACTTCCTTGACCAGGTCTATGATGTCTCCGACCGCATCACCGTCCTGCGCAACGGCCGCCTCGTCGGCGAATTCGCCACCGACCAGTTGCCGCGCCTGGAGCTGATCGGAAAAATGCTGGGCCGCGACGTGTCCGAATTCGCCCCGGCCCCCGACGCGCCGCCCGCCACCGGCGCCGACGCGCCGCCCGCCCGCATCTTCCTCCAGGCCCGGGATCTGGGCCGGAAGGGAGCCGTGCAGTCCGTCGATCTTTCCGTTCGGCAAGGCGAGGTGGTGGGGCTGGCAGGGTTGCTGGGTTCCGGCCGCACCGAAACGGCTCGGCTTCTCTTCGGCATCGATGCGCGCGACCACGGCTCGCTGGAGGTGGAGGGTCAACCGGCCGCGATGCGCTCGCCGCGCGAGGCCATCCGGCGCGGGCTGGCCTTCTGCTCCGAGGACCGCAAGACCGAGGGGCTGGCCCCCAACCTGAGCGTCCGCGAAAACCTGGTCCTTGCCATGCAGGCCGGGCGCGGCGCCCTCCGCCGCCTGCCGCGCGCCGAGCAGCAACAGGTCGCGGACCACTACATCCAGGCTCTCCACATCAAGACTCCGGACGCCGAGACGCCGATCCGCAACCTTTCCGGCGGCAACCAGCAGAAGGTGCTGCTGGCGCGCTGGCTGGCCATGCAGCCGCGCCTCATCATCCTCGACGAGCCCACACGCGGCATCGATGTCGGCGCCAAGGCCGAGATCGAAAAGCTGGTCGGCTCCCTGCGCGAGCGCGGGCTGTCGGTGCTGTTCATTTCCTCCGAGCTGGACGAGGTCCTGCGTGTCAGCCAGCGGGTGGTCGTGTTGCGCGACCGGCGGAAGGTGGGGGAACTGGAGGGGGAACTGGACGAGCAACGCGTCCTCAACCTCATTGCGCGCGCATGAGCGGGTCCACCCCCAACAAGACAGAACCCGCCGCGCGTCGGGATGGCGGGGCGTCCGTACCGGCCGGCCGTGCCCGGGACGCCGCCTGGCGGCGGGTGCTCTGGCCCTTGCTCAGCCTTGGGGTGTTGCTGCTCTTCAATCTCTTCTTCGCCCCCGGCTTCTTTCATCTCGAGATCAAGGACGGCCACCTGTATGGCACGCTGGTCGATATCCTCAACCAGGGATCCAAGACCATGCTGCTGGCCATCGGCATGACGCTGGTGATCGCCTCGGGCGGGGTGGACCTGTCCGTGGGATCGATCATGGCCATTGCCGGGGCGGCCGCGGCGATCCTCGTGACGCAGGCCGCCTGGCCGTTCCTGCTTGTGGTGGGGGTGTGTCTGGCGTTGTGCGCGCTGATCGGCGCGGGCAACGGCGCGCTCGTGGCGCTGCTCGGGATGCAACCGATCGTGGCGACTCTCATCCTGATGGTGGCCGGGCGCGGCGTGGCCATGCTGCTGACCGACGGGCAGATCATCACCTTCGACCGGCCCGCCTTTGTCTTCCTGGGCAACGGGCATTTCCTGGGCGTGCCCTTCACCGCCACGATCGTGGCGACCGTGCTGGCGCTGACCACGCTCCTGACGCGCCGCACCGCCGTGGGCCTCTTCCTGGAGGCGACGGGCGACAACGAAACCGCCAGCCGCTTCTGCGGCGTGCCGACCCGCGCCATCAAGGTGCTGGTCTATGCCTTCTCCGGAACCTGCGCCGGTGTCGCCGGTCTGATCGCGGCCTCCAACATCAAGGCCGCCGATCCGAGCCGGGTGGGGGAGATGATGGAACTGGACGCCATCTTCGCCGTGGTGGTGGGCGGGACGGCGCTGACCGGGGGACGCTTCACACTGGCCGGCTCGGTGATCGGGGCGCTGCTCATCCAGACCTTGACCACCACGATGTACAACCTCGGCATGCCGCCGGCCATCGCGCCCGTGCCCAAGGCCGTGGTGGTGGTGCTGGCCTGCCTGTTGCAGTCGGACAAGCTGCGCAGCGGGCTGCGCATCCGGCGGACGCGGGGAGGTGCGGCATGAACCGCTGGCTCAACCATCGCACCCTGCCGTTGCTGGCCACATTCGGCGTCCTGGTGATCCTCTACGGTGTGGCCTCGATGCGCTACGAGGGATTCTTCACCGGGCGTGTCATGGCCAATCTGTTTGCGGACAATGCCGTGCTGGGCATCTGCGCCATCGGCATGACCTTTGTCATTCTTTCGGGCGGCATCGACCTGAGCATCGGGTCAGTGGTGGCCTTTACGGCGGTGCTGGTGGCGTCCCTGGTCGGGCCGGGCGGATGGCACCCCGTGCCGGCGATGGGGTTGGCCATTGTGTTGGGCGGGCTCTTCGGGCTGGGCCAGGGTTGGCTCATCCATTACTTCGCGCTGCCCCCGTTCCTGGTCACGCTAGGGGGGATGTTTTTCGCCCGCGGCATGGCCTTTGTGGTCACCAAGGAGTCGGTCGGCATCCATCATTCCTTTTACGACATGCTGTTGTCCATGCACCTGGGTCTGGGCGGCCGCGCCACCTTGCCGGCCACCGCCCTCATCTTTCTGCTGGTGCTGGTGGTGGCGGTGGGGGTGTCGCATTTCACCACCTTTGGCCGCAACGTGTATGCTCTCGGTGGCAATCCCGAGTCGGCCAGACTCATGGGCCTGCCGGTGGCCGGCACGCGCGTGGGTGTCTATGCGCTCAACGGAGTCTGTTCCGCCCTTGCGGGCGTGGTGAACACCCTTTATACCGGCTCGGGGAACCCGGCCATGGGGATGGGGTTGGAACTGGACGCGATTGCGGCGGTCGTGATTGGAGGCACGCTCCTGGCCGGCGGCGTCGGCTTTGTCGAAGGCACCCTTCTGGGCGTGCTCATCTTCGGCACGATCCACTCGGCGCTGCTGTTTGACGGGCGCCTCAATTCCTGGTGGCTGCGCATCGCCATCGGGACGCTGCTGCTGCTCTTTATTTTGTTGCAGAAAGAAATCACCCGGCGGGCCACCGCTCAGGCGCGGCCCGGCACATAGAAAGGAATCATGATGAAGCACACCTCGTCCCCTCGTCGCATCCTGGCCGCGGGCGCATGCGCCCTGGCCGCTCTCCTCCTGGCCGGCTGCGGTCCAAGCAGCGAATCATCCGGCCCCGGCGGTCAGGGCGATTCGGGCCAGGGCAAGGTCCTGCTGATCGGCTTCGCCCAGGTCGGCGCCGAAAGCGCCTGGCGCACCGCTGAAACACGATCGATCATGGAGGAGGCCGTCAAGCGGGGTCTGGACCTCAACTTCGCCGATGCCCAGGGCAAGCAGGAGAACCAGATCAAGGCCGTGCGCCTCTTCATCGCCCAGGGCGTGGACGCCATCATCCTCGCCCCCGTGGTCGAGACGGGTTGGGAACCCGTGTTGCAGGAAGCCAAGCGCGCCGGCATCCCGGTCGTGCTGGTGGATCGCGGCATCAAGGTCGCCGATGAATCCCTTTTCGCCACCCTCATCGCCTCCGACTTCGTGGCCGAGGGTCGCATGGCCGCGGAATGGCTGGCCACCAAGACGGGCGGCACCGCCTCCATCGTTGAGCTGCAGGGCACGCCCGGCGCCGCGCCGGCCATCGACCGCAAGAAGGGCTTCGCGGACGCCCTGACGTCCGGCATGAAGATCATCGCCTCGCAAAGCGGCGATTTCCGGCGCACCGGCGGCAAGGAGGTCATGGAGGCGCTGCTCAAGGTGCACCCCAACCTCACCGCCGTGTACGCCCACAACGACGACATGGCGCTGGGCGCCATCCAGGCCCTCGAGGAGGCGGGCAAGAAACCCGGGACCGACGTCCTCGTCGTCTCCATCGACGGCGTCAAGGATGCCTTCGAGGCCATGGTGGCCGGGAAGCTCAACGGCACCGTGGAATGCAACCCGCTCCTGGGACCCCTGGCCTTGGACGCCGTGTTGAAGGCCGTGCAGGGTGAAACGCTTCCCAAGCGCACCATCGTGCCCGACCGCTTGTTCACCATGGACATGGCCGCCGCCGAACTGCCCAACCGCAAGTATTAGTCACCCACCCACTCACCCATTGGCTCACTGGCTCATCCACTGATCCCCCATGAAAGTCCTCGTCACCGGCGGTGCCGGATACATTGGCAGCGTGGCTTGCGAGCATCTGCTCACAGCAGGGCATGAGGTGGTGGTGTTCGACAACCTCAGCCAGGGACACCGGGCGGCCGTGCCCTCGGACTGCGCCTTTGTGGAAGGGGACCTGGCCTGCCCCAACGCCGTGGACACGCTCCTGCGCGCGCACCAACCCGATGCGGTGATGCATTTCGCGGCGCACTCCCTGGTGGGACAGTCGGTGCAGGAGCCGTTCCTCTACCTGGGCGACAACCTGACCAACGGCCTCAACCTGCTGCGCGGCGTGGTCGCGCACGGCGTTGGCCGGTTCATTCTCTCCTCCACCGCAAACCTGTTCGATCATTCCGAGCGGGTGCCCATCGACGAGACCGTGCCGATCATTCCCGGCAGCCCCTACGGCGAGTCCAAGCTCATGCTGGAACGCATGCTCTATTGGCTGGAGCAGACCAAGGGCCTGCGCTTCGCATGCCTGCGTTACTTCAACGCCGCCGGGGCCACCGCCACCCGTGGCGAGGATCACCGACCCGAATCGCATCTCATCCCCCTCGTGCTGGGCGTGGCCCTGGACAAGCGCCCCGACATCACCGTCTTCGGCAACGACTATCCCACCCCGGACGGGACCTGCATCCGGGACTACATCCACGTCGCCGACCTTGCCCAGGCCCACATCCTGGCCCTGGAGGCGCTGGACAAGGGGAGCCGCACCTACAACCTCGGGATCGGGAAGGGGTTCTCCGTCCAGGAGGTCATCGAGACCGCCCGCCGCATCACCGGGCATCCCATCCCCGTGCGCATGGGCCCGCGACGCCCCGGCGACGCCGCCGTCCTGGTCGCCGCCAGCGACAAGATACGGGAAGATCTCGGCTGGGCCCCGCGCCATATCACCCTCGAGTCCATCATGCAGGATGCCTGGAAGTGGCACCGCGCCCATCCCGACGGCTATCGCGACTAGGGACCATTGCGGTTGCCGCCGACCTCAGGAGGTGGTTCCGTGGTGAGCGCATCGGGAAAGGGAAGGAAAACCCTCGCCGTTCCGCATTGGTTGAGGGGAGAGTCAATCCAACGTCAAGGCTTCCCCATCCCCGACCAGATTGAAGTCGTGCCGGGGCGGGGGCTTCATGCCGTCGCCGAGGAAGAAGCCGGGATGTGGGGGCTTGTTATAGACCACGTTCTGCCAGCACACGGCCAGCCGGTATTGCGGATCATGCAGCAGCGTGGGAAGCCGATGGGATGTCGGGATCGTGGTGGTGAACAGGCGCAGGGACCGGCCATCGGGCGCGGTCAGGATCACTTCCTCCCGCCAGTCGCCCAACATGTCTGCCGCCAGGTTTGGATTGCGCTGGCCGCGTCCGCGTCCGCCTTCAAAGAAGCCCAAGAGCGATTCTTCCCGGCCGGTTTCCCAGTTCCATTTCGAGATGGAAGCCCCGCCCAGCAGTTCGCGCAGCAGGTCGCCATCCCACCAGATCGCCCATTGCGTGTTGCGCGGCGCCGGTCCCAGTTCCTGGCCTTTGGATCCGCGCAATCCCCCCGGGCCGCCCCACGCTTCGTAGCCGGGATGGCGCGGGTCGATGTCCGCCGCCAAGCCCGCGCCCACGTCCACCCCGGGACTGTGGCTCCAGATCACTTCCCCGGTTCGCGCGTCATGCACGCCGGCTCCCGGTGTCTGGAACCGGACGGTGTTCTCCTCGCTTTCCGTGACGAGAAACACCTCCAGCCCGGGCCGGTCGGGATAGAAATCGGTGATGTGCATGGCGTCGCCGTGGCGGCGTCCCGTGGAGTAGAGTCCCTTGCCATTGTCATCCACGGTCATGGCCTGGTACACGATCTCGTCGCGGCCATCCTCATCCACGTCGGCCACCGACAACGAGTGGCCTCCCATACCCGAGAAGGGGGAGGCGTCCCGGTAGGGCGGCTGGCTGATCCCCGAATCGAACACCCAGCGGTTGGTCAGTTCACCGCCGCGCCAATCCCAGGCCGCCATCACGATGCGACCATACACGCCCCGGCACATGACCACGCTGGGCCGTTCCCCGTCGAGGTAGGCCACGCAGGCCAGGAAGCGGTCGCAGCGGTTGCCGTAGTTGTCGTTGCCGCCATTGCCCCCGATGCCGCCCCAGCCGTCGATGGGATCACGGCCCGGAATGTAGGGCACGGTCTTCAGCGCCGCGCCCGTCTGCCCGTCGAAGATGGTGAAATACTCCGGGCCCGCAAGGATGCGGCCCAGCCGTCGTGATCCTTCCTCCAGCGTGCGCCAGTCCTGGTCCCTGTCGCCGATCACCGTGCCGCGCCCGTCGATCGTGCCGTCCGCCGTCTTGCAGGCCACCTCCCCGCGCCCGTCGCCGTCGAGGTCGTACACCATGAACTGCGTGTAGTGTTCGCCTTCCCGGATGTTCTTCCCAAGGTCGATGCGCCACAACCGCGTGCCGTCCAGCTTGTAGGCGTCCAGCACCGGGGTGCCGGTGATGCCGGCGAAGGAATTGTCCCGGCCGCGCGACGCCTGGTGCAGCACGATCTCCGGCTCGCCGTCCCCGTCCAGGTCCGCCACCGAGGCGTCGCCGGGCCGGTAGCCGGGCAGGGGAGCAATCGGGATCTCCAGGTAGGGGACCTCCCAGGCGCGGACGCGGCGGGTGGGTTCCTGTTCGCGCCCGTCCAGGACCGGCTTGAGAAAATAGTCCAGGGCCTGCGCGGTGTCGGCTTGGGCATCCCGGGCGCAGGTGGCCTGGTGGAGGGGCCTGTCATTCACCCGGACCGGGTCCCCGTTTCCGGACACGCGGTAGAGGTTGAAGGCGAGGGTTTCCGGGTCCGTGCCGAACAGGCGCCAGCTCACGAACATCGATCCGTCCTCCTGCGGGACCGCCACGAGGCCCCGGCTGAGATTCTCCATCTGGCGCGCGGCCATGGCGGATCCCGTGGTCATCCAGGCCAGGCAGGCCACGGCCAGGAGATGTCCCAAGGCAGGTGGGCGGAGCGTGCGGGAGGTTGGCATGAGCCTCCGTGTTGACCTTTGGCCCTAAAAAAGTCAAACGCCGATGCTGAAGCAGGATCCGTCGCGGACGTAATTGGTCGTGGTTGAAAATCAAATGGTATGCGGATGCAGGATGATGAAGGAAGGGAGAGTATGAGTACGGGTAAGAATAGGTCCTTCCCCAGACGCTGCTGGGGAAAGAAGGCTTCGCAGCGGGTTGGATTACAAGGTGAACCAAGGGCGAGGAGAGGGCAATGGATCTCACCCTATCAAAGGCCCCTCACCCCTTCCCTCTCCCGGCGGGAGAGGGCGGCCTGTCCACTCCGCGGAGAAAGGCCCCTGCGCTCATCCCTCTCACCCATCTCGGCTCGCTGTTCCCTCTCCCCCCGGGAGAGGGCCAGGGTGAGGGGCCCGGTAAAACGACACCATGGTGGTCGTTCTTTCATTGCGGCACCCGCCGTTCATCCCGTGGTCCTGCCCCCCGCTCACGGGCTGTTGCGCTCGCCTCGCAAACGCTGGAACCCCGAGCGGATCCGGTGGCGAACTCCATCCCGCACATGAGTGCGATAGGCCTCCTGCAACACGGCATGGTCCGCCTTGTCCACCGGCACGACCAGAAGCGTCATGCTCCCCATCTCGTCGGTGCTCTGTTCGCCCCAACGCACGCGCTGCGGCGGGTGGCTCGGGTTGCTCACGTTCCCGGCCGAGTTGTCGTAGCGCACCGACACCTCAATGACCGTGCCGGCCGGGAGAGACACCTCCTCGTCGTAGCGGTAGCGCTCCTGCCAGTCAAAGTCCCAGTCCTGGATCCAGCCCAGGATGCGCGTCCGGCCGTCGGGCAGCGTCGCCTTCATCTGCAGTTCCTTGCCCAGGTAATGCGCATGCGCGCCCAGGCCGAAAGCCTTCACGTCCACCGGCAGCGTGAACGTGTCGCCGATGCTGTAGTTGGTGACGCCCGCCGGAATGTCCAGCCCGGCCAGCGCTCCGAACAGCGGCGGCAGGATCAGGGCGTTGAAGCGGTTGGTCGGATCCGACTTGGCAAAATAGATCCCGATCGTCGAGCGCTCCTCCTCCTGCTTGCCCGAGGGATGAAAATGCGTGGACAAGACCAGGTCGGCTCCCTTGGGCAGGAACATGGCCAGGCCGTCCGGAAACTCCTGGGGATTGCCGCCCACCGCCCAGCCGCCCAACCCTCCGAACGGCGCAGCCTCCTCCTGGTCGCCCGCGATGTTCAGCGCCGACGCGATCCCGCGCCGGTCGCGCCCCGTCGGCAGAAAACCCATCCGGCTCCGGTAACCCGGAGTCTCGTCCTGTTCATCCCGCTCCCGCGCCATGCCCGTGGTGTCAAAGAAGAACAAGCTGTGATGCACCACCGTCGGGGCGCCGGGACGAAAATCGATGGCCCGCACCCAATGATCCTCCTCTTGGTTGAGGGGCAGGACGAAGTTGCGGTACACGTCCGGCCCGTCGGCAGGCACGCTGAAGGCCGCATCCATTGACACCTGCAGGTCCGGTTCGCCCAGGGCCCACGAGGAGGAGAAGGTCGGCGCCGGCAGTTCCTGGGCGGCGTCGCCCCGGGGCATGCCCGCCGCGACCCAACGCTGGAGAATGTCGATCTGCTCGGGGGCCAGACGCCGGTCATGGCGCAGCTTGAAGTCGCTCACGGTCAGCTTCCATGGGGGCATGAAGCGGGAGGCCGTCACCTCGGCAATCTGGCGTCCCCGTTTCTGGACCTGGGTGAAGTTGGTCAGCGCGAACGGCGCCGCCTGGCCTTCGTGATGGCAGACGGCGCAGTGCCGGTAGATGATGGGGGCCACCTCCCTGGCAAAGGTCGGAGCCGCCGGCGCGGAGTCGTCTTTCACAGACTCCGCCACCGCCCAGAGCGGAGTCAGCCCGATCATTGCAAGACCCAACCAAAGAACCTTATGGAGAGGACTTCCAGCCATGCCGGGCATCCAACCACGCCGGGGTGATGGCGGTCAAGGGGGTTGGCGGTGGGTGGGTGAATGGGTGAAAGGGGGGTGAGCAGGGGTATGGGTTGGCATGGGGGTTAACCACTTCCCATGAGTCATCGCTGATCGGACCGATTCGTCCGATCCGTCGGATCGGTCCGATGAGAAGACCGGTTCACGGGCTATGAGCATGCCGCCACCATCTTCATGCACCTCCCGCGCGAGGTCCGCGAGCGGTTGGTCAGCCACCTGCCGCCCAAGCTGAAGAAGCAGGTCCAGGAACATCTCACCTACCCGGAGGACAGTGTGGGGCGCCTCATGAACACGCAGTTCATGGCCTTGCGCAAGAACCTCAAGGTGCAGGAGGTCATCGAACGGATCCGCGACCTGGCCCAGAAGCGCTACCCGCCGCCGGAACGAGGGGAATCTCAAAGTTTCAGATGTCCCACCCCGCTGCGCAGCGGGGTGCGTCGCAAGGATAAACAAGGCGAGGAGAGCACCCTACATCGCACCACATCAATGGCCCCTCACCCCCACCCTCTCCCGGCGGGAGAGGGAGCCGCAAGCCCCGTGGAGGATACGGGTTCAGATGGGACGCCTTTCTCCGTGCGGAAGACGATACTCCCTCTCCCCCCGGGAGAGAGCAGGGGTGAGGGGCCCCGGCAGAACGACAACATGTGGTCGTTCTTTTCGGGTAAAGAGCAAGGGCAAGAGCAAGAGCAAGAGCAAGAGTAAGAGCAAGAGCAAGAGCAAGAATTGGAGGGGTGGGAGGCTACGGAAAGATGCCCAGGTCCAGGTAGGCTTGCGCGATCCGCTTGATCGCGAAATAGAAGGCCGCCGTGCGCAGGTCAGGGAGCGATTGCCTGTGCCAGGCCTCGTGCAGGTGATCGTAGGAGGTGGTCATGGTCTCCTCCAACGACGCATAGACCAGGTCCTTCTCCGAGGGGCCTTCGCCTAGCCGTGCTTTCTGCCCCGCTTCCAGCGATTTCCCCGTGAGTTGTTCCACCGCCTGAATCAGGCGTCGATGCGCCTGGCCCGTGTAGCCCGTGGTCATCCGGTCGAAGCTCACGTGCGACAGGTTCTTGAGCCATTCAAAGTAGGAGACGGTCACCCCGCCCGCGTTGAGGTAAATGTCCGGCACGATGCAGCGCCCGCGCTCCAACAGGATCGTTTCCGCTTCGGCATCCACGGGGCCGTTGGCCGCCTCGGCAATGATCCTGGCTTGGATGCGCCCCGCGTTCTCCGCCGTGATCTGGTGCTCCAGCGCGGCCGGAACCAGGATCTCGCAGTCCATCTCCAGGACGTCCGGCGAGTGTTCCACGTCCTGGGCGCCGGGAAAGTGCAGAATGGAGCCCGAATCCTCCCGGTGCCGGAACACCGCGTCCACATCCAACCCGTCGGCGTGGTAGATGCCTCCTTCGCGCTCGGCGATGCCGACGATGAGGCAGCCGCCCAGTTCCTGCATGAAACGCGCCGCCCAGTAACCCACCTTGCCCAGGCCCTGCAGGATGACGCGCTTGCCCTGCAAACCGGGTGTGAGTCCGAGCGGCTTCATGACCTCGGATCGGGAGAGGCATTCGTTCAGCCCGTAGTAAACGCCCAGGCCGGTGGCCTCTCGGCGTCCGGGAATGCCGTGCAGCGAAAGCGGCTTGCCCGTCACGCAGGCGTAGCTGTGCAGCTCCCCGGGGTTGAGCGCCTTGTAGGTGTCGGCGATCCAGGCCATCTCCCGTTCGCCCGTCCCGTAGTCCGGCGCCGGCACGTCAATGCCCGGCCCGATGAAGTTCTTGCGCACCAACTCGGCGGTGTAGCGACGCGTGACCCGTTCCCGGAAACCGTCCGAACAGTCATGCGGGTTGATGCAGACCCCTCCCTTGGCCCCGCCAAACGGCACGCCGACCACCGCGCACTTGTAGGTCATCAACGCCGCCAGGGTGATGACCTCGTCTTGGTCCACCATCCGGCTGAATCGGATCCCCCCCTTGGTCGGCAGGCGATGATAGCTGTGCTGGGCGCGGAAACCTTCCACCACGCAGATCGTCCCGTCATCGTTCTTCACCGGGAACCGGACGCGATACACGCTGTTGCAGCAGCGGATCTGGTGGATGAGATCCGACGGCAGTCCCGTCAGCGCGGCCGCCCGATCGACATGGCTTGCGACCGACTGGAAGAAGGGGCTGCGTTGCTCGGGGGAACAAGTGGCCGAAGGGGGTGTGGGCGTGGTCATCTGGTTTGTGACGCCTGTCCTACCACGAAGGGGCGCGCCGCGAAACAAACAAACGATGCGAAGAGGGGGAGTCTCTCTCTCCATGAACCACGAAAGCAAGTGCACCACGAACCACACGAAACTGAGCCAGTCCCGTTTTCGTGTGGTTCGTGAGGTGCATGGGCAGAGGGGACTATGAAGAGTGCGCCAAAAGCTCCGGCTCAGGAGCCGCCCCGGATGTCGCGTTCGAGCCGCCTTGCTCAAATTCAAACAGCGACCCTCACGCGCCATCCGAGACGTGCGCGCATGTTTCCTAGGAAACTGACACCGGAGTGAGGGATGGTCGCGGGTGGCATACGAGTAGCTTCCTCAACCGTTTAACCCGACAACCTCAGGCGAACCATGAAGGCAAGCGCCAGACTTGGCGGGCTGCATTTGTTATGGTTTCACCCATCCAAGCCTATCTGGAAGAACTGCATCGTCGTCACCATTTGGTGACGGACGGGGCCGTGGCCACCTACATTCCTGAGTTGGCCAAGGCGGATCCGAATTGGTTCGGTGTCTGCCTCGTGACCGCCACGGGCAGCATCTATGAAGTGGGGGATGCACGGCAGCCGTTCACCATCCAGTCCATCTCCAAACCCTTCGTGTACGGCCTCGCCCTGGAGGACCACGGCCGGCCGGTCGTGCTGGAGAAGGTGGGGTTGGAGCCGACGGGCGACGCCTTTAATTCCATCAGCCTGGAGCCCGGCACGGGACGTCCCCGCAATCCCATGATCAATGCCGGCGCCATCGCCACGACCAGCCTGGTGCAGGGGAAGTCGGTCGATGGCCGGTTCACGCGCATCCTCGACATGTTCAGCAACTGCGCCGGGCGCCCCCTGGCGGTGGAGGAGGCGGTCTATCAATCGGAGAGCCAGACCGGCCACCGCAACCGCGCGATCGGCCACATGCTGCGCAACTTCAACATTCTGGAAAGGGATCCCACCCCGGACCTGGAATTGTATTTCAAACAGTGCTCCATCGCCGTGACCTGCCGCGACCTTGGCATGATGGCCGCCACCCTCGCCAACCAGGGGGTGAATCCCGTCACCGGAAGGCAGGCGTTGCGGGGCGAGTACGTCGAAAGTGTGCTCAGCGTGATGGGCTCCTGCGGCATGTACGACTATGCCGGCTCCTGGATCTACCACGTCGGCATGCCGGCCAAGAGCGGCGTGGCCGGCGGCATCATCGCCGTCCTCCCCGGCCAGCTCGGGATCGGCGTCTTCTCGCCTCCCCTCGACGACAAGGGCAACAGCGTGCGCGGGATCCGTGTCTGCGATGAGTTGTCGCGCTACTTCGACCTCCATCTCTTCAACCGCCCCAGTTCCGCGCAGTCGGCCGTGCGCGCCCGCTACTCCGGTTCCCAGATCACTTCCAGCCGGGTGCGCAGCACCGAGGAAGCGCGCCTGCTCCACCAGCTCGGCGACGGGATCCGCGTCTATCAGCTCCAGGGCAACCTCGGCTTTGTCACCACCGAGGTCGTGGTGCAGGGCGTGGTCTCCGAGCCCGGCGCGGTGAGACATGTGATCCTGGATTTGCGCCGCGTGCTGAGCATGAATGAAAGCTCCTGCCACTTGTTCCACGAACTGCTCGCGGTCCTGGTGGCCCAGAAGATCAACCTCATCTTCACCCACGCCGAGCGCTTCCCGCTCCTGCGCCGTTTCATGAAGGTCAAGCTCAAGGATCGGTTCGACCAGGACTACCGGAGCTTCGAGGACAATGACCTGGCCATGGAATGGTGCGAGGACCAGATGCTCGAGGAGGCCCTGCCCAAGGGGATCCAGGGGCTGACGGCGGCCGTCGAGGACTACGAGCTGTTCCAGGGTCTGGACAAGAAGGAACTGTGCGTTGTCCAGGAGCTGCTCGAACGCCGCACCTACCGCCAGGGGGACGTGGTGGTGCAGATGGGGGACGAGGCCAAGTATCTCTACCTGGTGGTGAGCGGCCGGGCCAGTGTCATGCTCCAGACCAACAACGGCGCCCGCAAGCGCCTGGCCACCTTCACGGCGGGCATGGCCTTTGGCGAGATGGCCTTCATCGACCGGGCCCCGCGATCGGCCAACGTCATTCCCGACACGGAACTTGTCTGCGACCTGCTGGATCTCGATGCGTTCGAGGCACTCTCCAAGCACGATCCGCTCATCAAGATCAAGCTCCTGGAGAACCTCTGCCTGGGCCTGAGCAGCAAGCTGCGCAAGAGCAACCGCGAACTGAGCGTGTTTGAATAATCCTGCGGAGGGGTCAGACGTGACTATTTGACT
>Ga0302046_10001395_pt1 | contig 22653 bp, 25 predicted proteins | sample RVTome_11_FD_200261 | JGI IMG/M metagenome (GOLD analysis project Ga0302046, IMG submission 200261) | Soil microbial communities from uranium-contaminated site in the Upper Colorado River Basin, Wyoming, United States - RVT147D111 (version 2) ...
AGGCGCGGGCTTGAGAACCCTAGGAGCACTCGGGCTCCCCTCCGCGACCGCAGAGGTCATCTTACGACACTTCCGCGGGTCGCTCTTAATACAAGGTGCCGCCGAAGCGGGCCTCGAAGGATGGATGCAGAGCCCATTCCACCGATCCCCCCCCCCCGCAGAAGCCCCGATTGCCGTTCGCCCGCATCGGCATTACCTTCCTGCCAGGCGACGCGACGAACGGTAGAGGACCAACCGCATGATGGCCGCGACGGCAGCCACCCTCGAAGACGCCAAGCTCGACGACCGCTATACCCAGGCCGAAGGCCGGGTATTCCTGACCGGCATCCAGGCGCTGGTGCGCCTGCCGATGATGCAGCGCCAGCTCGACCTCGCGGCGGGGCTCAACACGGCCGGCTTCATCTCCGGCTATCGCGGCTCGCCGCTCGGCGGCTTCGACCTCACGCTCTGGCGCACGCAGCAGCACCTCAAGGACAACCACATCCATTTCGAGCCGGGCCTCAACGAGGACCTGGCGATGACCGCCGTCCTCGGCAGCCAGCAGCTCAACCTCTTCCCCGGCGCCAACTACGACGGCGTCTTCGGCCTCTGGTACGGCAAGGGGCCGGGCCTCGACCGCTCGGGCGACGCGCTGCGCCACGCCAACAACCACGGAACCAGCCCCAACGGCGGCGTGCTGGTCTGCGTCGGCGACGACCACACGGCGTCGTCCTCGACGGTGGTCCACCAGACCGACCACATCTTCACCTCGGTGATGTCGCCGCTGCTGTTCCCGGCCAACGTCCAGGACATGATCGACTTCGGGATCAAGGGCTGGGCGATGTCGCGCTTCTCGGGCTGCTGGGTCGGCTTCAAGGTGATCGCCGAGGTGGCCGAGAGCGCCGGCACCGTGGCGGTCGACCCGGCGCGCTTCCACGTTACTCTGCCCGAGTTCGAGATGCCGCAAGGCGGGCTCAACATCGACATCCGCGACGACCGCTTCGGCGCCGAGATCAAGCTGCACAACTACAAGGTCTACGCCGCCCTCGCCTTCGCCCGGGCCAACGGCATCGACAAGCTGATCCTCGACGCCAAGAGCCCGCGCCTCGGCATCGTCGCCTCGGGCAAGGCCTATTCCGACGTGCGCGAGGCGCTGGGCGATCTCGGCATCGGCGACGCGCAGGCCGCCGATCTCGGCATCAAGCTCTACAAGGTCGGCATGCCCTGGCCGCTGGAGCCGCACGGCATCCGCGAGTTCGCCCGCGGCCTCGAAGAGATCGTCGTGGTCGAGGAAAAGCGCGCCGTCGTCGAGAACCAGCTGAAGGAGCAGCTCTACAACTGGGACGAGGCGGTGCGCCCCCGCGTCGTCGGCAAGTTCGACGAGACCGGCGAATGGCTGCTGCCCTCGACGGGCGGCCTGACGCCGGGCGTGGTGGCGAAGGTGATCGCCGCGCGCCTCGCGCGCTTCCACAAGTCCGAGGCGATCGAGGCGCGCCTGAGGTTCCTTGAGGAGAAGGACGCCTCGCTCGCCCACCGCAAGACCGACTTCCAGCGCATCCCCTATTTCTGCTCGGGCTGCCCGCACAACACCTCGACGCGCGTGCCCGAGGGCAGCCGCGCCACCGCCGGCATCGGCTGCCACACCATGGCGCTGTGGATGGACCGCTCGACCGCGACCTTCACCCATATGGGCGCGGAGGGCACGCCCTGGATCGGCCAGGCGCCGTTCACGAACGAGAAGCACATCTTCGCCAACCTGGGCGACGGCACCTACTACCATTCGGGCCTGCTGGCGATCCGCGCCACCGTCGCCGCCGGCGTCAACATCACCTACAAGATCCTCTTCAACGACGCCGTCGCCATGACCGGCGGCCAGCCCGTCGAGGGCCAGCCGACCGTGCCCCAGATCACCCACCAGGTCTGGGCCGAGGGCGTCAAGCGCATCGCCGTCGTCACCGACGAGCCCGACAAGTATCCGGTCGGCGCCAACTTCGCGCCCGGCGTCACCATCCACCACCGCGACACCCTCGACGAGGTCCAGCGCGAGCTCCGCGACTGGCCGGGCGTCTCGGCCCTGGTCTACGACCAGACCTGCGCGGCCGAAAAGCGCCGGCGGCGGAAACGCAATGCCTTCCCCGACCCGCCGCGGCGCATCTTCATCAACGAGCGCGTCTGCGAGGGCTGCGGCGACTGCGGCGAGAAGTCGAACTGCGTCTCGGTGGTGCCGCTGGAGACCGAGTACGGCCGCAAGCGCGCCATCGACCAGTCGAACTGCAACAAGGACTATTCCTGCGTGAAGGGCTTCTGCCCGTCCTTCGTCTCGGTGCATGGCGGCATTCCGCGCAGGCACGAGGCGGCGCAGGTCACCGAGGCCCCGCCGCCGGTCGGCGCCCCCGAGCTGCCGGCCTCCAAGGAGCCCTACGGCATCGTCATCACCGGCATCGGCGGCACCGGCGTCATCACCATCGGCCAGATCATCGGCATGGCCGCCCATCTCGACGGCAAGGGCGCCACCATCCTCGACATGACGGGGCTCGCCCAGAAGAACGGCGCGGTGCTCTCCCATGTCCGCATCGCCGACGACCCGGAGACGATCCACACCGTGCGCATCCCCGCCGGCGAGGCGGACGCCGTGATCGGCTGCGACATGGTGACGGCGGGCGGGACCGACGCGCTGACCCGCATGGCCAAGCCCCGCACCCGCGCGGTCATCAACAGCTTTCAGGCGACCACCGCCGACTTCACCCGCCAGCCCGACCTGCAGTTCCCGGCCGCCGAGCTCGAAGGCCAGATCCGCGACGCCGTCGGCCACAACTCGGTCGATTTCCTCGATGCGACGCGGATCGCCACGGCGCTGATGGGCGACGCCATCGCCGCCAACATGTTCATGCTCGGCCATGCCTGGCAGCGCGGCATGCTGCCGATCTCCGAGGCCGCGCTGATGCGCTCGATCGAGCTCAACGGCGTCGCCGTCGAGGCGAACAAGGAGGCCTTCCTGTGGGGCCGCCGCGCCGCGGTCGATCTGGAGACCGTCGCGCGCATCGCAGCACCCCGGACCGAGAAGCCGGCCGACCGCGTCCTCTCCACGAGCCTCGACGAGATCGTGGCGCGCCGGGTCGCCGATCTCACCGCCTATCAGGACGCCAAGTACGCGGCGCGCTACGAGGCGCTGGTCGCCCGCGTCCGCAAGGCCGAGGAGGCGCTCGCCAAGGGCGCCTCCGATCTCACCGAGGCGGTCGCGCGCTACTTCTACAAGCTATTGGCCTACAAGGACGAATACGAGGTGGCGCGGCTCTACACCGACGGCGATTTCCGAAAGGCGCTGACCCAGGCCTTCGAGGGCAAGTACAAGCTCCAGTTCCACCTCGCCCCGCCGCTCCTGGCGCCGCGCGATCCCACGACCGGCGAGCTCCAGAAGCGCGCCTACGGCCGCTGGGTCTTCACCGCCTTCAAGCTGCTGGCGAAGCTGAAGGGCCTGCGCGGCACCGCCTTCGACGTCTTCGGCTACACCGCCGAGCGCAAGGCCGAGCGGGCGCTCATCGCCGGTTACGAGGCGGCGGTCGAGGAGATCCTCGCCGGGCTCAGGAAAGCGAACCACGGCATCGCCGTGGAGATCGCGCGCACGCCGGAGGTGATCCGCGGCTACGGCCACATCAAGGAGCGCGCGATGGAGGCGGCGAAGGTCCACACCGAGCACCTCCTCGACCTCTTCCGCCATCCCGAAAAAGCCAACAAGCCGCAGGCGGCGGCGTAGCAAGAGAAAGCGAACCACAGAGGCACGGAGGCAGTATGACCGCATCTCCACAGACCGCCGGTCCCGGGCCCGGCTTCGCCAGCAAGCCCGAGCACGCCATCACGCTCGAGCGCGAGGGCAAGCGCGTCTCGGTCGTCTTCAACGGCGAGACCATCGCCGAGACGACGGAGGCGATCACCCTGCGCGAAGCCAACTATCCGCCGGTCTACTACCTGCCGCGCGACGCCGTGCGCGCCGAGGTGCTGACGCGCACCGACCACGGCACCCATTGCCCCTTCAAGGGCGACGCCGCCTACTGGACCATCGAGGTGGGCGACAAGGCATCCGAAAACGCCGTCTGGTCCTACGAGATCCCCTTCGACGAGGTCGCCGAGATCAAGGACCACATAGCCTTCTACGCCGACCGCATGGACGCGATCGACGTCACGGACGCTTAACCGCTCGACGCCCTACAGCTCGGTTCATTGTCATGGCATCATCCGAAACCGCCCTCATCGTCGGCGTCGGCCCGGCGCTCGGCGCGGCGCTGGCGCGGCGCTTCGCGGGCGATGGCATGGCGGTGGCGCTCGCCGCGCGCAAGGCCGATACGCTCGAGGCGCTGGCCGAGGAGATCGGCGGCAAGGCTTACGCCTGCGACGCCACCGAGGAGGACCAGGTCGAGGCGCTGTTCGAGGCGGTGGCCAGGGACCTCGGCACGCCCGACCTCGTGGTCTTCAACGCCGGCACCTTCTCGATGATGAGCGTGCTCGAGACCGAGGCCGACCATTTCGAGCAATCCTGGAAGATCAACTGCCTGGCCGGCTTCTTCGTCGGCCGCGCCGCGGCGGCGGCGATGAAGGCGCGCGGCTCGGGCACCATTATCTTTACCGGCGCCACGGCGTCGCTGCGCGGCGGGGCGCGGTTCCATAACCTGGCGGTCGGCAAGTTCGGCCTGCGCGCGCTCGCCCAGGCGATGGCGCGCGAGCTGGGGCCGGAGAACGTCCACGTGGCCCACGTCATCGTCGACGGCGTGATCGACACCGAGCGCGGCCGGGCGATGATGAAGGACGCGGGGCCCGACGGCCTGCTCGCCCCCGCCGCCATCGCCGCCAACTACCTCCACATCCACCGCCAGGGCCGCTCGGCCTGGACCCACGAGCTCGACGTGCGGCCCTTCTCGGAACGGTTTTGATCCGCTACGCGATCGCTATACAGCCTGATCCGTCTTTTCGACCGAGGGAGCGCCCCTTCGAGATGCCGCCTGCGGCGGCTCCTCGGGATGAGGGCGACCGAGCGGAGAAATCTGGTCGGACACCGCAAATGCGGCGCCCAGATTTCTCCGCTCGCCCACGCTCGGTCGAAATGACGATCCAACATCGTCGGATGGGTGACGCCGCCGCCGTCCGTCAGTGATCGACGATGTCGCCTTCGCTGAACACGAAGGTCTTGAGGTCCCGGTCGAAGTCCTCGCTCGCGCGGCGCATGCAGTCCTTCGCTCGACATTGGTCGCTCGGTCTTTGGGGTCCGGCGGCTGGATGGCGGTGGCTCGGCGGCCGGCCGGTCGCGGCGATCAGGTCATGATCTGCGTCTGCGTCACCATGCCCACGAGCTTGCCGTCCTGCGTCTCGATGCGGGTCTGCCAGACCTGGGTGCGCCGGCCCTTGTGCAGCGGCGTGCAGCGGGCGATCACCGTGGCGCCGGCGGGGGCGGCGGCGATGAAGTTGGTCTTGCTCTCGATCGTCGCGGTGCCCTTGCCGTCGGGCCCCATGTTGGCGAAGGCCCCGATCCCGCCCAGCGTGTCGGCGAGCGCCATCAGCGCGCCGCCGTGGAGGATCGCCGGCAGGGTGCAGAGGTCGTCGCGCACCACCATCTCGGCCTCGAAGAGGTCCGCCTCGGCCCGCGTGAGCCTGATGCCGAGCAGCTTGGCGAAGGGCATCATCAACGCGTTCAGCTCGTCGAGGTTTTTCGCCATCATCGTCGGGTCCTTTCCTGCTTCCGCCCGACCGCGCCCGCGCCGCCGCCCGGACGGGGGGACGCCGTCCGGGCGGCGGGCGGATGGGCGACCGGCTCGTGCGACGATACTCTAACCGGTCGCGGCCATCGCATGAACCGCGTGGATCGCCGGTGCGCTACCCGGCAATCGTCGTGGCGGACTTCCGCGCGCCGACGACCTGCAGCTCGGCGAAGGCGCCGACGACCACCGCCTGGGCGATCACGAAGGCGTAGCCCCACGCGGTGGGCTGGACGAGACCGCTCAACAAGAGCGCGACGCTGGCGATCACCCAGGCGCCGTTCATGGCGATGATCGCCCAGACGACGCCGCCCGGCGCCTGCGCGCGCGCTGCCGCCCAGGCGACCAGGACGACGAAGGGGACGAGGACCAGCCCGGCGCCGCGCAGCAGGTTCACCGGCAGGCCGAGCAGCCCGGCGAGCGGCCCCGCGAGCGCCACGGCGAGCAGCGCGGTCGCGCCTGTGGCGACGGCGTCGAGCACGAGAACGCGGCTGAGGAAGGTCGATTTTGAGGGTGCAGTCATGTCGTAAGCTCCTTCTGGCTTGCCGCCGGCGGCCCGAGGAGGGGGCCAAATTTGGTGGGATCGGCGGCGACTGCGGGGGAGGCTAGGGCGGCGAATGGGCGCGGGTCGATTACCTTGCAGGTAATTGAACCGGGATCGGCGCACCCGCTATCTTCCACCCCATGCAAACCACACACACCACGATGCGCGGCACGGCGGGCGTACGCCCGGTCGGCGCGCATCTCCGCGACTGGCGCCAGCGCCGGCGCATGAGCCAGCTCGACCTCGCGCTCGAGGCGAGCATCTCCTCCAGACACCTGAGCTTCGTGGAGACCGGCCGCGCCCGGCCGAGCCGCGACATGATCCTCCACCTGGCCGAGCGCCTGGCGATCCCCTTGCGCGAGCGCAACGTCCTCCTCGTCAGCGCCGGCTACGCCGCGGTCTTCCCCGAGCGGCCGCTCGACGACCCCGCGCTCGCGGTGGCGCGCGCGGCGGTCGAGGTCGTGCTGACGGGCCACGAGCCCTATCCCGCGATCGCCGTCGACCGGCACTGGCACCTGGTCGCGGCGAACGCGGCGGTGGCGCCGCTGCTGACGGGCGCCGCGCCGAACCTCCTCGAGCCGCCGATCAACGTGCTCCGCCTCAGCCTGCATCCCGAGGGCGTGGCGCCGCGCATCGCCAACCTCGCCGAATGGCGGGCGCATATCCTGGCGCGCCTGCGCCAGCAGATCGAGGTCAGCGCCGATACCGGGCTGGCCGCGCTCCACGAGGAGCTTTCGGCCTATCCCGCGCCGAGCGTCGATCCACGGAAGCCGCCGCCGCCGCGCGACGCCGAATTCGGCAGCATCGTTGTGCCGCTGGAACTCGCGAGCGAGCACGGGGTCCTGGCCTTCTTCAGCACCACGACCGTGTTCGGCACCCCGATCGACGTCACCCTGGCCGAGCTCGCCATCGAGGCCTTCTTCCCGGCCAACGCCGCCACGGCGGAGATCCTGCGCCGGCTGACCCCGGATGCGCGAGGGTAGGGTGGCATCCGGTCAGTAGGGCGTCCTGTCGGCCTTCGCAGTCCACATCCGATAGACCGCGCGCGCCTCGTCGTGGAGCGCGGGCATGGCGACCACGGGGAAATCGCGCTCCCCGACCGGCTTGGCGAGCTGGTCGAAGAAGTACTTGTCGTCGAAGCCGATCTCCTCGGCCTCCTCCGGCGGCAGCACGTAGGTGAGCCGCTCGATCCGCGCCCAGTAGAGGCTCGCCATGCACATCGGGCACGAGAGCCCGATGCAGTACATCTCGCAGCCCTCCAGCGAGAACCGGCCGAGCGCCTTGGCGGCGGCGCGGATCGCCACGACCTCGGCATGCGCCGTCGGATCGTTGGTCTCCAGCACCCGGTTGTGGCCTTCGCCGACGATCTCGCCGTCGAGCACGACGACGGCGCCGAACGGCCCGCCGGCGCCCTTCTCCATGCCCTCGCGCGCGAGCGCGATGGCGCGGCGCATGAAGTCATGGCGGGTCATGGGTGCGTCATGGGTGGGTCATCGCCGCTGCCGTTCAGAGCCCCGAGACGAAGCGCGCCATGATCACGATCATCGCGACCTGGAGGACGCCCTGCGAGGCGATCACGTAGATGTAGGCGCGCATCAGCCGCATGATCCGCGCCGGGTCGGGCCGCGCGCGCCGCAGCTCCAGGTAGACCCGCACGTTGGTCGGCAGCAGGAAGCCGATCCCCTGGACCGTGAGGATCACCAGCAGCACGACCGCCGCGATCACCCAATGACGCGCCGGCGCCGCCAGGTCGAAATAGCCGAGCTGCCCGGCCAGGAACCAGCCCGAGGTGCCGGTCACGATCGAGAGCGTCGGCATCAGGAACAGCATGCGCGGCACCAGGCGGATGGTCAGCGCCCGGCGCGCGGCGGGGTCCATGCGGCGCATGATCGGCCCGACCACGAAGCCCATGAAGAGGTCGATCCCGGTCCACAGCACGCCGGTCATCACATGGACGAAGTTGAGCAGCCAGCGGTCCTCGGCGAGGATCGCGCCGATCGTCACCGCCACCGCCGCCGCGACCCAGAAGAGGTTGCGGAAATCGATCGGCGGCGGCGCCTCGACGATCTCCGGCGCGGACGCCGGCCGCACGCGCTCAGCCATCGTCGAGCACGGCGATGGCGTTGATCTCGATCAGGTATTCCGGCGAGGTGAACTTGCTGACCTCGACCATGGTCGAGGCCGGGGCCGGCGCCTTGAAGTACTCGCGGCGGATCTTATGGATGCGGTCGAAGTGCTCCATGTTGCGGATGTAGACGTCGACCCGGCAGACGTCGTCGAGCGCGCCGCCGGCCGCCTCCAGCGCGGCCTTGAGGTTCTCGCAGACCTGGCGCGTCTGCTCCTCGACGTCGCCGATCCCGGCGATCGTGCCATCGGGCCGGCGCGCGGTCATGCCCGAGATGAAGACCAGCGTGCCCGAGGCCTTCACCGTGATGCCTTGCGAGAAATGGCCGCTGGGCGTGCTGACCTTCCCGGTGCTGATCTGCCGCTTGGTCATGGGTCCCCCTTCGTGCGGTGCTCCCGATCTAACTATTTGATAATAGAGCAGAGTCACGTGATTAGGTCGAATCAGGAAGCGATTCGACCTGATCACGACCTGCTCTAGGATCGCGGCGGATGCGCGGTCTGATCGCTGTCGAAGTGACGGACGCTTGGCTACACTGACAGGCGAATGCGCGCGGACACTGGGGACGGCGGGGGGGGCGGAGCGATGCGGCAGGATCTGGAGCTCATGTATGGCGGCGTGGACATCCACGTCCACCAGGGACCCGACCTCTACGAGCGCATCCAGGACCACAACGAGCTGGCGCGCGCCGCGCGCGGCGCCGGCATGCGCGCGATCTGCCTCAAGTGCCACAACTTCCCGACGGCGCAGATGGCGCTCACCACCGACAAGGAGGTGCCGGGCATCGACGTCTTCGGCAGCATCGTCTGCAACCTCCAGGTCGGCGGCGTGAACCCCAACGCGGTCGAGGCGGCGATCAAGTACGGCGTGCGCCAGATCTACCTGCCCACCATCGACTCCACCAACCACGAGAAGCTCACCGGCGTGGTCGGCCAGCACGGCACCGGGCTCACCATCAAGGGCGGCCTCTCCGACTACGTCCTGAAGCAGCCGCGCATCGACCTGCTCGACACCGACGGCGCGCTGATGCCCGAAGTCGGCGTGATCCTCGACCTCGTCGGCCAGGCGGACCTGATCTTCAACTTCGGCCATGTCGGCTTCGCGGAGATGGAGGCGGTGATCCGCGAGGCCAGGAAGCACGATGTCGCAAAGCTGGTCGTCGACCACCCCTTCTTCTCCAAGCTCGACCTGGCCCAGCAGCAGGCGCTCGCCGACCACGGCGTCTACGTGAACTACACGGCGGGCGAGCTGCTGCCGCGCTGGTGGCGCGTCTCGATCAAGGATTTCGCCGCCGCGATCCGCCAGATCGGCCCCGAGCGCATGGTGCTGTCGAGCGACTGCGGCCAGCTCCACAACCCGCCGGAGGTCGAGGGCCTGCGCATGACCTGCCAGCTCCTGCTGGAGGAGGGGCTCGACGAGGCGGCGATCAAGCGCATGTTCCACACCAACCCGGCCGATCTGCTCTACGGCTGACCGGCGCGCGCGGGTTGCAAGGGCGGCCGGGCTTCGCCCTTGGTTAACCATGGCCGGATAAAATGCCGCCATTGCCGGCGCCTTGTCCGTCTGGACAAGCACGCGCCACCGCCAGCCCCGCCAGCCCGAGGACACACGCCATGCTGAGACCGGTCCGCATCGTCGTCCTGCTCGCCGCCCTCGTCACCGCGGCCTGCGTGCCCGAGACCGAGACCTTCCTCTCCGATCCCGGCGCCCGGCCGCTCGACGGCCGGCTCGTCGGCACCTGGTACTGGCTCGAGCGGGACGGCCGCGAAGCGGTGATCCTCACCGTGCGCCGCACCAAAGACAATCGGTTCGCCGTGGTCTGGACCGAGCTCAAGCCGCGCCGCTCGCACGATGCCGGCGAGGCGCCGGTGCAGTTCGTGCGCTATGCCGGGCACACGACGCGCCTCGGCAAGGCGACCTTCATCAACCTGACCCTGGTCGACCGCAAGGCCTGGAAGTCCGGCGTGCCCAGCGGCACCATCATGCGCTACTGGATCGGCAGGCAGGGCCTGCGCATCGCCTTCATGAAGAACGACGTCTTCCGCAATGCCGTGAAGGAGGGCCGGCTCGCCGGCCGCCTCATCAAGGACGGCGTCATCGTCACCGCCGAGCGGACGGCGCTGATCGCCTTCATGCGCAAGACCGGGGCCGACAAGGCCTTCGCCGAGCCCACCAAGCCGCTCCGCCGCCTCGCCCCCACGGGAAGCTGAGCAAGCCGGTCGAGGCCCCAATCGCGGCCGGCGACGGCGCTCCCGGATCTAGAGCAGGTCGTGACCAGGTCGAATCGCGTCTTGATCCGGCCCAAATGCGATCCGATCTAGTGCCCGGGATGGCTCTCCTTGAGCTTGGCCTTCTGCTCGTCGCCGGCCTCGCTCTGGTACTTGGCCTTCCATTCCGAATAGGGCATGCCGTAGACGGTCTCGCGGGCGGCCTCCTTTTCGATGGGCACGCCCTTCTCGTCGGCCGCGTCCTTGTACCAGTTGGACAGGCAGTTGCGGCAGAAGCCGGCGAGGTTCATCAAATCGATGTTCTGCACGTCGGTGCGCTCGCGCAGATGCGCCACGAGGCGCCGGAACGCCGCCGCTTCCAGCTCGGTCCGGGTGTTTTCGTCCATGATCTGATCCATTTGCTGGCTGGGTGGGTGCTGGCCGGGTGGGTGCCGGCCGGGTGGGTGCTGGCCATAATGTGGCATCGCCCGGCCCCCGCGAAAACCCCCGGCCGCGCCCGATCCCCCACAAAGCAAACGGCGGCCCGTCTTTCGAGGGGCCGCCGCGCTGTCTGGTCTGCCTGCGTCGCTTCGGGGTCTAGTATTTGTAGCGGTAGGTGCAGTAGCGGTAGTACTTGGCGCGGGCCCAGTGGAAGTCGAGCACCCAGCCCTTGTAGTAGAGGTGCTTGCAGTACTCGTAGCCGTAGCCGTAGCTGGGACGGTAGCCGAAGCCGTGGCGGTAGCCGACCTTCTGAATGGCGGCGCCGTTCTGGGCCGTAACGTCGAGGGCGCTGGTCGAGGCGGCGGAGGCCGCGCCGATGGCGCCGAGGGAAACGGTGGTGGCGGCGGCGAGGGCGATCAGGGTCTTGTTCATCGGTGTGATCCTTTCGGGTGTGAATGAGGGGGCGCGGCGCGTCCCCCGTTGTTGAGCCCAATGTGCCGCAATCCCGCCCGACCGGCAGTGACCGCCGTCACCGCCCGGAAAATTCTTGAAATTCTTTTGCGAGCCGCCAGGAAATCCAGGGAATCCGCGACATCCAGCGCCGACCGGCTCGGGAACGGCGGTGCCTCCGTGCCGGGCCGACGGTGAGTCTGGGCCTCGGCACGTGCGAGATGACCTGGATTGCCGGATCAGGTTACCCTTGGGGCCGAAACGGCCAACCTGCGAGCCAGACATGCCTGATACCGCAAGCGACGCCCTGCCAGCGACCGTGGACGAGGCGGCCGTGGACGAGGCGGCTGTGGACGTGACGGCGGTCGACCGCTGGCTCGCCGATTTCGAGACGGCGCTGTCCGGCGCCGATTGGCCCGGCGTCGCGGCGCTTTTCGTGCCCGAAAGCCACTGGCGCGACGTGCTGGCGATGACCTGGCAGATCGCGACCTTCAGCGGCAGGGAGCGGATCGTCGAGGCGCTGAAGGCGCATGCCGGCCGCGCCCGGCCGCATGGGCTGACGGCCGACCGGGCCCGGACGCCGCCCCGCCAGGTCACCCGCGCCGGCGTCGGGGCGCTCGAGGCGATCTTCGGTTTCGAGACCGCCGACGGCCGCGGCGACGGCATCCTGCGCCTGATCCCGGACACGGGCGATGGCGGGCGCCTGAAGGCGTGGACCTTGCTGACGGCGCTCGAAGGCCTGCGCGGCCATGAGGAACGCGTCGGCGCCTCGAGGCCCACGGGCCAGTCCTATTCGCGGGATTTCCGCGGGCCCAACTGGCTCGATCGCAGGCAGGCCGCGGCGGCTTACGACGACCGCGATCCGGCGGTGCTGGTCGTCGGCGGCGGGCAGGCGGGGCTGTCGATCGCCGCGCGTCTGACCCAGCTCGGCGTCGACACGCTGATCGTCGACCGCAACCGGCGGGTCGGGGACAACTGGCGCAAGCGCTATCACGCCCTGACCCTGCACAACCAGGTGCAGGTCAACCACCTGCCCTACATGCCGTTTCCGCCGAGCTGGCCGACCTACATTCCCAAGGACAAGCTGGCCAACTGGTTCGAGGCCTATGTCGAGGCCATGGAGCTCAATTTCTGGACCGGCACGGACTTCGCCGGCGGGGCGTATGACGAGGCGGCCGGACGCTGGTCGGTCACCCTGCGCCAGGCCGGCGGCAGCCGGACGATGCATCCCCGCCACGTGGTCATGGCCACCGGCGCCAACGGCATTCCCAACCGGCCGGATATACCGGGCCTGAAGGCCTTCGCCGCCACGGTCGTCCACTCCAGCGGCTACGACGACGGCGGCGCCTGGACGGGTCGCAATGCCCTGGTGATCGGCACCGGCAACAGCGGCCACGACATCGCCCAGGACCTCCATTCGGCCGGCGCGAACGTCACCCTGGTCCAGCGCAACCCGACCCTGATCGTCAATATCGAGCCCAGCGCGCAGCTTCCCTACACATTGTACGACGAGGGGCTCCCGCTTGAGGATTGCGACCTCATCACCGCCTCGATGCCGCTGGCCCTGGCCAGGACGTCGCACATCATGATGACCGAGCAGGCCCGCCGGCTCGACCGCGACCTGCTCGACGGCCTCGAGCGCGTCGGCTTCAAGCTCGATTTCGGCGAGGACGGCACCGGCTGGCAGTTCAAGTTCCTGACCCGCGGCGGCGGCTACTACTTCAACGTCGGCTGCTCGGACCTGGTCGTCGAAGGCAGGATCAAGCTGGTCCAGTTCGCCGACATCGCCCGGTTCGTCGCCGAGGGCGCGCGGATGGCGTCGGGCGAGACCCTGCCGGCCGAGCTGGTCGTGCTGGCCACCGGCTACAAGGGCCAGGGCCATCTGGTTCGCAAGCTGTTCGGCGACGCCGTCGCAGACCGCGCCGGGCCGATCTGGGGCTTCGGCGAGGGCCAGGAGCTGCGCAACATGTTCGCGCGCACCGGCCAGCCGGGCCTCTGGTTCATCGCCGGCAGCTTGGCGCAATGCCGCATCTACTCGAAGTACCTGGCGCTGCAGATCAAGGCCTGCGAGGAAGGGCTCATCGCCCCGGTCCGCCCGGCGGCGTGAGCCGCGTCGGCGTCCCCCAAGGGAAACGGCCCGGCCTTGCCAACCGTAGGCTCGAAGCGCAAGCTGGCCCAAGGATCATGGACAAAACGGCGCATCCCCGACGAGCGCCGAACCTGATCCGGAAATCGGGTTCGACCCGACACGCGGACCAAGGGAGGCGCGTTATGAGACTGGCCGGGTTCTCCACCACCACCGCCGGCGCGGCCGCCGCGGCGATCCTGAGCCTGGCCCTGACGGGCGCGCCGGCGCGCGCCGCCCAGGAGATCAAGCTCACCGCCATCGACGGCTACCCGACCAAGGCCTCCTGGGTGCGCGAGTTCATCGCCTTCTACATTCCCGCGGTCGACAAGGCGCTGGCCAAGACCGGCACGTACAGGATCAAGTGGAACCAGGCTTTCGGCGGCGCCATCGTCAAGCCCAAGGGCGTCTTCAAGGGCCTGCAGACGGGCCTCGGCGACATCGGCGTTGTGACGACGGTGTTCCACCACGATAAAGTGCCGCTGCAGGCGATCGTCTATGTGACGCCCTTCACCTCGACCGATTCGCTGCTGATGACCCGCGTCGTCGACAAGCTGGCCGACAAGTTCCCCGCCATGCGCAAGGGCTTCGCCGACTACGATCAGGTCTATCTCGCCAATCTGGTCGTCATCGACAGCTACCAGCTCTACTTCAAGGATCCGGTCGCGGGGCTTGCCGACCTGAAGGGCAAGAAGATCGGCGGCGCGGGCATCAACCTGCGCTACGTCAAGGCGCTGGGCGCGGTCGGCGTCGGCGGCCCGCTGCCGAAGTACTACAACATGCTGAAGACCGGCATCGTCGACGGCGCCATGCTGTGGCCCGAGGCGTCGGTGTCGTTCAAGGTCTACGAGGTGGCGCCCTACATGCTCGACGCCCGGATCGGCGCGGTGAACTCCAAGGTCGTCACGGTGAACGCCGCGACCTGGAAGAAGCTGCCCGCCGAGGTGCGCAAGGTGCTCGCCGAGCAGGCGATCGTCTACCGCGACCACATGGCCAAGGTGGCGCTCAAGCGCGGCGCCGACGCCTATGGCGCCTACACCAGGAAGGGCGGCAAGATCGTCAAGCTGGCCGCCGCCGACCGCCTCGCATGGGCGCGCGGCATGCCCAATATCGCGAAGGAATGGGCCGCGCGGCTCGACAAGAAGGGCCTGCCCGGCAGCGCCCTCCTCAAGGCCTACATGGACGAGATGCGCGCCGCCAAGCAGCCGATCGCGCGCCACTGGGACCGGCAGTAGCCGGCCATGTCCGGCGGCCGCCCGGCCGGGCCGGAGAGCGGCGCCGGGGCAGGGGGGCCGCGACGTGGCGCCTCCCTTGCGTCTCCGCTCCGCGCCACGCTCTTCGTTCTCAACTGCGTCGGCACGGCCATCATCTTCGGCCTGATGCTGCTGATCAACGGCGACGTCTGGTCGCGCGAGCTGTTCAACCGGCCGATCGACGGCGTGCCCGAGATGATCGAGCTGCTGATCGTCGCGATCGTGTTCCTGCAACTGGGCGATGCGACCCGCGCCGGGCGCCTCACCCGATCGGACGGGCTCTTCCACTTCATCCTGAAGCGCACGCCGTCCCTGGGCCGCCTCATGGGCGCGGTCTTCGACCTGCTGGGCGCCGCCTTCATGCTTTTCATCCTTTGGGGCACCTGGCCGATCTTCGTCGAGGCGTATGAGAAGAAGCACCATGTGGGGGATATCGGGCGGTTCAACGCGCCGACCTGGCCGGTCAAGCTGATCATCGTGATCGGCTGTGTGATGGTCCTGCTGCAGTTCGTCGCCTTCGCCTGGAACTATCTCATCAAGCACGAAGCCGAAGCGCCGGGCCCGCTCGGCCCGGTCGAAGACTAACCGGCGGGCGGGGATCCCCGATGACCGGTGCCGAGGTCGGGATCCTGTCGATCGTCCTGATTCTGGCGCTGATCTATCTCGGCCTCTACGTGCCGGTCGCCCTCGGTCTCGTGTCCTTCGTCTGCGTCTGGATCGTGAACGGCGACCTCAAGATCGCGATAAACCTCCTCGCCGTCGCCACCGGCGACACGGTGGCGAGCTACATCTTCGGCGTCATCCCGCTCTTCGTGCTGATGGGCCTGCTGGTCAGCGCCGCCGGGCTCGGGCGCGACATCTACGACGTCGCCAACTGGATGTTCCGCCTGGTGCGCGGCGGGCTCGGCATCGCCACTGTCGCCGCCAACGCCGTTTTCGCGGCGATCACCGGCACCACAATCGCCTCGGCCTCGGTCTTCACCCGCGTCTCGCTGCCCGAGATGCAGCGCTTCGGCTATGCCAACCGCTTCGCGGTCGGCGTCATCGCCGGCAGCTCCGTCCTCGGCATGCTGATCCCGCCGAGCGTGATGCTGATCCTCTACGCCGTGATCACCGAGCAGTCGATCGGCGACCTCTTCCTGGCGGGCGTGCTTCCCGGCATCGTGCTCTCGCTCGCCTATGCCGTCCTCATCGTCGCCATGGCCTATCTCACCCCCGGCTTCGTCGGCAGGCGGGCCCTGACCGAGGCGGCCCGCGACGCCGCCGCCGACATGACGGTGCTCGAGGCGGCCCGCAAGATGGCCGCACCCGTCGGCCTCATCGCCTTGGTGATGGGTGGCATCTACGGCGCCTTCGACGGCTGGTTCTGGGGCGCGGTCAGCCTCAAGTTCACGCCGACCGAGGCGGGGGCGGTGGGGGCGCTCCTCGCCTTCGTCATCGCGCTCGCCAAGCGCAGCCTCACCTGGACGAGCTTCTGGCGCATCCTGGTCGAGACCGGGCACATCACCGCCTCGATCCTCTTCCTGATCATCGCCGCCTCGATGTACAGCCGCATGCTCGGCATCACCGGCATCCCCTCCGAGCTCGGCGCCTGGCTCAAGGGCCTGGAGATGGGCTTCTCCGGGGTGATCGTGCTCTACGTCGTGCTGCTGCTGCTGATGGGCACGATCCTCGACACGGTCTCGATCATCCTGATCGTGGTGCCGCTCTTCCTGCCGGTGCTGATCCCCGCCGACGGCGCGCTGTTCGCCAATGACGTCGTCTGGTTCGGCATCGTCACCGTGATCGGCGCCGAGATCGGCCTGTTGACGCCGCCGCTCGGCATCGCCTGCTTCGTCATCAAGAGCACCCTCGACGACAAGTCGATCACGCTCTTCGACATCTTCGCCGGCGCCTTTCCCTTCGCCGTGACGATGCTGCTGGTACTGATCCTGATCATCGCCGTGCCCTGGTTCAGCCTGGCGCTCATCTAGCCTTTGTCCGCACAAGCGAACGGCGGCCCGTCTTTCGACGGACCGCCGTGCTTGGGCGTATGTGATGCGCGTTGCGGCCTGGATCGGATCGCATTTGGGCCGGATCATAAATTGATCCGGCCCAAATGCGTGAATCCGATCCAACTATTTGATGATAGAGCAGATTCACGTGATCAGGTCGAATCAAGACGTGATTCGACCTGATCACGACCTGCTCTAGTAGTGGCGGCGGGCGCAGTGACGGTAGTACTTGAAGCGGGCCCAGTCCCAGCCGAGCACGAAGCCCTTGTAGTAGAGCCGCTTGCAGTAGTGGAAGTAGTTGCGGCGGTATCCGTAGTGGCGGTAGCCGTAGCGGAAGCGGTAGCCGACCTCCTGGGTGCTGACGCCGGTCTTGACGGACATGTCGAGCGAGGCGGCGGGGGCGACAGGGGCGGCCGAGGCCGCGCCGATGGCGCCGAGGGAAACGGTGGCGGCGGCGGCGATGGCGATCAGGGTCTTCTTCATGGGGTCGGTCCTTTCGGTCTGATGGGTGAGGGGGCCATGTGCGTCCCCCGTTGTTGACCCCAATGTGCCGAAGACCCGCCGCTCCCGCAGTGACGGCCGTCACCGCGGGCAAAAAACGTCGAAAATAATTCTCCGGAACTGCTCCAAGCCCGCCAAATCCGGGGATTTCGGCGGCCCGCCGGCCCGGCCGACCGCGCTCAAATGCCCTCGACCGTCTCCTCGATGAGCTGGTCGACCACGGCCTTCAGCGCCTCCAGCTTGTCGACGCCGTCGGCGCGCAGCGCGTTGTAGAGCGTAAGCTGGCGGTGGGCGCTGGTGCCGCGCTTCAGGATCTCGCGCCCATGCTCGACCTCGGCGATGCAGTCGAAATATTCCGCATCCTCGCCGGTCAGCGCGATCAGCTCGTCGAGCAGCCCGGCGTAAGGCACGATCTCGCCCTTGCCGAGGTCGATCATGCCCTCGTCGTAGCCGTAGCGCTGGGCGCGCCAGCGGTTCTCGCTGATCAGCATGTTGGCGTAGCGCCGCCAGCGCTGGTTCTCGCGGCGCAACCGGTAGAGCATGCGCAGCAGGCACTTGTAGAGCGCGGCGATGCAGATCGAATCCTCGACCCGCGTCGGCACGTCGGCGATGCGCATCTCCAGCGTCGGGAAGCGCGCGCTCGGCCTGATGTCCCACCACATCTTGCTCGCGTCCTCGATGAGGCCGGCATTGACCAGCACGTCGACGTGGCGCTTGTACTCGCCCCAGCTGTCGAACTGTGGCGGCAGGCCGGTGCGCGGCAGCTCGTCGAAGACCGCGAGGCGGTAGGACTTCAGCCCCGTGTCCTTGCCGCGCCAGAAGGGAGAAGATGTCGACAGCGCAAGGAGATGCGGCAGGAAGTAGCTGATCTGGTTCAGCATGTCGATGCGCAGCTCCTCGTCCTCGATCCCGACATGGACGTGCATGCCCGAGATCAGCAGGCGCCGCGCCACCGCCTGCATGTCGCGGGCGAGGATGTTGTAGCGCTCCTTGTCGGTGTGCTGCTGCGCCGCCCAGCTGGCGAAGGGATGGGTCGAGGCGGCGATGATCGCCAGCCCCTCCTCGGCGGCGGCCTCGGAGACCGTGCGGCGCAGCCATTTCAGGTCCCCGGCCGCCTCGGCGACGGTGCCGCAGACCTTGGTGCCGACCTCGATCTGCGAGTTCATGAACTCCGGCGTCACCTGCGCCTTCAGCTGCGCCTCCAGCTTGGCCATCATGGCGTCGGGCCGCGCCTCGACGAGGTCGCGGGTCTCGCGGTCGACGAGGTGGTACTCCTCCTCGATGCCGACGGTGAACTTGGGTTCCTTGATCATATGCCCGCGACCGTTGCCTCAGAATGTCCTGGCCTCGTAGATCGAGGGATCGTCGAGCAGGGCGGGGCCGAGGGCGCGGGCGATGCGCTCCGACCAGGCCGCCGCCCCGTGCTGGGTGTCGATGAGATCCTGGCGCAGCTCGACCAGCACATGGGGAAACCCATGCGCCTCGGCGTGGTTGCTGATCGAGTAGCCGTACTCGTCCTGGCCCGAATAGGGCTCGTTGTCGCCGACCGCGATGTCGGGATCGGCGGCGAGGTTGGCGATGAAGGGCTTGGGGATGCGCGGGTCGGCGTTCCACAGCACGCCGACCTGCCAGGGCCGCTCGTCGCCGCGGAAGACCGGCGTGAAGCTGTGCATCGAGATGACGCCCGGCGCGCGGCCCGCGTCGGTGAAGCGCTTCAGCGCCGCCCGCACCGCGTTGTGATAGGGCTGGAAGAGCTGGGCCTGGCGCGCCTCGACCGCGCGCGGATGCAGCGCCCGGTTGCCGGGGATGACGACGCCGTCGCTGATCTCCGGGATCGAGGTCGGATCGTCGAGCTCGCGGTTGGCGTCGATCACGAGGCGCGAGTAGCCCGACAGCACCAGCGGCGCATCGAAGCGGCGCGAGAGCCGCCGCGCCACCTCCGCCGCGCCGATGTCCCAGCCGATATGGCGGCGCACCACCGCCGCGTCGAGCCCGAGGAACTCGAGCGCCGCCGGCACCCGCGCGCTGGCGTGGTCGCAAAGCAGCAGGAACGGCGCCGCCCCTCCGGGGTTCACCACCTCGAAGGGCGCCGGCTCGTCCTCCCCCAGCAGGGCCGGCCGCCCCGCCGACATTCTGACCGCGCGCTCGCTCATCGCGATCAATATAGACCAGGAAGGGCCCGGCGTAAGAGCGCCCGAGCACAAAGGGCGGGCCGATTCCGTCCTTGCGCGGCAGGCGGCGGCCACGCGACACTTTCGCCATCCGTCACCGCGATTCAAGGGACCGCCCGCGTGACCCGCCACAGCTTCACCTGCATCGACGCGCATACCTGCGGCAACCCGGTCCGGGTGGTGACCTCGGGCTTCCCGCCGCCGGAGGGCCGGACGGCGAGCGAACGGCGGGCCAATTTCGTCGCGCATCACGACTGGATCCGCACCGGCCTGATGTTCGAGCCGCGCGGCCACGACATGATGTCGGGCGCCATCCTCTACCCCTCGACCCGCGAGGACTGCGACACCGGCATCCTCTTCATCGAGACCAGCGGCTGCCTGCCGATGTGCGGCCACGGCGCCATCGGCACCGTCACCGTGGCGGTCGAGCACGACCTGGTGACGCCGGCGGAGGCGGGCGTCCTCCGCCTCGACGCGCCCGCCGGCCCGGTCGAGGCGCGCTATGCGATGAAGGACGGCCTGGTCGAGAGCGTGCGCATCCGCAACGTCGCCTCCTACCTCGCGGCCGAGGGCGTCACGGTCGACTGCGAGGGCCTGGGCGCGGTCACGGTGGACATCGCCTACGGCGGCAACTTCTACGCCATCGTCGAGCCCCAGGCGTGCTATGGCGACCTGGCCGAGCTCACCGCGCTCGACATCGTGCGGCTCTCGCCGATCCTGCGGCGGGCGCTCAACGACGCGGTGGAAGTGGTTCATCCCGAAGACGAAACCATCCGTGGCGTCTCACACATTTTATGGACCGGCAAGCCCAAGGACCCGGCGGCGCACGCCCGCAACGCGGTCTTCTATGGGCAGAAGGCGATCGACCGCAGCCCCTGCGGCACCGGCACCTCGGCGCGCATGGCCCAGCTCGCCGCCAAGGGCAGGCTCGCCGTCGGCGACGACTTCGTCCACGAGAGCATCATCGGCAGCCTCTTCCGCGGCCGCATCGAGGCGGCCGCCACGGTGGGCAACACGCCGGCGATCGTCCCTTCGATCGAGGGCTGGGCGCGGGTGACGGGCCTCAACACCATCACCATCGACGACCGCGACCCCTACGCCCACGGCTTCCAGGTGCTGTGAGGCGGGGTTCTGGTGGGTGGTCGTTCGGCTAGGCTGCCGAACCTCGGGTGTCGTCGGGAGCTTCGGCGATTGCGAGCAATCCGCGCGTGCTGATGTCCTCGTCGACATCGGGCCAATGAATACCGAAGCCGGCCCCCGAAACGCGCCAATTCGCCCGCTGCGCGGCGCTGGCGGCCAAGAGGCGGGGAAACCATGCGATCGGCGTGCTGATCGTGCGTCCATCCATCAGCGCCACCGACAACGTCTCCTCGTCGATGTTTACGCCTTTCACGCGAATGTCAGGCTTGACCGAAATGTTCATACCATGCGTCCAGGAATTGCTGCCGGTTTTGCGCCACCAATCGGTGGAGCCGATTGAGCTCGCTGGCCGAGAATCCATGATTGGCCGCCATCGATACCGGTTCAAGCCAATATTTTGCCGAACTGGTATCCCGGTCGATATGCACATGCGGCGGCTCGACCCCTTCGTTGCTGAAGAAGTAAAAACGATAGGGGCCGTCGCGATGGATGGTCGGCATCGTGGCGTAGTTTAACGCCGCCGATCGCGGACGGGAACGCCCGCGGATCCAGGCTTTCCCGCGCTGTTTGAGGGCTTGGCCACACTCGCCCGGCCGCCGCCAAACCTAGTGCCGGGTCGGGCGGCGGCGCTCGAAGCGGGCGAAGCGGTCGAGGTTGTGGGTCACCGAGAGGATCTCGCTGCGGTGCAGCCCGATGTCCCGCAGCGCATGGTCGCTCATGTTGCCGAGTTCGCGGGCGGCCCGGCGCTGGCGGTCGCGCCTGCGGGCATGGGCGCCGATGCGGGTGAGGATCAGGTCGAGCGCCTCGAAGACCTCGCTCAACCCGGTTGCCGCTTTCGCACCCGGCAGGGCCGCGGCCGGCGCCGCCACATTTCTGCGGGGATTGTCCTGTGCCCTCATCTCTCGATCCTCCGATCTGGGGTCATGGGTTCGGGTTCGTAGGTCCGGTTCGTCGGTCCGGTGTTGTGGGTCCGGTTCCGTAGGTCCGGTTCCGTAGGTCCGGTTTCGATGATGCTCTTCTATCGGGCGACCGTGTGAACCAGCGTGGAAGGCATCGTGGAATTTTCGTGAATTCGGCCGACTGCGGGCGTCTCGGGTGTCTCGGGCGTTGCAGGAAGGCGAATACCGGCCGGCGACGGAGGCCAATCTGCCGTCTTCACCATGGTCCCGCAGTGACCTAGGTCACGCTTCGCCGGCGATCCATCCGGATTTTCGCCTCGTATCGCCCGATTTCGCCCGGCCGGACGATGATCTAAGCTGCCCGTCATGACGGATTGCATCCCGGGCGCCGACGGCATCGGCGGCGAAGCGGACGACGCATGACGCCGCGGCTGAAGGCGGGGCTCTGGGCGCGCGCGCTGATCCGCCGGGTCGAGACGGCGGGGGCGGCGGCCTTCGTCGCGCGCAAGGGCGACGAGACGGCCGGGATGGTGCTGGTCAAGCTGAGCACGCTCGACGGCCGGGCCTGCGTGCTCTCGCCCTCCACGGCGCTCGACGGCGGGCGGCTGTGGCGCCGCGCGACCGGCGCCGCGGCGGTCGCCGACGCCGAGGCGGAGGCCTATATCGCGCGCCAGGTCACCTACGACCCGGATCTCTGGGTGATCGAGATTGAGGACCGCGACGGGCGCGATTTCCTCGACGAACCAATCGAATAGCGTCGATTTCTGATGTGACGGATGAATCACGGAGAGCGGCGCGACCGCAATGGTCGCGCCGCATCACCGTCTTCCCCGAACCCCGGGGCGTCGACGCGTCTAGAGCAGGTCGTGACCAGGTCGAATCACTTCATGATTCGACCTGGTCACGTGACTCTGCTCTATCATCAAATAGTTAGATCGGATTCACGCATTTGGGCCGGATCAATTTCTGATCCGGCCCAAATGCGATCCGATCTAGCCCGGATATCTCAAACTATGGGTGCATCGGGGCTCTGAATCTGGGAAAATATCTGTGCGATCAATTAGTTATCCCGGCACAGAG
>Ga0302046_10001396_pt1 | contig 22650 bp, 20 predicted proteins | sample RVTome_11_FD_200261 | JGI IMG/M metagenome (GOLD analysis project Ga0302046, IMG submission 200261) | Soil microbial communities from uranium-contaminated site in the Upper Colorado River Basin, Wyoming, United States - RVT147D111 (version 2) ...
CGATCCCGAGCTTTATGGATGACGCCAGCTGGACGGCGTGGGGAACCGAAGAGGATCCGGCAGGACCTACCAACGCCACCCGGATGTCGCCTGGGGGGTTTAAGGCTTTCGAACACCAGTGGGCGGCTGAAGCGTTCCGGTTCCACCAGCAGATCGGTAAAGCCCGCGTCGCCGAACGGACGCACACGCTGAACCGTCAACTCAAAGAGGGGTTGGACGCGATGCCTCACGTCGCGTTGTACACGCCGCTCTCGGAGCGGCTGTCGGCCGGCATCGTCTGCTTCGGCATCGAGGGCTGGTCTCCGGAAGACGTGGTGAGCCGCCTTCGCAAGCAAAACATCATCGCGACGACGACGCCCTACGCCGTGTCGTATGCCCGCCTGACGCCGAGCATCATCAACACCCCCGAAGAAATCGACACGGCCCTGCGTGCCGTCCATGAACTGGCCTGATTCGTACGCGCGCCGTTACCGCTTGCGATTGCGCTGCTGGATCTCCTTGTACAGCCGGCCCTGTGCCTTCTCGCGCTTCCGCGTTTCATAGATGGCCGCTTCACCCTGCCGCCGGGCCAGGTACGCCAGTTCTTTCTTGAGCTTCAGATACCCCTGAAACCGCCCGGCGTCGAGCATGCCGTCGGCAAGGGCCGCACGGACGGCGCAGCCGGGCTCCGCGTCGTGGCTGCAATCGCGGAAACGGCACGACGCGGCCAGCGCCTCGACGTCGGCAAAGGCCCCCTGCAGGCTTTCCTCGTCGGCCCAGAGCTGCAACTCGCGCATGCCCGGTGTGTCGATCACGACGCCGCCGTCGGGTACGCGCATCAATTCACGATAGGTGGTCGTATGGCGGCCCCGGCTGTCGTCTTCTCGGACGGCGTGCGTCTTCATGTGATCGACGCCCAGCAAGCGATTCACGAGGGTAGACTTGCCCACGCCGGACGACCCCAGGAACGCGACTGTCTGCCCGACGCCCAGATGGCTCCGTAGTGCATCCAGGCCCTCCCCTCTTTCAGCGCTCACGGCCAGCACCTCGATACCCATCGCTATGGTTTCCACGGCGAGGAGGCGCCCCTCCAGGTCGTCACAGACATCGGCCTTGTTCAGGACGATGACGGGAAGCGCACCGCTGTTCCAGGCCAGCGTGAGATACCGTTCGATGCGCCGCAGGTTGAAATCATGATCGAGGCCGCTGACGAGAAAGACGGTGTCCACGTTGGCCGCGACGACCTGCTCTTCCGTCGTCACGCCGGCTACCTTGCGCGAAAAGCGGCTTTTACGCGGCAGCAGCGCGTGAATGATCGCTGCGTCCTCATCCGGCTTCGGGCGTACGGCCACCCAGTCGCCTACCGCTGGAAACTGAGCACGCGCCTCCACCGCCGCCCGCATCGTACCGGAGACGGTTGCCGTGCATTGGCCCGCCTCCCCCAAAACAACGTAGCGTTCCCGATCCTGCCGTGCCACACGCACCGGGACGAGGTCGTGCTCGTCGAGCGCCTCGAACGCTTCACGGAAAAACGGCTGCCAGCCGAGATCGTGCAGATTCATACGCGTGTTACGTGATGCGTGAGGCTACCCTGCTGAGCCGTTTACACGAGGCTCCCTCACGTTTACTGCGTCAGTCGCTTTGCTCGGATCACGTTTTCCTTACCACCCGTTCCGGGCGCGCAGGCTGGTGATGTGCGCCACATGGTGACGGCCGTGCCAGGCGTACAGGGCCAGGTTATGATCGAGCCGCATGGGCCCCCTTTCCGGATGCTGAAACACCCGTGCATAGTCCGCTTCGGTCATTGCCTGCAAGAGCAACACCCAGCGCTCGTGCAGTGCGTCGAGCAAGGCCAGCGACAGGGCCACGGGCGCGGTGCGGGCATCGATGAGTTCCGCCCAGGCTTTTTCATCGTAGGCCTTGATGACCGGCTCGTCTTCGGTGAGCGCCCAGCGAAACCGGACGTAGCTGTTCAGGTGGCTGTCCGGCACATGATGGGCGACCTGCCGGGCGGTCCACCCATCGGGCCGATACGGCGTGTCGAGTTGGGCGTCCGTGAGGCCGGCAACGGCAGCGCGGAGGGCGGCCGGCGCCGCCGCGATCGCAGCGATCCACTGCTGCCGCCGGGCCGGGGTGACGTCGGCCGGCCGGCTGAATCGGCCCACTGGATACCGCAGGTCTTCGGTCATGTCGGGTCGGTCTGTACGTGACGCGAGAAGGGGGAAATCTAGACAAGCAACCGCATAGACGGAGGCGGAGCAAAGAAACGATACGGACGCGATATCATCAAGGCAATCCGCTATTCCGAAGGTTGTTCGGCACGGGGCACCGACTCCAGGTATGCGTCGAGCCGCCCCCACTTGGCCAGGATGTGCTTGACGGCACGATGGGGGCTCAAGAAGAAATGATCCGTACCCAACGCCGCTTCGAGCCCGGAGCGCTGCACGACGTCCTTCGCGGGGCCCTTCAGGCCGCTGATGTACAGATCGACGCCCCGGCTGCGCAACGTCTCGGCGACGAACATCAGTACACCGACGGCGGTGGTGTCGAGGTCGTTCATCGTGCTGGCATCGATGATGATCGCCCGCACCGGCGAATCTTCGGCCTGGCTCTGCTGCAGGAGAAGGTCCTTCAAATACTCGGCGTTGGCGAACGAAAACGACGCGTCCACGCGAAGCATGAAGATGCCCTCGATCGGCCGGGCCTGGCTGAGGCGGTCGATGTCCCGAAAGGAGCGGGTATCGGGCAGATGCCCCAGGATGGCGACGTGGGGCCGGCTGATCCGATACAGGATCGCCACGACCGAGGCGACGACGCCGGTGAGGATGCCCTCCTGAATGCCCACGACGAGCGTTGCGGCAAACGTAAGCAGCGCCAGCCCGCCGTCGATGCGCTTGGCCTTGAACAGGTACTGCATCTCGCGGAGTTGCATCAAGCCGAAGACGGCCACCATAATCACGGCGGCGAGGACGGAAACGGGCAGGTAGTAAAACAGCGGCGTCAGAAACAAAAGCGTCAGGCCGACGAGCCCGGCGGCCGCCACGTTGGCCAGCGGCGTGTGGGCACCGGCCTGTTCATTGACGGCGGTGCGGGAGAAGCTGCCGGAGACCGGCAATCCGCGAAACCAGCTCCCGAAGAAATTGGCCGCACCGATGGCGAACAACTCTCGGTTGGGCTGGATCCAGTACCGATGACGCGCAGCCAAAGCCTTCCCCAGAGAGATGACGCTCATGAACTGCACGAGCACCAGGGCCGCGGCCGTCGGCATCAACGCCCGTACCGTCGCTACGCTGAATGCCGGGGCGGCAGGCGCCGGCAACCCGGTAGGTATGCTTCCCACGACGGCCACCCCCTGCCGGTCGAGCCCGAACCACCAGGTGACCAGAATGCCCAGGACCACGACGACGAGCGAACCGGGTACGAACCGCTGCCAGCGGCGCAGGCCGATGAGCGTACCGATAGCCCCGGCCCCGAGCACCAGGCTCAGCAGCCGGGTCTCGCCGACCTGCCGGACGACGTCCGCCAGCGAGGCAAATACATGCCGGGTCTGCGACAGTTCAATCCCAAGCAGGTTACCCAGCTGGCCGAGGCCGATGGTAAGCACCGCCCCCGACGTAAAACCGACGATCACAGGCCGCGAGAGCAGGTTGACCACGAAGCCCAGCCGCGCCACCCCCATCAGCATCTGGATCGCGCCGACCATCAGGGCCAGCAGCACGGCCAGCGCGATGTACTGGGCCGATCCCGGCTCGGCCAGTCCCCCCAACCCCACCGCCATGATGACCATGTCGATGGCGACGATGCCGGCGGCGAGGTGCCGCGAGGTGCCGAAGATCGGATAGACAAGCAAGGGCACCAGCGACGCATACAGGCCGTAGATAGGCGGCAACCCCGCCAGCAACGCATAGGCCATCGCCTGCGGAATCAGCATCACCCCCACCGTCAGCCCGGCCACCAGATCTCCCCGCAACGCTGCCCAGGAATAGCCGGGTAGCCAGGTGGTGATGTGTACGATGCGACCCAACGGGTTGGCCATGACTACGGACTCATCAGGGCGGGAGGGGGCAGGGGACTGTCAGGCCACGGTTTCTTCCACCGCCTCGCCGCGGGCAGCCACCCACCGGGCAAACTCGCCGTTGACGTATCGCACGTCGTAGCCGAAGCGGGCCAGCAAGGCGGAAGCCGGTGCCGAACGCGCTCCCGTACGGCAATGAACCAGCCACACCTTGCCCCTATCCAACTCCGGTTTCCGGACCAGCAACCGGGTATGCGCAATGTTCTGGGCCCCTGCTACGTGCACGCCCTGGTACTCGGTAAGCCGCCGCACGTCGAGCACGCCGACCCCGTCCTGAGCGCGTAGCACCTCCATGTCCAGCACATCGATCTCCGGGATCGAGGCCAGAACGCCGCCCTCTTCATGGTAGTGTAGGAGCGTCCGCGGCGTCGCATACCCGACGACGGTGTCGAGGCCGATACGCACCAGATCACGTACCGCTTCCTCGACCCCGTCGGTTTCCACGATCAGGTAGATCGGCTCGTCTTCTCCGACGTAAGAGCCGGCAATCGTGTTGAAGGTCTTGTCCAGCGGCGCATAGAGCGAACCCGGCAGGTGCCCGGCCATGAAAGCCGAACGGTCGAGGCGCGTATCCAGGACGGCTACGTCCGTGCGGCCTGCCAGCGCCCCGAGTTCTTTCGTCGTGAGGCGGCGGGGCTGCGGCAACGCACCCAACACCCGGGCCCCGCGCTTGTTGTCGCGCTTCATCCGGGCGAAGTAGAGCGGCGGCTCGGGCTGGCCCTCCAGGATGAAATCGACGAACGTCGCCTCGCCGCGCGAGGCGGCGTCGATGGATGCGTTGAAGCGCCGCTCGTAGCCGACCGTCGACCCCGGCACGGCGCCGAGGGCTTTGCCGCAGGCGCTTCCGGCCCCGTGCGCAGGCCACACCTGCAGGTAGTCCGGCAGCCGCAGAAAATCCTGGACCGATCGGTAGAGCGTCCGGGCCGACGGCTCCATCGCCCCTGCCACCCCGGCAGCCGTCTCAAGCAGGTCCGGGCGGCCCAGGTCGCCGACGAACACGAAGTCGCCGGTGATCATGCCCATCGGCGCATCGGCACCGCCGCCGTGATCGGTGATGAGAAAACTAATATGCTCGGGCGTATGACCCGGCGTGTGGACAGCCTTGACCTCGATGTTACCGATGGTAAACACGTCGCCGTCTTTGAGCAACACGGCGTCATACGCCGTCCCGTCCTGCTTTGGCTCCTTGACCCACTCGTACTTCCAGCCGGCTTCGCCCTCATCAGACAGGTAGAGCCGGACAGGCAACCGTTCGGCCAACTCGCGGGCGCCCGACAGGAAGTCGGCATGGATGTGCGTCTCGGCGACGGCTACGAGGGTAAGCGCCTCGCTCTCGGCCAGTGCGAGGTAGCGGTCTACGTCGCGCTCGGGGTCGATGAGAAGGGCCTCTCCGGTTTTCTGACAGCCGACCAGGTACGCATACTGCGCGAGCTTTTCGTCGAAGATCTGGCGGAATAGCATGGGGATGACCTTGGTGGTTTACGCTTCAAAAAGGGGGATGGGCCGGCCGGCCGTTCGGGGTTTTCGTCAGTGGGGCAGCCTCGGGCGCAGGTAGCCGTAGAACCAGGCGCCCGCTACGGCGCCGAGCAGCGGCACGATGATGACGGTGACGCCGCTACCTAGGAGGGCATAGAGCGGTCCCGGGCAGGCACCGACGAGCGCCCAGCCCATGCCGAAGAGGGTACCCCCGATGATCTGGGCATACCCCCGATCCCACTCCCGGGGCGGTACGTCGGCCGCTTCGCCGAGGAGGGTCTTTACGCGAAAGCGCCGGAGCAGCGCCAGCGAGACCCCGGCCACCGCCACAGCGCTGCCGAGGATCCCGTACATGTGGAAACTCTGAAAACGAAACATCTCCTGAATTCGAAACCAGGAGATCACCTCGCTCTTGATGAGCACGATACCGAAGAGAATACCCAGCACAAGGACGATCAGCAGATTCTCGCGCGGTTTCACGGCTTTCGGCTCTCCGATGGCGACCGGTTCTGCGACGGTACGCATGGCAACGCCTCCGATAAAATCAAAGCAAGAGGGGAAGGATCAGGTGCGTGACGAACAGGCCCCCGATGAAAAAGCCGATAACGGCCACGAAGGACGCTTTCTGCAGCGTCGCCAGGCCGGTGATGCCGTGCCCGGACGTGCATCCCCCGGCATACCGAGTACCGAAACCGATCAGAAGCCCTCCGAGCACGAGGACGATCAGGCCCGGCAGGGTGCCCAGGCTGGACCAGCTGATCAGGTCGTCCGGCACCAGGCCGTCGAAGTCGGTGATGCCCAGGGCCGCCAGGTCGGCGTGCGTCGCCTCCGAGAGGGCGATCGGATCCGGGTTCAGCAGCAACGTCGCCGCGATCACGCTGCCGAGGATGATCCCGAAGACAAAGGTCAGGCTCCAGGCACCGCGCTCTTTCCAGTCATAGCGGAAGTATTCGATGCCTCGGGGTAGCGTGGCTGCGCAGAGGTGACGGAGGCTGGACGAGATGCCGAACGGCTTGCCGCTCAGAAGCAGCAACACGGGCACCATCAGGCCGATCAGCGGACCGGCCACGTACCAGGGCCAGGGTTCAGAAAGCAGGTCGATCATGATAAGGTGTGGGTCTGGATAGCGCGCAGAAAACGAAGCAAGGATCAGGTCCTCAATAATATACCGCGACAAAAGAAGCGGTAAAGACCAGTTTTCTAATGTAATACCTTGTCATTACATGTACAAATTAATCAACCCTGCACCGATATGGTTCCCCTTCACAGAAACCTTTTTGAGGGAATTTTTCGGATCGTTCTATCCTCCAGGTCCATGGCGAGATGCACGCCCAGGCGCTGGTCGAGGCTTCGGGCCAGAGCCAGGCCAACGTCAGCAAACATCTGCTGCTGATGGCACGCAGCGGCCTCCTGCACCGACGCAAAAAAGGGCGTCTATTACGCGATCAAGGACCCGACCCTTCAGAGCCTGCGCCTGCTCGTCTGCACCTAGATCCGCGAGACCCCGCCGGGCGACAGGTTGCAACCGTGAAGGCGTAAAACGTGAGTCCTCTACCGCGTGGTATCCCCCTCACGTTTTACGCTTCACGTACCTGCGCGGTATTCGGCTACACAAAGATCAGGTGCGTCCGGTCGCCGCCGGCGAGGTTATAGAAGTCGCCGACGGTGATGATGTCCTCCAGGTCGTCGACGAGGTCCTCGCGCTGGAGTTTGAACATGTCGATCGCCAGCTTGCAGCCGTAGAGCTTGCCGCCGCCCGCCACGATCATCTCCAGAAACTCGGAGACGGGCGGGATATCCAGCTTATCCATCTCCTTGCGCATCAGGGACGACGCCAGGGCATCGAAGCCGGGCAACCCGGCCACCATCGTGGGTATTTTCTCCATATCGGCACCGGAATCGGCTTGCCTGTCAACAGCATGTGCCAGTACACCCACTCGAAGAACAGCTTCCCGTAATGATTCAGGCGCGTCTCTTCCAACAGGGTCATCGGCCCGACGACGGGCAGGGGAAACGTTCCGGGCAACGGCTCGGTGTCGTAGTTGAAATCGATGCCCTTTTTCGGTGAAATAGGCGTCGGCCAGAAAGGCAAATTCCAGGGGAGCCACCGGGCATTTGATGACGCTCTCGGCGATGTTGATGACGAGCCGCCCCCCTGTCCAGGTCTTCAGGAAGTCGGCCAGCTTGCAGGCCCCTTCGTAGGTGTAAAAGTCGAAGATCCGGCGATACCAGTGCGGTCCACTCAGGCCCGGCGTCTCTTCGGGCCTGGGCGTAGTGCCCGTCGCCACGATGAGGACGTCGTAATCGAGTACCTGCCCATCGGTGAGCAGGACACGGTTCTCTTCCGGCACGATCCGGTCTACCTCGGCAATGACAACCTCGACGCCTTGCGGGAAAAAGTCGCGTTTGTGCCGGATGACCTGCTCTCTGGCGTAGATTTCGAAGGGAATGAAGAGAAAGCCGGGCTGGTAGTAGTGGAGTTCGTCTTTATCGACGATGGTGAACGACCATGCGGTGCGATCGAGCTTTTTGAAGAGCTTGTTCAGGATGAGCGTCCCGGCTGTACCGCCCCCCAGGATCAGTAGCTTTTTCATAGCGCACCCGGCGGTCAGGCCGCCGCTGAGTCGTGGTAGATGACACGAGGAAAGTAACGCACCGAAAAAGCGCGGTCTATCCGAAATGTCCGACGCATCGGGTAGGTAAGACCCTGGCTGCGCGGTAGGGAAAAGTCTTACAGGCCCTGATCATTAAAACACCATCGCTGCTCAAAACCGGTTCAAAAATAGTATTGCAGCGAGGCGAAGACGATGTGCTTCTGCGCACCGAACTCGGTGTCGCTCGCACCGACGAAGACGTACGTGCCGGCGGACAGCTCCAGGTTCTCGCCCAGCGAATAGAAGAGCGACGGGCCGACGAGGCTGCTCCGGTCGTCGAGGTTGACCAGGCTGTAGAGGGCCGCGTTGAACAGGGGCGTGATCGACTTGGACACCGACGCCGCCAGGTATTCTCTCGCCAGGTTGAACGTCTCTCCGGAAAGGAGGGCTTCGAGGTCGTACTCCTCTTTGGCGCGGGTGCCCTGGCCGTTGAAGTAGGCTTCGACCAGCACGTAATAGCCGCCCGCTATGTTGTAGTCGGCGTTGAGGACGGCGCGCAGGTAGTTGCGGCCCTCTTTTCTCCAGGTATACGCCGCCTCGCCGCGCAGGCCCGCGTTGCCGACGTACCCGGCGAAGTCGCCGCCGAGAACCCAGTCCTCGCGAAAGAGGCCGCCCATGACCGACACGTCGTACTCGCGCCAGTTGGTGCCGGCGCGCAGGGCCGCGCTGCCGGTGCGCTGCTGCCGTCCCGGTGCCACTACGGCTTCGACGCTTGAAAAGGTGCCCAGCGGTATCCTGAGGTAGACTGCGTCCACCCCGCTCTTCTCATTCAACTCGATCGCGCCCGGGTTGAAAGGGTTGAGCAGGTCCGTCGGGTTCCAGGCAAAGCCGGTGCCCCAGGCGATGCGCTGCCGCCCCACCGTCACCTGCGCCTGGCCGACGTAGAGGGTGGCAAAAACCCGGAAGAGGTGCTGCCGGAGAACATATTCCGACCCGTCTGCAATCGTCCAGTCAAGATCCAGGAAGGTAGACCGGGCGAGAGACTGATCCAGCACAAACTCCGGCGTTTTCAGAAAGCTGCCGAGGAGTAGTTCGGTGTCCAGCCAGGCTTCGGCGTGGAGCCGTTCCCCAACGGTGAGCAACCCTCGCGTCCGCAGCCGGCTGACGTCGAGCACATAGGCTTCATTCGTCAGGATCGACGACGACCGGAGGCCCAGGTTTTTGGCGTATCCTCGGAATTCGAACGTCGTCTGCGCCATGGCGGCCCCGGCCGTCAGTGCAACGCACAGCAGGAAAGCGAAGATCACCCGCCTTACCCCTACACGCCCGTACGCCCATCCCATCACCATGTCACCCCCGCCGCTCATCCTCCGTGATCTGTCCGTCGCGCAGGGTAACGAGGCGACGCGCCCGCTCCATGACCATCGGATCGTGCGTCGAAAAGAGAAAGGTAATGCCGGTCCGCTCGTTGAGGTCGCGCATCTTGTCCAGCAGGCGGGCGCCGGTCTGCGAGTCGAGGTTGGCCGTCGGTTCATCGGCGAGGATGAGCTTGGGGCGAGAGACCAGGGCCCGCGCGACCGCCACCCGCTGCTGCTGCCCGCCGCTGAGTTCATTCGGCCGCCGGTGGATCAGCTCACGGCCGATGCCGAGGTCTTCAAGCTCCTGCACTACGCGGGTATGCCGCTCCTGCGCCGGCACGCCTCGCAGCAACAGGTTGAACTCGGCGTTCTCTTCCGCCGTCAGCACGGGGATCAGGTTGTAGGCTTGAAAAACGAAGCCGAGGTTGTGCAGGCGAAACGACGCCAGGTCGTTCCGGCTCAACGCACCGAGGTTCTGCCCGGCGACGACGACGGTCCCCGCCGTCGGCGTATCGAGCCCGCCGACGAGGTTGAGGAGCGTCGTCTTGCCCGACCCGGACGGCCCGGCCACCGCCGTAAACTCGCCGGCGGCGACGCGGAACTCCACGCCGTTGAGCGCCTTCACCGGCACCTGGTTTTTGTCTTGATACACCTTGACCAGCTGGCTCGTCGAGACGAGCCAGCCCTGCATTGCTGCTGCTCCGGGCGTGTGAAGAACCGGCTTTGTCGCAGACGAATGATCAGACATAGTTGATGGCCTCCACCGTTTCGAACCGGCTGGCTTTGACGGCCGGATACAGCACCGCGACCAGGACCATGACGAAGATCAGCACGAACCCGCTGACGATATGCCCCCAGTCGACGTGCGGATAGATCACGGAGGCGGCACCGAACGAGTTGAGCCCTTCGGCAAAGGCCGAGAGATCGAGCCCGACCGCGCTCCAGTAGGCGATCAGCCCGACGGCGAGCAGGCTCCCCAGGCCGGTGCCCAGCAGCACGATGAAGACGGCTTCCAGGTAGAGCATGAGGCGCACCTGGCCGGGCCGGACGCCGTTGGCCGTCATGATGCCGATCTCACGGATTCGCTCGAAGATAACCATGATGAACGAGTTAACCAGGGTGAAGGCGATGGCGGTAAAAAGGATCACGACCAGGAAGACGTTGGCGATCCCCATCATCTCATTCATCATCACCAGCAACGGCGACCGCTCTTGCCACGTTAAAACCTCCAGTGCCGCGCCGCCCAGCCCGTCGCGCAGACGTGCGGCAGTGGCGTCGAGGTCGTGCCCGGGATCAAGGCGGATCGTGACGGTGGAGGCCTGCTGCGCGGTGTAGCCGACGAGTCGCTGCGCCGCATCCAGGTGCAGATACACGTTCGTCTTGTCGAAATCCGAACTGTTGGTCCGGAACAACCCGGCGACTCGATAAGCCCCCGCACCGACCTCGTTGTCCAGGTCGCTGGCCATCAAGACCACTTTTTCGCCGATCCGCACATTGAGTTGATCGGCCAGCGCCGCCCCGATGACCACTGCCCCATCGCCGCCGTCCGGCGACAGGTAAGTCCCCTCGACGATGTAATCCGCCAGGGCCGTCACACGAGCCTCGCGCTCGGGGTCAACGCCCGAAATGACGACGCCGGTAGCCTGCTCGGCGCTGTTGATCATCCCCGAGGTAGCAACCTGCGGGGCGTAGTGGATGCCGGAAAAAGTATCGAGGACGCGGGCTACCTGGTCTCGGTCCGGCAGGTAGGCCCGGATGGCCGGGTTCTCGTGATAGCCCCGGGCCGAGACTTGCAGGTGCCCGCCCTGAAGGTTGACCGCTGCGTCCACCATCTGGATCGAGAAGCCGTCGATGTAGGCGATAGCCCCCAGAAAGCTGAAGACCCCCACCGCAATGGCTGTGATCAACACCCAGGACCGGCGCGGATTGCGCCAGATGTTACGCCAGGCGATCTTGACGAAGATGCTCACGGCTTGCTTTGGGCTTGGTCCTGGGTCATTACGCTCTCTGCGGTCGCTGTCATGGGTCATTGGAAGCTTCTTACCTCACCAATGACTCATGACCAAGGACCATTGACTAGGTTGTCCGGAGCGCCTCGACGGGAGAGAAGCGCCGGATGCGGAGGATGGGATAGATTATCGAGACCAGCGCCACGGTGGCTACGGCGATCATCGGAAAGACAAAGATGACGGGGCGCGCCGAGAACGAGATCCCTTCCACCGTAAAGCCCAACTCTTCGTACAACTGCTGCAACTCGCCGGTGATCGGAATCGGGTTGTCTTTGAGAATCTGGACAGCGACGAAGGTGATCAGCACACCGACCCCCAGCGCCAGCACGACTTTCATCGCCAGTTCGAGCCCGACCAGCAGCCCGATCTGCCGGGGTTTCATGCCGATGGACATCATGACCCCGAACTCACGGACCCGCTCCATCATGCTCATGGTGGTTGTGTTGAAGATCTCGAACCCGACCAAGAGCACCAGAAACAGGTAAAAGATGTAGTTGCCGGCGTCGTCCAGCGCACGCATCTGTTGCAGATCCGGCATCAGCGCCTTCCAGGGCATCACCTCGTAACGGTCTTCGTCCAGTTCGCTACGGAGCAGGCCGGCGTAGTGCTTGGCCGCCCGAAAATCGCGGGTGCGCAGCACGATCTCGGTAAACCGATCCTCCATAGAAAACAGAAACTGGGCGTCGGGCAGCGTCATGATCATCATGGCCCGGTCTACGTCCGGGCTGCCCGTGCGAAGCAGGCCCTTGACGGCATAGAGGTCCGCCCCCATCACGTTGCGATATCCCTGCGTGAGTACGACGACTGTGTCTCCGACGCCGACGTTGAGGTTCTTCGCCAGGGTCTGCCCGAGCAGGACGGCATGGTCGTCGCCCGGCGCCAGCCTCGTGCCGCGGACCGGCCGATCGGCGAAGCGGGAGACCTGGGATTCCCTCGCCGGCTCGATCCCTACGATCACGGCACCGGCACTCGAGGAGTCCGAACTGACGAGGCCGAAACCCGTCAGGCGCCTGGTGGCAGCCTCCACCCAGGGATACGCGTCGAACCGCTGCTCCCATGCCTGTTCATCCGCCTCCAGGGCATAGGCGAGCGTCCGCTCTTCCTGAAAGCCGGCGCGGTGCACCTGCACGTCGCCCGTGTAGAGCCGGACGACGAGTTCCTCCATATCGTCGTAGGTGCCGTACTGGACCGAGTTGGCCAGCGAGATGATGAGGACGGCGAAGAGGATGGCCCCCATCGTGAGGAGGCTCCGCCGTCGGTTGCGCCATACGTCGCGCCAGGCCAGGTTGAGCAGCTTCGTCATGCCGTCTTGGGGTACGTCAAGCTATCGTGCGCGACGCAAGTTTTGCTCGGTGAAGATAGAAGGGTCGATGGGTTTGTTGAACGTCACCGCTTCGAGCACCAGAACGGTCTTCCGGCCCGGCTCTTTCTCTTCAAGGATCTCGAAGCGTGTAGGAAGGGTCCGGCCGCCCATCGCCTTGACGTCCATGTACAGCATCGTGCGCACGCGTTCTCCGCGCTCGTTGAAATACTCGGCCCGCAGGGGCACGAAGTCTTCCACCCGCACCCAGAAGAACAGCCGATCCCAGGCCACGGGCGTCTGCGGCTTCGGGGTGAGTTCGACTTTGTATGCCTCGCCGCCCTCCACGGCCTCGCGTCCCACGAGCCGGTGTTCATAGTCGTCGACGATGCTCGACTCTTTCACCAGGTCGTCGTTCGTAAAGTCCGAGCCCATCCAGGATTGCAGCATCATCGACGGCGGGATCTTGATGACGCGGTTGATGCGCGGCACGTACTGCCACATCTCTCGCTTGATCTTCAGAAACCCGACCCCGCGCTCTTTGACGGGCTCCTTCACCCGGATGAACGTCTTCTCGGTCCCTTCCGACCAGTATTCGAAGCCCATGGTCCGCTCCCAGTCCGGGCGGGCGATGATCATCCGATAGGTACCGGCCTGGGTCTCCCCACGCGTCAGGGCATCGGCCCGACGAACGATCTCCTCGGCCGAGACCTCCTGCGCCCGCGCCGTTTGCACGGCTGTGCCGCCCGTCCCACCGACGAGCAAGAGCAACGCAAGGCAACGGAAGAGCCCGAACGCCCGGCGGCTATCCTCGCCGGCCTCTCTGCGTCGGGTCACCTGGAGGACCTTCATGCGTTCGTGTATTCTACTTACGGCCGGCTCGTTTGCGCTACGATCCAGTCGCCAATCACCGCCAGCGCCTCTGGCGAGAACGTTTCTTCAATGGTCGCATACTCGCTGGGAGCGCCCGTCGCCGCCGTCTGAAACAAGTGATTCAACCCTTCCAGGGCCATCGTGGTCACCGCTGTGTTGCCTCCGTCCCGGAGGGCCGCGTCGATGGCCTCCAGGTTGGCCTGGGAAGGTACCTGCAAATCTTTATCGCCGTTGACGGCCAGGACGGGGCACGTCACCTTCCGCAGCGTCGGCGCAGGGTCATAGGTCAGGAAGAAGCGAAACCAGGGCGCGTTGATCTGCTCCACCTGCCTCTCGATGACGGTTTCCACATCGGAGCCGGTAAGGCCCAGCGCACGCTTCTCCTCGTCGCTCATCGCCGCCATCGACTCCATCAGGATGGTGCGAAGCTGCGCGGCGGCAGACGCGCGATCCGGTTCGGTCTTCAGCACCTCGAAAAGACGCTGCTGCCGCGCCCGGTTCTGGTCGATGGCTTCTTCGGACGTTCCGCTGGCGCGCGCGATGAGGGCGGCCTGGCGATACAGGATCTCTTCACCGCTCAGGCCCGGACCCGCCATCAGCACGAGGTACGCGACGTCGGCCGAACGCACGGCGGCCATCGGCGCGATGAGCCCGCCTTCGCTGTGCCCGGCGAGGCCGATCCCGGCCGGATCAACGTCCGGGCGTCCTTTGAGATACGCCACGGCCGCCAGCACATCGCCGGCGAAGTCTTCACTCGTCGCCGTAGCGAAGGTGCCGGTCGAGGCTCCCACGCCTCGATCATCGAAGCGAAGCACGACGAGGCCTTGCCGCGTCAAGTAGTCCGCCAGCACCAGGAACGGCTTATGCCCCAGCAAGGCTTCGTCGCGGTCCTGCGGGCCGGACCCCGAGATGAGCACTACCGCCGGAAACGGACCGCCCGTGCGGGGTTTCGTCAATGTACCCGCCAGCGTAACCCCCGCCTCCACATTGTCGAACACGACGGTCTCTTCGTCGTAGGGAAAAGGCGGCTTCGGTTCCTGGGGGCGCCGCGCTACAGGCATCTCGTCGGTGCGTTTCAGGACGAGCGCAAGCACCTGTCCGGACTGTCGCCACTCCCCGTCGATGGTCATTCCGTCCCGGCTTATCGTGCCTTCGTAGGCACCCAGGACGGCGCGGACTTCCATATGCAGCGTGTCGCCCTTCACGACCACGGTGTCAACAGGAATGCCGGTAGCGCCCTGGTCCGGACTGTCCAGCGTAGCGCTGAGCACCCCGTCCGGGTCCCGCGAAATATGAAAAACGACGCGGAGTTGAAAGGCGCCCGCTTGCAGGGTACCCAGCCAGGATCCTACAAGGTCCGCACTCGAGGAAGGCGGGGCGACGAACGGATTCGCATACCTCGGCCCGATGAGCAGCAGCAGGAAGCCCATCAACACCGAGGCGGCGGGCATGATTGGTCTTGTACCCATGATCGCTTGTCAGGATGGCTACGGATTACATCGCTTCCATGTCAGTTTTCCGGGGCGCCGCATCATCCGGATCCGAGGCCGAAGGCGTGACGGTCCAGACCGGGCAGGGAGCCGTCCGCACGACACGCTCGGTAACACTGCCAAGCAACCCACGATCAACGCCCGAGAGACCCTGTGAAGCCATGACAATGAGGTCGACTTCATGGGTACGTGCGAAGCCGATGATCTCGCCTGCCGGCTGTCCGCTTCGCACCGCATAGTCGGTCGTCACAGGACCCTCGCCGGTGTTCGCGTCGAGTTGCCGGAGTGCCGCTCCGGCCTTTTCGACAATGGCGGGATCGATCTTCATCAGGGAAAACGACGGAATGCCCGTGTCGCTGAAAAAAGGGACGACGTGCTCTTCAGCCACGAACAGCATCGTAAGCCGGGCGCCGTGGAGGGCAGCCAGGTATTTAGCCTGCGCCAGGGCCATGCTTGCATGATCCGAAAAATCGACAGGGACGAGGATATGCCGCACGGGCCCCTGTGCCTTTCGGTCTTGGCGATGCACAACGAGCACCGGGCACGGCGCACGGCGCAAGACCTCCTCCGCCACGCTGCCGAGCAGCAAATGGCGCAGGCCGCGCCGCCCATGCGTGCCCAACACAATCAGACCCACCTGATGCCGTTCGGCGTGCCGAACAATAGCGGGCGCGGCGTGCTTTCCCTCAGCCAGTTCATACACCAGGCGCAGGGCCTCTTGCTGCTCCCGGGGCAATGCGCCGAGATGTACGTTGGCGGCCTCTCGCAGCCGGATCAACAGGGACTCCCGGTCCGGCTCTTTCAGGTGCGTCTCGCTGCTGTAATCCTCATGCCCGGCGACGACGTGGAGCATGTGAACTTCCGCACCCGTACGAACGGCAAGGCCGAGGACGTAGGACAGCGCTTCGTCCGCCAGGTCGGAAAAATCGGTCGGGTGCAGGATGCGTTGGATGGGAAGCATCAACTCGCGGTTGTGTTCATGCGTATCCGGTAAGATAGGACTACGAACACCGGTCTACAACGTTGTTGATAAAGGCCCGGATGCGCCCGTCAAACACGCTACGTCTCTTGGCCTTGCTCGGCGATAAGAGCTCTCGACCCCGCGTCATCCGCCAGCAGCGACTTACCGAAACTCTTCAGCGTAAAGACGGGGCAGGGAGCCTGTCGGACCACGTTCTCGGCTACACTCCCCATGAACAGCCGGGACAGGCCGGTGCGCCCGTGGGTAGGAATGACGATCAGGTCTACCTGCTGCTCCTCGGCAAACACGGCGATGTCAAACGCGGGATACCCCACCTGCACATGCACGGCGAAAGGTACCACAATGCCCGGCACCTGGGCCATCTCTTCCTCCAGGGTCCGCTGCACGCGTGCCTTTACCTCGGGCTCTACCACCGACACGGGCATGACGCCGTAGGCCCCCGGCAAGGCTATTTCGGTGATCATGTGCAAGACGTCCAGGCGTGCGTCGAAGGCAGCGGCCAGTTCTTTGGCATGCATCAACGCTGAGCGGGTAAACGGCGAGAAATCTACCGGCACCAGCACACGCCGTACCGGCCGGGTACCGCCGGCCTCGGTGGCCGGACAGACGGTGAGAACCGGCACCGACGCCAGGCGAACCACTTTCTCGGCCACGCTGCCCAGCAGGAGCCGGCTTATGCCGCGCCGGCCATGCGTGCCCATCACGATAAGGTCCACTGCGTGCTGGTCAGCATAGTCCAGGATGCCCCGGGCTTCGGTGGCGGCGACTTCCTGGATGTGCCGAACATCTACGCCGTCTTCGTCCTGCCCGGGCGCCCTCTCGTCGGGAGATTCCATCTCCTTGAGATACGTCATCGGATTATCCGGATCTTCGGGGCGTGCAACGACGACGTTTAGCACATGTACCTTGGCCTCATAGCGCCGGGCCAGATGCATCGCCTGCGCAAAAGCATGCTCGGCACACTCGGAAAAATCAGTGGGGAAGAGAATCGTGCGAATGTTTAGCATGGCGGACCGTCCCTGTTTGATTACACTATCTCTCCTTCGAGCCTGGTACCCACCTGGATCTCTTCTCTCAGTCCGGCGCCATGTACGGGTGGGCTACAACACGCATCCCTTGCGCGTGCAACCGGGACCGCGTGGAAGCCTCGAACAGGCGTTCACTCCCCTCGGGATCCAGGGCACGAACGATCTGCAACGCATGAAGGGACGCCGGCTCACCCAGGGTGACGAGCACTACCTCAACCGCCTCTACGATCTCTTCGGGTGCCGCACCTGCTTCGAGCGCGTTGTGTAAATGATACGCGATGCTGGTCTCGCACCCGGTCCCTACCGACGTAGCCAGCGCAATCAACGCTTTCACCTTCTGCGGCAGCAGATCAGGCTGCAACGCTTTTTTGTGGATCCTCCCCAGGGCATCCAGTAGGGCTGAGGAAAACGGCTCCCCTGTCGCAGAAGCGTCCGGGGACCGCTCGTGGCTATCGGGCTTGGTTGGCATAACGAAAAACCCTTGTTTGCGAACGTCGATCCGGTACCACTTCCAAGAACGATCAGAACACGACCCCGTGCCAGCAGACTATCGCGGAAGACTGCGTAAGTCATATCCGAGAAAAGGTGTAAGGATTTTCCTACCTTGATGGTCCGGCATCCGGACTACGTCCTGCGCTGCAGTCCCTGCTCCTCGCCCAGCGCTAAAACCGGACGGGATCGCTTACCAGAAAATGGCACTAGACTTGCTGGGATGCAGAGGGTATCCAAAGACCTGGCTGAAGCCCTGGAGCCTATGGCTACCCGGACGCAAGGCCGTAACGGACCCTTCTATGAGACAAGAGCAAGAACACACGATGGCGGAGCAGGGCCTGCACCGCCAAATGGTGCGGACGATGCAGGAAATTACCGGCGACGACGATCTGGAGTTCATGGTGATCTTGCTCGGAAGTTATCAAGAAAACACACCGGAGCTGCTCACACAGATCGCCACAGCCCACGCTGCAGACGACGTGGAAGCGGTCCGACGCGTAGCGCACTCGCTCAAGTCGAGCAGTGCCGCGCTGGGATGTCTGGATTTCTCAGGTCGTTGTGCGGCGTTAGAAAAGACCTGCAAGACCGAACCCTTCGACCGTGTGCGTATAGCCTCGTTGGTCGATGCGGTGCAACAAGCCTATCCCGCCGTCGCCGCAGCCGTGACATCGCTGATACAGCGCCTTCAGGCGCAAGAAGCAACACCGTCCAGGCATGGCTTCGGGTTGGGCGCGTAACCCGCGTATCCCTGACAGAGAACCGCGCCGATACAGATCCGGGTACGGTCCAGGCCGATGTAAAATTTGCCGCCTCGTGGCAAATAATACCGTTGACAAAAGCAGCTCTAGCCCTGCCGCAGATAGTCGTCCGTCTTATCGAGCCAGTCCTGGCGAGGGGGACAAAAGACATCGACGTCGAGCGTGTCTTCGAGGGCCAGGGCCTTATGCGGTACGTTCGAAGGAATCACGAGCACCTCGCCCGCATGCACGATCACTTCATCGCCCTCCTCAGATCCGATCCAGAATTTTAACGCACCGTCGAGGACGTATGTCAGTTGCTCATTGTCGTGGTGGTGCAACGGGACGATGCAGCCCTTTTTGAGATAGACGTGCGTCAACATCATCCGTTCGGCGGTGATGATCCGGCGGTCCAGCATGGGCGTGACGGTCTCCAGCGGCATCTCATCCCAGCAATACAAGGTAACGGTTCCGGTTTCAGCCATGATACGCTCGAAGGGTTTGCGTGTATGAAACGAGAAAGCAAAACACAACAGATCCCTCAATGTCGGCATTTGACGGTCAAATTCCGAATGCTGCCTGACCGGAAGTACAAAGCCCCGCGTCACTCATGGCGGGGCACCCGAACCGGATCGATCAGCGCCGACTTGAACAACTGATACCCCACCGTCAGCCACGGGATCGCAAGCGCCCTCAGGCCCACCAGGTGGAACGTCCACGCGGACAACTCGACCCGCATGAGTTCTCAAAGTAGCGTTTATCTCCTCCGTTTCAACGGATGAATTCCGCGCTCAAACCGTCTCCACGTCATGTAGAGATCGGACAGCGCTTGTTGTGTTTTTTGACGCTCTTCTTCCTGGTTCTCTTGCTCGTATATCGCAAGGCTTTCGAGCAGCAACGCTTCGGCTTCTTCATACTGGCCTGACACGGTAAAACAAATACCGAGCAACCGCTTGGTCTGAACTGTACGTCGGTATGTCTCACCAAGCCGCCGTGATAGATCTAATGCTTCTTGGAGCAAGGGTTCAGCTTCTTTGCATCGACCCAGCTTGTGCAACACAGTGCTTAATCCGTAAAGACTCTTTCCAATACTGGGATGCTGATCGCCAAGCAATTTTCGTCCCATGGCGAGCGCTTCTCGGTGAAGCTGTTCCGCTTCGTCATAGTTGCCTTTTTTCTCCAATATCAAAGCCAGGTTGAACATACTGATTCCCACATCCGGATGCTCATTACCGAACAGCTTACGAAACAGGTGCATAGCTTCCCGCGTTAACTGCTCCGCCTCGTTATAGTTACCCTTCTTTTGTAGGACGATTGCCAAATTGTCCATGTCTATGGCAACGGCCGGGTGTTCTTCGCCATGTAGCTTTCTGCGCATAGCCAGCGCTGCTCTGTGTAAGTCTTCCGCCTCATCATATTCACCTTTTTTTTCCAGCACTACCGCCAAACTATTCAGGCTCTGCGCAACAGAGGGATGTTCTTCACCGTGCAATTTTCTTCGCATCTCCAAAGCCTCCCGGTGCAAATGATCAGCCTCTTCGTAATTACCCTTCCTCACTAGCACTATCGCTAAATCGTTCAGGCTTTCAGCAATAGAAGGGTGTTCATCGGTATGCAACGTACGAAAAAGACCCAGCGCCTCTCGAAGAAGGTGTTCAGCCTCATCATAGGCTCCCTGCTGCCTCCGTACCCATCCCAATTCACGCAGACTTTCTGCCACGTTGGCATGATTATCAGGTAACCGACGTCGCATATGCAGGGATGCTCGAAGCAGGTCTTCAGCTTCATCATAGTTGCCCAAAATCTCCAGCAACGCTCCAAGATCGTACAAGCTCTGTGCTACATCAGGATGCTCCTCGCCGAGCTGCTCTCGGCGCTGTGTCAACGCCTGTTCCAACAAGGGACGTGCTTCTTCATACCGGCTCAACTGGCGATACACGACGCCAAGCACGTGTAACATTTCTGCCTGCACTTCGGGCTCTTCCTGCAGCGTCTCGATGCGCGCCAGCCCACGATCCAACAACTCACGCGCCGTTGTCTCCTGGCCATTGTTTTCTTTCCAGGGATCTGATACTTCGAATAAACCGACGAGGTATTCCTTCACCTCCCTTAATTTTGACGCTTCTGCCTGGGCTCGGTCTCGTTCCCGCGCCAGCCGACCCGTGTAATACCCAATGATCCCTGCTAGAACGACTAGGGCTGCCATCCCTACTGCAACGGTTCTCCGATGTCGCCCGATGAACTTACGCACGCGATATCCCAGTGTGTCCGGCTGGGCACTCACCGGTAACCCGGTAAGATGCCGCTTGATGTCTTCCAAAAACGCTTCTGCGGATGGGTAGCGACGCTTGGGCTCTTTTCTCAAAGCCTTTAGCACCATTGTATCGAGATCTCCCGACAATCGATGCTTCAGCTTTTCCACGGATAAGCCTCGCTTCCGGCTGATATCCTCTGGTGTAGCAGACTCTCCTTCTTCGGGAACGAGCCGATTGGGCTTTCCGACCACCATGCTCGGTGCCTCCGGCTCCATGTGGCAGATCACACGCTCGAGTTCTGCCTGCCCCCGCCCCTGCAGGCGATAGGGTCGGCGCCCCGTCAGTAATTCGTAGAGCAACAATCCCAGGGCGTACACATCCGTCGCTGTCGTGATGACGTCTCCTTGCACTTGCTCCGGCGCAGCGTACTCCGGAGTCATCACCCGCCAATCCGTTTGTGTCATTGACGTGGTTTCCGGCGCCTCCTCCGATAGCAACTTGGCAATACCGAAGTCGAGGAGCTTGACCTGCCCTTCTTTGACGACAAGGATATTCGAAGGCTTCAGATCACGATGAACCACCAGGTTGCTATGCGCGTATTGCACGGCCTCGCATACACCTCCAAACAGCTTCAATCGCGCTTCGATACCCAGTTGGTGTAGGTCACAGTACGCTGTGATCGGCACACCATCGACAAGCTCCATCACGAAGTACGGCTGCCCCTGGTCCGTCATACCGCCATCGAGCAGTCGGGCGATCTTATCGTGTTGCAAGCGCGCCAGGATCTGACGTTCGGCCAGAAAGCGATGATGGACAGCCTGGGAGCCGAGTCCACGCTTTACCAGCTTTAGCGCTACCTGCTGCTCAAAAGCTCCATCGGCACGCTCAGCCAGATAAACCTCTCCCATGCCGCCGTGCCCCATTTCACGCATAAGTCTGTAGGGACCAACACGTTCGTTAGCCTGCAAGGCTATTAATTCGACCGTAGACGTAATCTCATGGGGCTCAATGTCACGCAGCAACACAGCAAAAGGCTGATCTTCCAAAAAAGCACGATCCTCTCGGTTGGCTTCGAGAGCCACCTCCACTTGCCGAAAGAGGACGGGATCCTTTCGGCTGAGTTGATCCAAAAACGCCTCCCGTTCTTCGGACAGAAGGTCGGCAAGATCATCCAGGTGCGATTTAATCAGTTGCCAGCGTTCGGGACTGGGTATTTTCATATAGAAAGCCCCTTATGGCTTCCGGGTAGGGCATATCCTGATCTGCAGACCAGGGGCCTGAAAGGGATTGGTTTTCTTCATAAGAAACGTAAATTCAATGTAAAAGCGGACAACATCCTTGGTTGTTTCCTTTCGAACCCCAATAGTAGATCATATCGGGAACGGGAATGTATCGATTTTTCTCGACCGGGTGCCAGCCTATGCATCGCCTGAAATAGACAAAAACGCAGGTATCGCTTCCGCTATAACAATCGTCCCGCAATAGGAGCATTTAAATATCAGATAGCTGGAGATCCAAAGCATATGATGCGAAAGACCGAGTTTCCAGGATCTTCATGCTTGACAGGGCGTGCAAGAGGGTCTTAGATTACGCGCCCGTTCGCGCCATTGCCAACGTAGCTCAGCAGGTAGAGCAGCTCACTCGTAATGAGCAGGTCGGCGGTTCGAGTCCGCCCGTTGGCTCCACACAAAAACGCCCTAATAAAGGTCGAGTAGGCCGATTTTGAGGCGTTTTGCTATTGCTCTCATGTATGCCATGAATAGGGCTTGCAAGATATTTGCAAGAAGAAATCATCCCATCAGTCCCCGTTCTGCGAGGCTAGTGTACCCTTCAGCAGTCAGGATCAAGTGATCATGCACGGGTACGCCCATCAGACGACCGGCCGCAACGAGTTGTTGGGTAATCCGAATGTCTTCCCGGCTCGGTTCGGGATTCGATGACGGATGATTGTGCAGGCAGATGATCGCCGCTGCGTTAGCCAGAATTGCCGTGCGAAACACTG
>Ga0302046_10001397_pt1 | contig 22650 bp, 22 predicted proteins | sample RVTome_11_FD_200261 | JGI IMG/M metagenome (GOLD analysis project Ga0302046, IMG submission 200261) | Soil microbial communities from uranium-contaminated site in the Upper Colorado River Basin, Wyoming, United States - RVT147D111 (version 2) ...
GGCGGCAGGAGATCTACAAGGGTTCGGGCCTGCGGAGGTCGAGACGATACGACGGGCCGCTCTCGTGCACGACGTGGGGAGGACGGCGGTCGGTTCCCGGGTCTGGAGCAAGCCGGGCCCGTTGACCGCCGACGAGCGAGAACAGGTGAGGCTCCATCCATATCACACCGAAAGAGTGTTGGCCCCTTCGCCCTTCCTCTCCGAGCTGGCCTCCATCGCCATGGCACATCATGAGCGTCTCGACGGGTCGGGCTATCACCGGGGTCTCGACAGTTCCTCGCTCTCGCGTGCCGCCAGACTGCTTGCCGTAGCGGACGCCTTCCAATCCAAGACCGAGCCCCGACCCTATCGGGTGCCGCTGTCGCCGAAGGAGGCGACCGAGATGCTGGTCGGGAAGGCGCGGGAAGGTGTGTTTGACCCGGTCATGGTCATGGCGGTTGCCGAAGCGGCAGGTGAGGCTCGGCCGGCAATCGATCGCCCAGCGGGGCTGACGGAACGGGAGGTCGAGGTGGTCGGCCTGCTCGCCCGCGGCTTGCAGACCAAGCAGATCGCCAGGGAACTCGACATCTCAGCCAAGACCGTCGATCGGCACATCCAGAACAGCTACCGCAAGATCGGAGTGTCCTCCCGCGCCGCCGCCACCCTGTTCGCCACGGAGAACGGACTGGTCCCCAGATAGCTCTTTCCCCTGTATGGGGAGTTTTCCGTATTCACGGCATCGGGCTGTGCCCTTACCTTCGCACCATGAGAAGACACACCATCCAGGATCGGCTTCGCATCCGGCGCAGCCTCACGGGTGGGGCGGTCGGCTCCCTCGGCTTGTCGATCGCAGTGGTCGTCTCCTCGGCCCGGGATGAGTCCGCTCTGGGCGCTCCCGCTCTGTGGCCCTGGTTGCTCACCGGGCTGCAAGTGCTCTCCCTCTGGGCGGCCGGTCGCCGCCACTGGTGGGCGTGGCTCCTCGGGGGATCGGTGCAACTCCCCTGGATCGCCTATGCCGTCATGACCGATCAGGTCGGGTTTATCCCCGGTTGTGCCATCTCCGCTCTGGTGCAGATCTACAGCTTTCTCCACAACTCAACTCGAACGACCCGATCGGAGGCTTTGGCATGAGGACACAAGAACGAACTGACACCCTGGTCATCGGTGGAGGTCAGGCCGGGTTGGCTATCGGCTACCACTTGTCGAGGGCGGGGGTGCCTTTCCTGATCGTCGATGCCAATGAGAGGACAGGCGATTCATGGCGTCGCCGCTGGGACTCGCTGAAGCTGTTCACCCCCAACCGGTTCAACAGCCTGCCGGGATTGCAGATCCCCGGAGAGGACTGGGGCTTTCCCACCAAAGACGAACTCGCCGACTACCTCGAGTCATACGCCTTGCACTTCGAGCTCCCGATCCGTCACGGGGTGAAGGTGGACCACCTCACACGAGAGGATGGTGCTTTTCTGGCAGTCGCCGGCAATCGGGAGTTCCACGCCAACAACGTTGTCGTGGCCATGGCTTCCTATCAGAAGCCAAGACTGCCCGAGTTCGCCGCCGGTCTCGACTCCGGGATCGTTCAGCTCCACGCCGCCGAATACAAGAACCCGGGGCAACTGCACGATGGGGACGTCCTGGTGGTTGGTCTCGGGAACTCCGGCGCCGAGATCTCGATGGATCTGGCACGAGATCATCATGTCCGTCTATCGGGAGAGCCGAGCGCAGTTCAGCCATTTCGCCCCGAGCGTCTCTCGGGGAGGATTCTCATGCCGTTCGTGGGGCCGGTGATCCTCAATCGTGTCCTCACGACGAGCAACCCTCTGGGCCGGAAGTTCCGAACGAAGATGCTTCACAAAGGCGCGCCGCTCCTCCGGGTCAAGCCGAAGGATCTCGTCGCCGCCGGCGTGGAGCGAGTCGGCCGGGTTACCGGTGTCGTCGACGGCTACCCGAGCCTGGACGACGGCTCCGTTCTCGACGTCGCCAACGTCGTGTGGTGCACCGGCTTCAAGCCGGGGCACTCCTGGATCGACCTGCCGGTCTTCGACAGTGAAGGTCACGTCGTTCACGAGCGGGGCGTCGTGGACGCCGTGCCCGGTATCTTCTTCGTGGGCCTCAAGTTCCTTTACTCGGTGTTGTCGGACACCCTGCTAGCCGCTGGCAGAGACGCCGGCTACATCGTCGACCACCTTGCCGCTGATCGCCGAGACATCCAGTCGTCCGCGACGGCTTCCCGGACGGCTGGTTGACCACGTGGCAAAAGAGACCCTCTTGCAGAACTGACCCAAATGGTCGCGGCCACGTCTCTGAGGGGTAGGTTGCTGCAATGCCCCGCGTCGTCAAGGCCGCCGATCTCCCGACACTCGAGTCGACCAGGGACGGGCGTCATCGGGTCGACCTGGTCACAGAGGAACTGTTCGGATTCAGCGACCTGAAGGCCGACCACATCACATACCGCCCGGGAGACACAGCTGCTGCCCACTACCACGTAGGGGCGCGCCATATCTGGTTCATATCCGAGGGTCGAGGCATATTCCACGTCGACGATGAGACGTTCGAGGTGGCCGCAGGAGATGTGGCCACCGCCGGCGACGGCGAGGTGCACTGGTTCGAGAATCCACACGACGAGCCGTTCGCCTTCTATGAGCTCTGGGTTCCGTCTCCCAAGGAGACCATCTGGATCCGCGAGGACGACATATGAACGTGGGAACCCAACGTGTGAGTTCACACGTCCGGTCGCAAGCGAGACGCCGAACCCGCTGACCGACACCCTCGATCAAGACTGCTCGGGTTGGTCGAGCGACACGAGGGTCGGGTGTGACCCTGGAAAGGCGTCATCGCACATCGCGGTCAGTCAGCTGCGAAAACCGAGTGTTCCAACATCCACGGCTGAGCTGCCACCGTCAGCCACGAGCACCGCACCCGTCACGAACGAGGCGCCAGGTCCGGCGAGGAACTCGATGCAGGCTGCGATCTCCTCGGGCGCCGCGGCGCGTCCGAGGGGCAACGGTTCCACGAGCCTGCTCCAAAGCTGTTCCGCGCCGATTCCCTCTTCTGCCGCTATCAGATCCGTCTCGCGCTCGCTCATCTCGGTTCGCGTCCATCCCGGACAGACGGCGTTGACCCGGATCAGGTCGGGTCCCAGATCGACGGCAGCGGACCGGACCAGACCGAGAACGGCGGTCTTCGAAGTGACGTAGGCCGCATACTCCGGCCCGGAGGTGAGCCCGGCAACTGAGGAGACGACCACGATGCTCCCACCACCTCTCCGCCGCATCGACGGTGATACGGCGCGTATGCCAAGGAGGACCCCGTCCACGTTGGTCTGCTGAACCCTCCGCCATTCATCCAGCGCCACCGTCTCCACGGAACCAAAGGCCTCGATGCCCGCGTTGGCGACCAGCACATCCGCCCCGCCGAACTGCTCATCGGCTACTGCGATGACTCGGCCCCAATCGTCCTCACTGGTGACGTCGGCTACGACAGCAAGGCCACCGACTCGATGAGCCACGTCTGCCAGCGGCTCCGCTCTCCGACCGGTGACGATGACACTCACCCCACTTGCCGCCAGCGCACGAGCCGTGGCTGCACCGATGCCGGTTCCCCCACCGGTGATTATTGCGACACGATTCGTGTCCGTCGCCATCACGCCACCATCTCGGTGGAGCGCCGTAACACGTGCTCACAGAAACGGGGCAGCTCAGCGCTCGTTTCGATGAATTGCGAGGGTTTGATGCAGATCGTCTCAAACCCCCGACTCATCTGGAATGGAATCTGTCCAAGGGCTTCCTCGAGGTCGGCCGGAGAGCGATCATCGGTGAACCGGCCCCGAACGCCGCCGACCCACTCCAGTTCGCCAGGATCGCTCCCGGCTTCCCGGAGACTGTCGTGGAGGTGTGTGAGCTCCTCTTCGCTCGGCTGACCGAGCGGATGGAACCCACTGCCGTACTCGACGAGGCGACGAATGACCGCCGGGTGGGCGGTGCTCCCCCCAATCCAGATCGGCGGTCCTTCCGGAGTCGTTGGCTTGGGCTCGAGATAGACCTCCTCGAACTGGTAATGCCGACCTGCGAAGGAAGCCGGCGACTCGGCCCAGACTCGACTCCAGGCAGCGAGATGCTCGTCGAGACGTTGTCCCCGTTCCCCAAAGGGCACGCCGAGGGCCCGGTACTCGTGGTGGTGCCAACTGACCGTCGGCTGCACGACCAGACGACCTCGGCTCAACAGATCGAGCGTGGCCAGCTGGTTGGCGAGCAGCAGCGGGTGACGCAACGGAGCGATGACGGCGGCGAGAGCGATCCTGATCGTCGTGGTGACAGCTGCGATCGCGGCAGCGAGACCGAGTGAGTCAGGCCACGGCATCGACGGATCCTGATTCCCGGGCATGGCATAGTCACGCGGGTTGCCCATCAGACCGTCGGCTCCCGCCGACGGGGCGAGAACGATGTGCTCGGACAACATGACGGTGTCAATGCCGGTGTCCTCGGCAACACGGGCCATCTCCACCAGCCGGTCGGGGCGTCTCGGGTCGACCATGGTCCAGTTCTCGCTGAGGACGAGGACAATGCGTGGTGGGCGGCTCATGTCCGCCGGCACCGGGTCGATTCGGGGTGTCTCATCCCCATATGCGATCGGCCACCCGACCGACCGATGCCAGCTTCTCCCATTGGGTGTCTTCGGGGATCTCGTTGCCGTCGATCACCGACGCGAAGCCGCATTGGGGTGAGACGGCTAGCTGATCGAAGTCGAGAAAGCGGGCAGCATCCTCGAGACGCGCGGTCAGCTCGTCGTCCGTTTGAACCCGTGGCGTCTTGGTGCCGACCACACCCAGCACGAGCGTCTTCCCGGGTGGGACGAATCGGATCGGCGAGACGTCACCCATGCGCTCGGGATCCTCCCACTCGACGAGGAACACGTCGTAATCCAGATCGTTGAAGATCCTCTCTGCGAGTGACTCGAGCGAGCCTTCGCAGAGATATCGCGATCGGTAGTTGCCCCGGCAGATGTGGAGACCGGTGGTGACTCCATCCGGGATCCCCTCGAGGACGGCCCGATCGGCGGCGATCGCCTCCTCCATGACAACGTTCAGATCGAACCCGTCCTCGATCATCCGGCGGCGCCAACGATCGTCGACCAGGAACGGATACATCGGGAAGTCGAATTGCACATAGCCCGCGCCCTCCGCCACCGCATCGGCCACCAGCTGTCGTTCGATGGTGACGGCATGATCGGTCAGCTCTTGTCTCGTGGAGTAGACGTGGTCGTTCACCCCTCGCTTCCAGGTGTAAGGGTTGGAGAAGATCGACCCTGCCGGCAGGGTGACCTTGAACGGATGATCCGTAGTCGTGGCCATGAAGGCAGCTTCCCGGGAGACCGGGCTGTCCACCTGTTCCAACCGGTCCACCACCTTGTGGACATGCCAGACGACCGGATCGCCGCTGTCGTTGCGGAACTCAACCGGATTGTCTTCGGTGGAAAAACCGCGCACCGCATCCCAGAACGAGTTGAGAAACATGTAGCGGCGAAACTCGCCGTCGGTGACGACATCCAAGCCAAGGTCGATCTGGCGTTGCACCACCCCGGCGATGGCCTCGTCTTCCACGATGTGTAGCGAATCGGCCCCTTGGGCGCGCTCGTCATCGAGCACAGCCCTGTGCCCCTCCCCATAGAAGGCGTCAACGGCCGCCCTCAGCGTCTTCGGTCTGAGCAAACTGCCGACCACCTCGGCACGGGCTGGATGACGGGCCACGTCGGCAGGTTAGAAGCCAAGTCCCCCCGATAGACTCGAGATGGTCCTCAACCGTTGGAGCAAGGTGACCACAGCCGAAGTCCACCTGGGTGATGCACTTCCCTCCCTGGCGAGCCAGGTCCCGCCCGGAAGTTCCCCATCCGACTGCTCTGTTGTCTGCTTGGAGGCCCCGAGGCCGACGCGGATCGTCTTGTGACTTGGGGGAGCAGATGATCAGTCGCAGCGATTCCGATAACTCCCAGCTCGTTGTCGACCGCCTCAGCCACGGAATCACCTTCCTGATGCACAACCTCGACCAGTTGGATGAGCTGTGCGAGAGTCCCGAGCTGATGGGTTCGGCCACCCAGGAGATCCTCTGCTACTCGTCGTTGACGACGCACTTCCGGCGAACTGCCACGAGGGGCATCAAGCACCTGCCGGTCAAGGTTCGGCTGGCTTGAGCGACACCTAGCCGTGGCCAACCTCGAGCCGCTCCGCCGCGAAGACCTCCCCGAGCTGGAAGAGCTGTTCCAGCACTACGACGACACGCTCAGCTTCGTGCCCAACAGTCTCTTCACCATGGCCCGGCGTCCTGAGATCCTGCGAGCATTCTCCGACCTGATCACCAAGATCTGGCGCACCGGCACGTTGCCCATCGAGCTGAAGCCTTTGATCGCGGTCATATCGAGCCAAGCTGCAGGTTGTCGCTACTGCCAGGCACACGAAGCAGTCGACGCCCGCGAGCGCGGAGTGGATGCCGAGAAGATCGCCTCGGTCTGGGAATTCGAGACCAACACGCTCTTCTCAGAAGCGGAGCGGAGCGCACTACGCCTGGCGCGGGACGCTTCTCTGCAACCCAACCTGGTCACGCGCGGGCATTTCGATGACCTGAGAGGGCACTACACCGAGGGCGAGATCGTTGAGATCATGGCGGTCATCTCCCTGTTCGGGTTTCTCAACCGCTGGAACGACACCATGGCCACCGACCTGGAAGAGGAGCCGTTCACATTTGCTTCAGGGACCTACGGCCACGAGCAGTGGAACCCGGGCAAACACCGGCATTTCCAGGACGACTGAGGCCTTATCAAGCCGAGCCGAGAACTACCCGGCGCACCTCCTCGGGGCCCCTTCGCATGGCCTGTCGCTGATCAGGGTAGGGATGGACATAGGAACGGATTCGGGGCAGTGCGATTTGACCTGGGGATTTCGGTGAATCACCTGGTAAGAGCGCCCTTCTTGGTTCGCGACATCACGCCTCGTGTTGGTTGTCTTCCGTGCTCACCCAAGGACGGCAACACAGGCGTCGCAAGCATCCATCCCGACACCCTGGCAATCCACAGATCGACTACCTCTGACCTGATCTAATCCACCCACATGTTCAAGCGACTGTCCTATACAGACGCCCCGTCAGGTCCCGGCCAGGGTGGAGACGACGGGCTCCGCATCCCCTAGGTCGGCGCCAAGGAACACCACATAAGAGATCCCGTGACGCTCCCTCCGTTCCTGGATGAGCTCGATGATCCCACCGGTAGCGCCAAGGAGCACGTGTGGTGAGGCCAGCACCTGCTCGGGCGTGGTCCCCCACGTGGCCGCCAACTCATCCGCTGCCCCTTCGATGTCGTCCCCAACCCGGAGATGATGGGCGTATACGCTGATGACGACATCGTCGAAACGCTGCCCAGCCCCTGTCTTCACCCAATCGAGTTGCTCCTCGATCCGCGAACCCGACCCGCCTAGTGCGCCGCCAAAGTCCGCCAAACCTGTGTTCGCCCCGCCCACCGCTGAGATACCCACCATATCGGCGACACGACCGGCCAAGGTCAGCATTCGGCGTCCCGAACCGGCGATCAGAACCGGCGGTCGGGGTTGCTGCACCGGGCGGGGGCAGGTCACGCCCTCCACCTGGTAATGAGTCCCGGTGAAGGTGAACGGCTCGCCGCTCCAACAACCCAAGATCACCTGCAACGCCTCCTCGAAACGGTCGACCCGGACCGACGGTGGGTCGTAGGCCAGCCCGACCGAGTCGTATTGCTCCTTGATCCATCCGGTCCCGATCCCAAGCTCGAAGCGCCCTTCGGAGAGGATGTCCAGTGACGCTCCATCCCTGGCCACCACCACCGGATGGCGGTAATCGTTGGCGATGACCATCGGCGACACCCGCATTGTCGACTCCTCCGTCGCCAGGGAGAGCAACGGCATTACCGACAGCCGGGAGCTGATGTGATCGGCGGTGCACACCACGTCGAACCCGGCGGCGTCGGCGCGATGGATGGCGGTCACCAGCTCGGTGCGGCTGGGGACCCCGCCGAATGAGATACCGAAACGGAAGGGATGGTGTCCCATCGTGTCACCGTACCCTTAGGGTGGCCGCCGTCACCGGTGGCCACCCTAAGGTCCTCAAGCCCCGACCTCGACGGGTACGCCGACCAGACTCCCGTACTCCGTCCAGGAGCCGTCGTAGTTCTTCACGCTGGGGAACCCGAGCAGCTCGCTGAGCACGAACCAGGTATGCGACGATCTCTCCCCGATCCGGCAGTAGGCGACCACCAATCCGTCACCGGTGATCCCCTTCCCGTTGTAAAGCTGCGTCAGCTCCTCGTTACTCTTGAAGGTTCCGTCCTCGTTGGCCGCCTGCGACCACGGTATGTTGACCGAACCGGGGACATGGCCGGGCACGTAGGGCTGTTCTTGAGGGAGATGCGGCGGCGCCATGACCTCACCGGAGAACTCGGCAGGGGAACGGACGTCGACCATCTGCCCGCCCGTCATGGCGAAGGCGATGACCTCCTCCCTGCTTGCCCTCAGCCCTGGACGCTCCTTTCCCGTCAACCGGAAGGTCGTAGGCGTCTTCGCCGCGACCTCGTTGGTCAGCGGCCGATCCTCCAACTCCCACTTGATCCGGCCCCCGTCGAGGAGTTTGACGTGCTCGATGCCCCTGAGCTTGCACAGCCAGTAGGCGTAGGCGGCGAACCAATTGTTGTTGCCCCCGTAGAGGATCAAGGTCTGTTCCTCGCTGATCCCCTTAGACCCGAGGAGTGCCCCGAGCTGGGCTGAGTTGATGAAGTCCCGCCGAGGCAGATCGTGCAACTCGTTCTTCCAGTCCAGCGCGATGGCACCGGGGATGTGCCCGCCCTCGAAGGCGGAGGTGTCCTCGTCGACCTCGACCACCGCGATCTGCGGGTCGTCGAGCATCCCGGCCAGGGCTTCGGTAGCGATCAAGACCGCGGTCCTTGTGTCGGTGGTTACTGTCATTTGGCTTCCTTTCTTGCCACGATCGGGTGTATGTTCGAGTCCCGATCAGCACAGTTATCGCGTACGCCGGTACCGATCCGGTAACCATCGGGTATACCGATGACGACTTCCCTGCATCTGAGGGTCCTCGGGCCGATCGAGGTCTTGATCGACGGTCAGAGGGTCGACCTGGGCAGCCCCAAGGCCCGGATGCTGCTCGCCGCCCTGGCCGTCAACCGAGGTCGGGTAGTCACCGTCGGTACCCTGGTCGAGACTCTGTGGGGTGAGGAAGCACCTGCCACCGCCCGCAAGAGCATCCATAAGTACGTCTCCCAGTTGAGACAGCTTCTCGGCGCGGCCCTGGCCACGCGACCCGCGGGGTACGTGGTCGACCTCGATGACCTGAGCATCGACGCCGTCGCGTTCGAGAACGCCGTAAAGACCCTCACAGAACTCAGCGACGAGGACATCGAGGAAGCACTCGCCCTGTGGCGCGGCGAACCCTACCCCGAGTTGGCCTCCACCGACTGGGGACCGACGGAATCGTCCCGACTCACGGAACTGCGACTCCAAGCAATGGAGGCCCTGGTCGAGCGACGGCTCGCCTCGGGTCGTCACAGTGAGGTGATCGGAGAGCTGGAGACCATGGTCGCCGCCCACCCATTTCGGGAACGGCTCTGGGCACAACTCATGCTCGCCATGTACCGATCCGGCAGGCAGAGCGATGCCCTAGCCGCCTACCAACGTCTTCGCCGCAGACTCGGCGAGGAACTGGGGATCGAGCCGTCATCGGATCTCAAGGAGCTGGAAGAGCGGATCCTTCTCCACGACCCCTCTCTTACCCCACTCATAGGACCGACACGGCACAACCTCCCTGCGGCACTCACCAGCTTCATCGGGCGACGCCGGGAGATGGCGGAGCTGACTTCTCTCCTCGAGGTCAGCCGGCTCGTGGTGCTTCTCGGCACTGCCGGCTCAGGGAAGACGCGGTTGGCCACGGAGACCGGAAGGGCTGTGTTCGACAGGTTCTCAGACGACGGGGTCTGGTTCGTCGACCTTGCCCCGGTCCGTTCAGCTGACGGAGTAGCAGACGCAATCGCCAAGGCACTGGGTGTAGGGCGGCTCGGCGACCAGGACACGGATACCATCCTCGTCGACCATGTGCGCGCACGCCGGCTGCTCCTGGTCCTTGACAACTGTGAGCATTTGCTGGCGAGGGTGGCACAGGTAGCGCAGAGACTGCTCGAGGGGTCACCGGGTCTGGTCGTCCTGGCAACCAGCAGGGAGCGGCTCGGGGTACCTGGAGAGAGCATCCTCGAAGTGAATCCTCTCCCCTACCCCGACGAAACTGAGCCGGTCACCAAGGATTTCGACGCGGTCCGGCTGTTCGTCGACCGGGTCAGAGCGGTGAGCAGGGACGACGATCCAGGAATGCTTTTCGACGTGGTTGGGGAGATCGTGAGACGTCTCGATGGTATTCCCCTTGCGTTGGAGCTGGCGGCGGCCCGGGCCCATGGTCTCGGGTTAGTCGGGCTGCGGGACCATCTCGACGACAGGTTCTCGGTCCTCTCCTCCCCGGCGGGCATAGATCGACACCAAACGCTGGAGGCGGCCGTCGACTGGAGCTATCGCCTTCTCAGCGGGCCCGAGCAGATCCTCTTCGGGCGCCTATCGGTGTTCCGGGGCGGGTTCGACATGAACGCCGCTGTCGATGTGTGCGGCCACGAGCCATTAGACCGTCCTGCCGTCGCCGCCCTTGTGGCAGGCCTGGTGGACAAGTCGTTGGTGGTGGCTGGCGGGGTGGGACGACGGCGGTACATCCTGCTCGAGACCCTCCGTGAGTTTGCGATGCGGGTGGTCGACTCGACGGAGTCAGCCCCGCTCCGTGACGCCCACGCCGATTACTTCCTCCGCTTTGCCGAGGAGGCAGCCGAGCACCTCAAAGGTCCGGAGCAGACCGACTGGCGCACGCTTCTCCGTATGGACCACGACAACCTTCGCAAGGCGTTGCATTGGGCGGCCACCACCTCGCCTGAGAAACTGGTTCGGCTTGCCGTCGCCCTAGCCGTGTTCTGGGACTCAGTCGGTCCGAGATCTGAGGGTCACGAGTGGCTACGGAGGGCAGTGGAGGTCTCACAGGGCCTCGACCCGCTGCTGCGAATCGAGGCACTGCTCCGCGCCAGCGACCTGTACTCATCGCAGCACGCCTCGTTACCCCGGGAGTATGCAAAGCAGGCCCTTGCCGAGGCACGTGCCATCGGCGACAGGAGGGGTGAGGCGCGTGCCTTGCGTGCCCTCTCCTGGGCGCTCGTCATCGACGGTCGCACCGAAGAGGCTCGAACCGTCGGAATGGAGGCTCTCGATCTGTTCGCAGGTCAGGACGACCCCTGGGAGCTCGCTTTGTGGAGCGAGCGGATGGGTCAGGCCAGCTACCGCGACCCAGAGTGGTCGATCGGCATGTTGCAACAGGCTCTCGACCTGTACCGCAGCGTTGGTGACAGGAGCCGGGAAGCCCTGGTGCTCTACAAGATCGCCGAGCAACTTTCCGGAAGCCACGGCGACTTGGAGTTGGCAGTGGACTACGCGGAGCGGGCCATCGCCATCTCCGAGGCGGTAGGCAATGTCCACGACGGGGCCCACGCCCGGCTCGAGTACGGGAAGGTTCTGAGAAGGGCGGGGCGACTCGGCGAATCTGCCGCGGTGCTCAGTGAATCCGTCACCCAGCTGACCCGCCAGGGTGACGAGAGATGCACAGTGCGCGCCTTGAGCGCCTTGGGTATCACCCAACTCGACGCCGGTGACCTGACGAGCGGCGAGAAGACGCTGAGGGAGAGCCTCCACCGGGGCGCCGCTCTCGCCGAGCGGAGAACCACAAGGACCGCCTTGGCAGGGATGGCCCGGATCGCCGCCGAGACCGGCGCATCGGAGACGGCCGTGATCCTTCTCGGATACGTCGACGAGTTGGGTTCAGCTCTCGACATCCCCGCCGCAGAGGCCTCTCGGGGAAAGCGTGATGCACGACTCAGCATGCTGAAGACCCGAGTTGGGGCCGAAGAGTTCGACCGTCTCTGGGAGCGGGGTCGTGATCTGAGGATGGACGACGCCACCGCGCTTGCGCTGGCTCCGAGAACCGCGACCGGGATTAGCGTGCTAGGCCGGAGCGAATCGATTCAAGATTCTAGGTGAGCGGACGGAAGCTCGTCTCGGACGTGCGACGGCCCATGGCCCTATGATCGGATCCGCCTCGGTCGGCTACATCACCCGAGAGTACGTAGGTTTCAGCCGGCGAGAAGTCTGACAGTCACCTTGCTCGAATGACAAGACCCGTTAGAGATCATCGCTCTCACGAGGGCAGCATCCTGTGTTCGTTCGGTGAGGCACCATCAGACGTGGAAACAGTGGGACACAGGAACCGAAGCCAGTGTCGCCCAGGAGCCGAAGCCGGGTCGAGAAGTGAGACACACCAGCCGGAGCCAAGGTGGGACAGACCTACCGGACTTTCTCATGCCATGAACTGGGGATTTGTGGAGCTGACGGGATTTGAACCCGTGACCCCCTCGTTGCGAACGAGTCAGCGCGCAATCGCATGACCTGGGGATTTCCGTGAATCGCCTTGTGAGACCCTTTCTTGGTTCGCGACATCACGTCTCGTCGTTGGTTTGTATTCCGTTCTCATGCGGACGCGCATCGATCTCGTCAACGACCAGAGTCAGGTGTCCACCATGACGGGTCAAGCTCAGTTGGCCGGCAGGTCGGCGACAGAAACGACCCATCCTTCCGAACCGTTGCCTCGTTCTAACCCCATCCCGGAATGATCCATACCGCGCCATACGTGGCGCAAAGGTTGATCGAGCGAGCAGGCCCAGTAACTAGGCACTCCTCGAACCAGAGATGCTCAGGACGTAGATTGTCCCAGGTTCGTCCAGCCGAAACCCGTCGTGGCGTTTGACCCGGCATGGGACTAAAGGAGATCGATGCGGAAGTTCAAGGTACATCGAGACGCTCTCGCCGGGCTCGAGCCCTTCGCCTCGGAAGCCGGTTCGGAAGGGTTCGAGACCAACACGCTGGTGTCGCTGGAGGATGGCTCGACCCACGTCGAGATATCGGTTTGCAGGCTCGACCCCGGAGGGTTCATCGGCGGGCACCTGCACCCCTTCGAAGAATCCTTCTATGTCCTTTCGGGCGAGGCGATGGTGAGCATCGACCGCACATCACATCACCTCGTCACCGACGACTTTGGCTTCGCTCCGGTTTCGGCGCCGCACGCATGGTCCAACCCATTCGACGAGCCCGTTATCTGGTACCGGGTGAGGTCTCCACAGCCGCGTCCCGTCGGAGGGTTCAACGGAACCTATCCGGTCGAGGAGTATCCCGTCCCCGCAGACGGACGAACCGTGCGAGAGCTACACCCGAGGAGCCGTCACCTGGGGCACTTCGACCTCACGGACATGACACCGCCGGGCGCGTTGATGATGCCAGGCACCCACGGGCACAACATCCGCAATGTCTCGGTGCGGATGATGGTCGACGACGTGTTGGGCTCGATCCACCACCAGACCTTCATGGTCAAATTCGAGGCGGCCGGGGGCAGCCAATTCTCGGGAAGCGCCCACTACCACGACTTCGAAGAGGCGTATTATGTGGTCTCCGGGCAAGGCGAAACCGAGCTCGAGGGTGAGCGCTTCGCCATGCAACCAGGAGACCTCGTCTGGGTCGCGTCGGGGACGATGCATGCCTGGAGAGCACTTGGCGATCAGCCCCTTCGTTTCATCGAGCTCATGGCGCCGAGGCCGCCCTACATGAACCTGCTGTTCTCAGAGGCCACGTGGCGGGAGCCGGCTGAATGAGCTGATCCGCTACGAGGCGGCGTCGGGAGCCCTGACCGAAGTGCTCCAACGGCGCGACGCCCGCAACGAGCTGATGTACGACGAGAATCAGGGAAACCCGGTGACCGCAAGCGGGTTGGTGGCGATCGTAAGACACAACACCGAGGAACCGGGACTGGTTCGGCTGTACGTCTCGATGTCCGCGGAGAGCACCGAAATCAACAGCCCGGCCCGCGACTTCTTCGAAGAGAGATACCGCAACCTTCGAGCAGACCTATCCAAGGACATCAGGCAGAAGCAGGCCACTGGAGAGCTTGTGGACGACCTCGATCTCGATGCAGTGGCCACGCTGATGATTGCCGCGGCTGACGGGCTTCAAATTCAGTGGCTCCTCGAGTCCGACCAAACCGACATGGGTGAGCTGTTGGAACAGCTATGGGCTGCGTTTCGTCGGGTGCGATGATCTGGATTTAACGGACCGCCCATCGGTGACCGTGGCAACCAAATCCCACCTACGGACGGCAATCGACCGCGACAAGCAGAGCTGCGCAGATCTCTCGCATGCGAGCGTCACCCAACCTGCCCAGACGCTCGGTCAGCGTTCCAACCGACACGCTCTCGACTGAGTCGAGATTGACGGCCGATTGAAGAGGGATCGGATCGTCCCCGGGCTCGAGCAGAACCTCACTGGCAAGTCCTCGAATCGTCGTGGTGCAGGGAGCGACCAGTGCCCTTCGGAGTCGTGGGATGGCGGCGTCTCGCGACAGAATCACAACTGGTCGACGAGAAATCCCGGGAAGCTCACACCACCACACCTCGCCCCTCGCAGGCCAATCCGTCACGAAGAAGCCGCCGCCTCGCGAAACGAAGCCAAGTCTCCCCATTCGTCGGACTCGTCGAGTGGATGATCATCGTAAGCGGCGTACCCAGCGTCGATCTCGGCTGCTCGATGTCGCGCCACTAACGCTCCGAGAGCCTCGTCCAGAAGGGCCGCGTCATTCAGATCCGACCTCAACCGCCTCGCATGCGCTATGAGCGACTCGTCGACGGTTGTGCTAACTCGTATGCGTGTCATGCCACTATTATGCCACTACCTCTCGCATTCCTACAAGACGGCACAGCCACCGGGCATTTGGCCAATCGATCTTGGCGAATCGGGATTCGCTGTCACCCAAATCGACTGCCTTTTCGTCTGTCCAGTTGAAACGGTTGCGAGGAGGCAACAAATGCGAGCAAGCAAAAGGACCTTGGCGACGACCCTTGCGATGGCGGTGGTACTGATGGCGGTGCCGGCCAGCGCGGGAGGCGCCACCGTGGCTAGAGGGTCGTTTCAGACCTTTGCCGATGGGCCGGGACTCGGGTATGACGTCGATGGCATCGCATCGATGGTGCGCACCGCCAGTGGGAAGACTCTCGTGTCGGTGAACGTCACCGGCCTTACCCCGGGCGCCACCTACGGGTCGCATGTGCACAACCAGGCGTGCGCTAACGGGAATGCGGGCGGCCATTACCGCTTCGATGAGCCGGTAGTCGGCGGAGCCCTGGACGGTTTCGAGATCTGGCCCGGCCCCTTCACCGCAAACCCGGCGGGCAACGCCAACGGTAAGACGACGGTGTTCGCCACCGCGGGCGCCGATGCGGTGTCAGTGGTGATCCATGCCCCCACCGGCCAGAAGATCGCATGCGCCGATCTGTCGTGACCGAGCCGACGACATGGCGACCCGGGCAGCCACTCGTTCAGAGGGGGTTGCTGCTCGGACTCGCCGTGGCTTTGGCTCTTGCAACCACCCCTATCAGTGGGCCGGTCGCAAAAGGTTTGGTGCTAGTCGGCGCCGGGCTCGCCTGGCGACTGGTTCCCGGGTTCTGGCGTAGCGTGCGGTACGGGGCGATCGGCGGAGTCGTGTCGGGTCTTCTCATCCTGGGGCCGGGATTCCGTCTGGCGATGCGGGTGGTTGCGATATTCGATCCTCTCCGCACACCCGAGTTCACCGTGGAAGGCACGATGTTCATCGTGATCTTCATCGGCGGGTTCTTCGGGGGCATCCTTGGGATAGCGGGCAACCTGGCGCGGCGCGGCCTCGAGCATCGCTCGATCATGGCATCGGCGATCGTTCCCGCCGCGGCCGTTCTGGCTGTTCTGCTCTCCACCGAAGACTTGCGCATGGAATTGTTCGATCTGGGCGCCGGGGCATGGCTGAACATCCCTATGTTCGGCCTGGTGGGTCTCCTCTACGGGGTGGGAGCGACGGCCACAGCCATGCGCTTCGAACAGCGGCGGGCATCAACGCCCTCGGATGGAGAGGACGTGTCGATCCTGGCCACCGAAACGGACCGGGCTCGGAAATGAGGTCTCAGGCTCTCGCCTGGCGCCCCTTGTCGTCACGCGGCGTGCGATCCCTGCTTCGGTTCTTTGGGGACCGTCGACGACACCGCAGAGACCGTGGGAAGTACGGTGGCCTCGGAATCATGGTCTCCACTTGGGTTGTGATCGGGCTTTCGATTAGAGCAGCCGAATCGGCACCCGGCGTAGGACCATTGTCCTCTAAGGAAGGGCGGCAGTAATGAGCTGGTGGATCATCGAGCTGATAACCGATGTCGTCCTCGTGGCAATCGTCGTGGTGTTGGGCCCGCTGATCAAGAGATTCGGGCGGGCTTACGCCGGTGACATCTTCCGGGGGAACCCCCGCACCGGGAAGAGCTACCTGGTGTTGATGGACGTTGCTTACTACCTCATCTTCACGGCTCTGATCCTCTTCACCGTGACACTGAGCCAACCGACCGCGTGGAGGGAGACGGCACGAGACCCGATCGGCACGCAGCTTCAACATGAGATGGCCCGCGTCGGGGGGATGCTGCTTCTCATGGGTGTCCTCCACGGGCTCAACGTGTTGAGCCTGCCACTCGTCGGCCGACTCCTCGGGTTGAGCCGGCAAATGGACGAGGACACACCCAAGGCATCCTGAGATCGTGCTGTGGCTGGCGGTCGTTGCGGCCGGCAAGACGACATGGACATCCGAGGAGCTGCTCCGCGTTTCCGTGGTCGAGCGCCTCTACCACCAGGAGGCCGTCTCGTTGGTCAGGTTGGCCAGGCTCTTCACCGACGACCGCACCGGAGCGGAGGACATCGTTCAGGAGGCCTTCATCCGCCTCTACCACGCCACCGAGCGGATAGACGACCCCGGCAAGAGCGCCGCCTACCTACGCTCGATAGTCCTCAACCTGGCCAGAGATCACAACCGACGGGGGCTGCTGTCATTGAGGCACCAAGACTCGATGATCGACCGCCGCGTGCCTGAGGATCCCGGGCTGCAGATAGTAAAGGACGAGAGCAAGGCCGAAGTGATCGACGCCCTCAACACCCTATCCAGACGTCAGCGTGACTGCCTGGTCCTTCGCTTCTACTTCGATCTGACCGAGCGAGAGATCGCAGAGACCCTGTCGATCTCGGTGAACTCCGTCAAGACCCACTGCAGACGAGGACTGGACGCCATGGCCCCAATCCTGGAGAACAGATGACGAGCCTGGAAGGACGGATACGAGAGGCCCTACACGCCACCGGCGACTATCAGCCCAGCGTCGATCTGTTCGCCCGTCTGCAACGCAGCATCGAAGAGGACCGGGCTCATCGTCGCCGAATTCTCGTAACCGCGATCACATCGACTTTGGGACTCCTCCTACTGGGTTTATTCGTCGCCGCATCGTCACAGCGAAGCCCGACCGGTCTATGGACCATCCCGAAATGGTCGCTGCAGGCCATAATCGAAGTGGTTCTCGTCGCCATATTGATCGCTGTCGCGCCGGCACTACGGCGGCTGGGAGGCCCACTCCTCGACGACGTCTTCCATCTCAGACCGGATACGGGAGTGCTCTTCTCAAAGCTGCTCGACATTGCCTACTACCTGTTCTTCGGAGGCCTCATCGTCCACAACTTCGACCCGACTGATCTGCACCAGCCGATAGCCATCCCGAGCGAGGAGCTGTGGCTGGGGACGGGAGGGATCGCCGCGTTTTTAATGATTCTGGGAGTGGCGCATGTGGCAAACCTCGCCGTTCTCCCAATCATCGGCCTGCTGTTCACATCCCTGACCAGAAGAGCCGCAAGACGCGACGCCGGGTCATCCGCCCCGCCCGAGTCGTCCCAGGCCAGGAAAGTCGATCAGCTGACAACCGGGATCGTCCTGACCACGACAATGGTAGGAATCGCAGGAGCACTCACGCTTATCGGAGCCATTCTCATCGGCATAGGCGTCGACTAGAGCTCTCTGGACCGTCAGCGGGCGAACAGATCCGGCTCGATCCTCCAGCTGCGCAGAGAGAGAGTGAGTTGGCCGCGGCGCGCCGACTTGGGGCGGGAAGATCCCTCAACCTACGAAGGGCAGGCCGCGCCCGCCTAGGGAGATCATGGCTTCGATTCGGCGGGCAGCGACTGGCACCATTTGGGCGACGGGACGGCCACGGTCCGTTATGGTCAAACTCCGCCAAGATCTCGGTTTCATGCGGAGCCGAGCCGGGGGATCCCTTGTATGAAGGAAGCGTCATGAGGGTCGTTGTCATTGGCGGGACCGGGCTGATTGGTTCCAGACTGGTCTCCAAGCTCGGCGAGAGCGGCCACGAAGCGTTGCCTGCATCACCACGTACCGGAGTGAACACTGTCACCGGCGAAGGACTGTCGGAGATACTCGAAGACGCCGAGGTCGTAGTCGACGTGTCGAATTCGCCATCATTCGACGAGAAGGCGGTGCTCGACTTCTTCGAGACGTCGACTCGAAAGCTCATCGCCGCGGAGAAGGAGACTGGTGTGGATCACCACGTCGCCCTGTCGGTGGTCGGGACAGACCTTCTCCTCGAGAGCGGCTACTTCCGGGCCAAGATCGCCCAGGAGAAGCTGATAAGAGGATCCTCGATCCCCTACTCGATTGTCCGCGCCACCCAAGTCTTCGAGTTCATCAAGAGCATCGCTGATGCTGCGACAGAGGGAAACATGGTCCGACTTGCGCCCGTGCTGATCCAACCGATAGCCGCCGATGACGTCGTCGGCGCGGTCAGCCGGACAGCAGTGGGATCACCGATCAAAGGCATCGTAGAGGTAGCGGGACCCGAGCGGTTCCGGCTCGACGAGCTCATCCGCAAGTCCCTGAGCGCACGCAACGACACCCGCACGGTGGTCACCGACCCGACGGCTCGCTACTTCGGGGCCAAACTGCGCGAACGGACCCTTGTGCCTGGAGACGAAGCGATACTCGCACAAACCCAATTCGAAGCCTGGCTCAGCCAGGGTCTGGCTTAGGCACCATGAAGCGAAAGCCTCACGTGATCTCAGGTTGAGACCCGAACGCTCCACAGCGAGGAAGGGTTCGGCCGAACACAGGTTTGAGCGTCCGATACCAACCGAGACCAGGTGGCGCACCGGGATGCCCGCGTGGCGGGGCCGCGGATAGGGGACGAGCGGGCCTTCGCCCTGGTGGTGTAGCGGCAATCGATCGGAGCTGCTGGACGACGGCTATCGGATGACACGAGCGCTGGAAGAAGCGGACGACCTGGTGCAGGAGACGTTTCTCAGGGCATGGGAATGGGATTGCAGCACACTGATCAGTTTCCGGCTCGTCGGTCGTCCACATACAGGTACGAGAATCAGGAGGATTCCATGGCCAACCTCATCTACGCCATCAGCGCATCACTAGACGGCTACATCGCCGACGAGAACGGCAACTTCGACTGGACACACCCATCCGACGACGCGCACGCCTTCTTCAACGACCTCCAACGATCGGTCGGCACCTTCCTTTGCGGCCGTCGCATGTACGAGACGATGAGGGTGTGGGACACACTTATCCTCGACGACCTCCCCGAGATACCACGCGAGTTCGCCGAGCTGTGGCGGGCGACCGAGAAAGTCGTCTACTCATCCACCTTGGACACCGTGCCGGAACCGCGGACCCGGCTGGAGCGGACACTCGACCCCAAAGTGGTCCAGACCATGAAAGACAATGCCGACCGCGATCTGGCCATTGGTGGCGCCGGCCTCGCTGCCCAGGCCATCCGGGCGGGTCTGGTCGACCGGTATCTGCTGCGCTTGGTCCCGACGATCGTCGGTGGCGGAACCCGAGCTCTCCCCGACGCGGCGCGGGTCGACCTCGCTCTCAACACGACACATCGTTTCGACGACGGCACCGTCCTACTCGACTACAGCCTCACGACCAGAACGGCTCGGTGAGCAACATGGTTTGAGGGTGCTTCTCCTGCTCGTCGGCGGGATCACATTCGGCGGGCCTCCTCTCCGTCTGGGGGAGCTGGCCGCTGGGCAACGCTGCGGCCTCTTTTGCCATCGCAACAGCACTCGATCGGAGTAGAACCACACCTGTCGTGGCAACGGCCGTGGCACGGTGGCACTGTGCGTACTGGCTGTATGGCGTTTCAGCCAGGACGAATTCTGAGCCCTGCGGCCAGATTCAAACGAGGATCGAGACGACGGATTGAGACAACCCATCACCCAGACAGCGAAGACTGAGGTCGGCCATTGGCCCCGCACCCGCTCCGAGGGTGCCGGGTCGGTGGCCGCCGCACGCGTTCGGCCGGATCTGTGGCAGACGGCTCTCATCATCGCCGTGGGCCTCGCCGGCGTGGTCTGGATAGTCGTCCTCATCAACCAGGCAGGGACCGATCAGCCGGGTCTACGAGCCGCCCTCGCCTGTTGGACGACCGTCCCATACATCGTCGCCGGCGCGGTGGCCTGGCGTCGACGCCCGGACAGCAGGCTCGGGCTTTTGATGGTCATCGCCGGCTACGTGGTCGTCCTTACGTTCCTTTCTTGGTCGAGCAACGACTTCTTGCTCACGGTGGCCGAGGTGTTCGATTTCGCTCCCCCGTTGATGTTCCTCATCGTGTTCCTCACATATCCCAGCGGCCGAGTGCACACGAAGGCCGAACGGGTCGTCATCACAGTCGCCGCTGTGGCTGCGGCGTTGACCTTCGTCTATCTCCCTCTCGGCTACGACAACACGTTGTTGACCGTGAACGCGCAGTGGCCGGAGCTGGCCCAGAGAATCCAGGACGCGCAACTGGTGTTGATGGCGGCGGCCCTGATAGCGGGAGTGGGTCTGCTCATCGGCAGACGGATTGGTTCTCCCCGTCCTCTTCGACGCTGGTTCGGGTACCTGGTCGACTCGTTCTCGGTTGCTCTCCTCATGCTGGCGGTTCTCTACGTGGTTCACGTCTCGGCCTGGACCGTCAACACCGAGCCGGTGCGACTGGTCATGTTCGGGCTCGTCGGGGTCGCTCCTCTGGTCTTCCTGATAGGTCTCATCGACGAAAGGCTGGGTCGTGCCTCCATCGCCGATCTGATGGTTGGCTCCACGGTGACCCTCGGCCCCGCCGAGTTGCAGGACGGTGTGAGACGTGCCCTGCGTGATCCATCGGCTCGTGTCATCTACTGGATACCCGACTTCGATTCCTACGCCGACGTCGAGGGCAAATCGGTGGATCTCGACGACCTCGCCGATGCGTCCCTCACCCCGGTGGGGGACGGTGAGCACCCGATAGCACTGTTGATCCACGATCCCGTCCTCGACTACGAGACGACCCTTCTCAACTCCGTCGCTGCGGCCACGTCGATGCTCATTCACAAAGCACAGCTGGAAGTGGAGCTTCGTGCTCGAGTGGACGAGCTCCGGGGATCTCGTATGCGCATCCTCGATGCCGAGCAGCGTGAGCGGAGACGTCTGGAGCGCGATCTCCACGATGGCGCCCAACAGAGGCTCCTCGCCCTCTCCCTCTCCCTCGGCGAGATCGAGAGCCAGGTCGGCGACGATGACGATTTGCGGGCCCTTGTCGACGAGGCGAGATCGGAGGTGGCGGCCAGTCTGCAAGAGTTGCGCAACCTCGCCCATGGGATTCATCCCGCCGCTCTCATCGATCACGGCCTTGCCGTTGCCCTGGAGTCCCTTGCCACCAGAGCCCCGATACCCGTCGAGGTGACCACCGTGCCTCTGGAAGGCATCTCTCGGGCCGCTGGGCTGACGGCCTTTTATCTGGTGAGCGAGGCGCTGGCCAACGTGGCCAAACACTCCCAGGCCTCCACGGCGACGATCGACGTTGAGATCGATGGTGACACTCTTGTGGTGGAGGTCAATGACGACGGTGTCGGTGGCGCCGACGCGAGAGACGGGTCGGGAGTGCGCGGCCTGGCCGATCGCGTCGAAGCAGTCGGGGGCCGGTTGATGGTGTGGAGCCCGCCCGGAGGTGGGACCAGGTTGAGGGCGGAGATCCCATGCGCGTGATGGTCGCGAGGACAGCCTTGGGTGGGAGCAGCGGCCGCTGACAAGCTGCTGGTCCTGGTCGCCGATGACCCGTCGGAAGCGCCATCATCGACATCCGGACGCCACCGACCACACAGACCAGGGTCTGCATGCGGCACTGTCCATACGCGCCAAGCATTGGCGGTGCTGGTCCTCTCCCAGTATGTGGAAGTCCCACTGGCCATGCAGCTCCTCGGCAACTCGGCATCAGGGTCGAATACCTGCTGAAGGACTGGGCAAGCAGGAGTCCGACAAGTCAGCCGGTACACCTGGCAAGTAAACCGTCCAGTTGTCGGCGACGGGATTCGAGTCCGTGACTCCTCGTTTGTACCAGGTGGTCATGGTGTGACCTCGCAGCAACTTTTGAGGAGTCACTGTGGCACGCGGGTTCCCTGCGCCACCTTGCACTGGAAGTTAGGAAGGAAGGTCTCTCCAAATAGGACAAGCCGAAATCGTGGAGCGGAGGGGATTTGAACCCCCGACCCCCTCGTTGCGAAAGATGTGGGGTCAAAACCCTCTGACCAGGGTAAACGGCTCCCACTGGTGGCCCTTGGCGCGTTTGTGGAACGACCGGCGTGAGACGTGGTGAGAACCGATG
>Ga0302046_10001398_pt1 | contig 22647 bp, 22 predicted proteins | sample RVTome_11_FD_200261 | JGI IMG/M metagenome (GOLD analysis project Ga0302046, IMG submission 200261) | Soil microbial communities from uranium-contaminated site in the Upper Colorado River Basin, Wyoming, United States - RVT147D111 (version 2) ...
GGACCGCCGGGTGCTCTACGCCGCCGAGCAGGCCGCCACGTGCCTGGCCGAGGTGTTCCAGGACACCCGGACGATTGACCGGAGGCGGAACGACCCGTGGCTGGTCGGCTTCGCGCTGATCCGGCCGGTCACGCTGCTCGACCTCACGGGCGCCTGGCCCACGCGGGCCGGGGCCTCGATGGCGATCAACTCCGGCCCACGCTCGCGCGCCCGGCGCTGGTCGCAGGCCATCTACGAAGCCTACCCCACCGTGGAGGGGTTGTATTACGCGTCGAGCATGAACGCCAACCAGCCGGCGCTCGCGCTGTACGAGCGGGCCGTTGACGCGCTGCCGCGACGCCCCCTCTTTCATCGCGCGCTCGCCGACGCCGCGCTGACGGGCGCCATCGCGCGGGCGGCTCAGCGCTTCAACTACGCGGTGGTCTGAGGCCCCTCGGCGGATGGCGAGCGCCTCGGAAGCGGCCGGGCGGGCAGCGGCGTCGAACCGGAGCCGGCCCCTACGGATGGCCATGAGGACGAGGCTACTTCTCGGGCTTGGCGCCGGGCGAGGGCGAACCGGAGGCGGCAAATCACTGGCGGGCCTTGTGGGCCCATGCGAGAAGCTGCTTCGCGGGCAGGGTGTTGATCACCTGGGCGGGGGAGATCCACCCGCGGCGCGCGGTGGCGACGCCGAGAGCCATGTTGTCCAGGTGCTCCAGGTCGTGGGTGTCCGTGCTGATCACGACGGGGACCCCCCGCTCGCCCGCCCGCCGCGCATGCGTGTCCTTGAGGTCCAGGCGCTGCCAGGAGGCGTTGATCTCGACGGCCTTGCCGTGAGTCCGGGCGGCCTGGAAGACGCGGTCGAGGTCCACGTCGTAGGGGTCCCGCTCGCCGATGAGCCGCCCCGTGGGATGGGCCAGGATGTTCACGTAGGGGTTCTCGAGCGCCTTGACGATGCGCGCCGTCATCTCCTCGCGCGGCTGCTTGAAGCGGGAGTGGACGGCGGCCAGCACCACGTCCAGCTCCTTCAGTACGTCGTCGGGGAAGTCCATGCGGCCGTCGCCCAGGATGTCGCACTCGCTCCCGGCCAGGATCCGGATCCGGTGCTTGTTCTGGAGCGCCCGGATGGCCCTGATCTGCTCCCTCACCGCGTCGGGAGTGAGGCCGCCCGCCACCGTCGAGGAGCGCGAGTGATCCGAGACGATGATGTACTCGTAGCCGCGAGCCTCGGCGGCCTCCACCAGCCGCTCGAGGGGATGACGACCGTCCGACCAATCCGTGTGCGCGTGAAGGTCGCCGCGCAAGGCCGGGAGGTCGATGAGCGCGGGCAGCCGTCCCGCCAGCGCGGCCTCGATCTCCCCGGTGTTCTCCCGGAGCTCGGGCGGGATCCAGGGAAGCCCGACGGCCGCGTACACCTCGGCCTCGGTGGCTCCCGCCCGGCGCTGCCCCGTCCGCTCGTCGAAGACGCCGTACTCGGAGATCTTGAGGCCTTTTCGCTGGGCGATCTCCCGGAGCCGGACGTTGTGGTCCTTGGATCCGCTGAAGTACTGCAGCGCCGCGCCGGAGGCCTCGGGCTCCACCACGCGGAGGTCGACCTGGAGGCCGGCGGCGTGCCCCTCCACGGCGAGCTCGACGGAGCCCTTGGTGTCGCCTTCCGCCAGGACCCGCTCCACGCCACGCATCCTGACGAAGGTCTCGATGACGCGCCGGGGATCGCGCGAGGTGACCAGGAGATCCAGATCGCCCACCGTGTCGCACCGGCGCCGGGCCGAGCCCGCCGTCTCGATGGCATCGACGGCGCCGCTCCCGCGCAGCGCCTCCATGATGCTGGCCGCCACGTAGAGCGCCCGTCCGAGGGGGAGCCGCGCCTGCCCCTTCCGGCGGGTCCGCAGCCCCTTGAGGATATTGTCGCGGGTCTTCTCCCGGATCCCAGGCACCTCGAGGATCTCGCCGGACACGGTGACCTGCTCGAGCTTCTCCAGGCTGTCCACGCCCAGGCGGTCGTAGAGGAGCCGGGCTGTCTTGGGGCCGAGCCCGCGTACCTCCAGGAGTGAGAGAAGCCCCGGCGGCACTTCCTTGCGGAGGCCGTCCAGCTCCGCGATGGCCCCGGAAGCGAGATACTCGCGGATGTGCGTGGCCAGGCCCTTGCCGATGCCGGGGATCTTGCCGAGCTCCCCACGGGCGGCCACGGCGGTCACGTCCTCGGCCAGCGTCTCCAGGTTCTGGGCGGCGCGCTCGTAGGCGCGCACGCGGAAGACGTTCTCGCCCTTGATCTCGAGAAGCTTGGCCATCTCCTCGAAGAGGCGCGCGACCTCCAGGTTCTTCACGGCTCCATGGTATCCTACCGATCGACGGACGACCACGGGAAGTTCCCCACCAAACTCGAACGTGGAGTGATCTCATGGCCGAGGACAGCACACGCCGCCTGCTCAAGGTGTTCGGGATCGCGGTCACCAACCTGGAAGACGCCCTCGAGGCCGGCAACACGGAGGCGGCGCGCAAGGCCGAGGGCGAGCTCCGGGAGCGCATGAAGGAGATCATCGGCCTCGTGGAGCGCCTGTCCGAGAGGGTCGCGAAGCCGTAGTGGCCCGCGGGCCCCTCGTCGACGCCTCGGGCGTCCCCGTCATCCTGCCGGCCGCGCCGCGCCGGATCGTCTCGCTGATCCCCAGCATCACCGAGATCCTCTTCGCGCTCGGCCTGGACGAGGCGGTGGCCGGCTGCACCGTCTACTGCACCCAGCCCCCCGACAAGGTTGCGACCAAGGTGCGCGTGGGCGGCGAGAAGAACCCCAAGCTCGAGTTGATCCGGGAGCTGCACGCGGACCTCGTGGTGGCCAACATCGAGGAGAACGTCCGCGGGCACATCGAGACGCTGCGCGAGTGGGGGATCCCCGTGTTCGTCACGTACCCGCGGACGGTGGCGGACGGGATCCGTCTCGTGCGCGATCTGGGAGAGGTGACGGGGGCGGGCGAGCAAGGCGCGGCGCTGGCCACCGACCTCGCGGCCCGGACCGCCGAGGTTCGGACGCGGCTGGCCGGCCGCCGGCGCGCGCGCGTCTTCTATCCGATCTGGCGCAACCCGTACATGACCATCAACGGGGACACCTACGTCCACGACATGCTGGCCCAGTGCGGAGGGGAGAACGTCTTCGCCGCGGAGCCGAAGCGCTATCCGGAGGTCATGCTTGCTCGCCTGTCCGAGGCGCGTCCCGACGTGATCCTGCTCCCGGACGAGCCCTACCGGTTCCGCCGGGTCCACCAGGAGGACTTCGCGGCGCTGGGCGACGTGCCCGCTGTGCGCGAGGGGCGCATCCACCTGGTGGACGGCAAGCTCGCTTCCTGGTACGGCCCGCGGATCGCCGATGCGCTTCGTGTGCTCCCCGGGCTGCTGGCGGGAAGCCAAGCTCCCCTCTCCCCCGCGAGAGGGAGGGGGTCGGCGTGAGGAAGCGGGACGCCGAGTCTTACTCCACCTCCAGGATCATCTCGATCTCGACCGGAATCCCCATGGGCAGCTCGGCCATGCCCACGGCCGATCGCGCATGGCGCCCGTTCTCGCCGAATACCTCGACCATCAGGTCCGAGAAGCCGTTGATCACCTTCGGCTGCCCGCCGAAGCCCTCGGCGGAGTTCACCATGCCGAGCACCTTGACCACCCGCCTGACCTTGTCCAGGCTGCCCAGGATCGTGCGCGCCGAGCCGAGCAGGTTGATGCCCACCTCGCGCGCCACCTTGTAGGCGTCCTCGCTGGAGAGATCCCGGCCTACCTTCCCGCGGGCCGAGGGCTGGCCGTCGATCCGGACGGGTCCGTGCCCGGAGAGGAAGAGGAGGTTGCCGACCTTCACTCCCGGGATGTAGTTCCCCACGGGCTTGGCGGGCTGGGGAAGGGTGATGCCCAGTTCCTTGATCCTGGCCTCTGCGCCCATCAGGACTCTCCTTTGGCAGACTCGGGGCTCGGGAGCTTGATCCTCGCGTGATGCTTCTGACGCGGGACTCGGGAACCGTATCACGGACGGCGGGGGTGGGCAACGGGGCGCGCGGTTCCAAGCCCGTCGCCCCTGCAGAGGAGAGCAAGACGAGGGACGGCGGGGGACGAGAGTGGCGGTGCGCCCGGGTGGGCGCCTCGGGATCAGCTAGGTGCCGAAGGACAGCTCGTCGACCGCGCCCCCGAAGAAGAAGAAGGCCATCCCGTCGGGGTCGGCGCGCCAGACTATCGAGTCCACATCGAGGGCCCCGTCCTGCGGGCGCCGGAGTGAGAGCCGGGCGGTGCTGCCGAGCAGCAACTCGTCGTGCATTCGCACCTTGGCCCCGAAGCGGCTCACATCCAGAGTTTCCCGCTGGAGGGATTGACCTCCGGCCTCGACGGTCACCGGCCAGGACACCCTGGAGCGCGGGTGCCGCCGTAGCTCCACGAGATGGTTGCTCATGAGGGATTCCACCTCACTATCGGTGTCCAGTTTGTCATAATTGCGATCCGAAGCCAAGCAAATTTCCCCTCTTGAGCGTAGGCGAGCCAGGGGACCTCCGTCGACGGCACCAAGGATCTATGAATGAGAGAGGACCGTCCCGGGGCACCCCCGGCTCGCCATACTCGCAGGAAGATCTAGCAATCGGCGTGCCCGGGTCGAAGTGTCTGATATTCAGGCACTTCCGGTATGCTCCCGTCTCATGCTCGCCGTCTTGTAAAGACGGCCGACAGCCGGGAGCCCGGCAAGTTGCTCTCCTCTTCACCGGTCTCGAGAGCGGTGCCCGGATTCCCGGGGGCTGAGCTTGGACAGCGGCGCAGCCTGTGTCAGAATCCTGGACGCGGTCCCCCGCGCCCGCCCATGGTCAGGCCCCCGACTCCCTCAGGCGCCGCCACCCTCGTGCTTCTCCGGGACCGACCCGGCGGGGTCGAGACGCTTCTCGTCCAGCGCCACGCCGGGAGCAAGTTTGCCGCCGGAGACCACGTCTTCGCCGGGGGCAAGCTCGAGGCGGACGACATGCCCTCGGACGTGGAGCGGTTCTGTCTGGGGCTGACCGCCCAGGAGGCTGCGCAGCGGCTCGGGGGCCGGCTCGCTCCCAGAGACGCGGTCGCCTACTGGGTTGGCGCCGTCCGCGAGGCGTTCGAGGAGGTGGGCATGCTCCTCGCCTACACCCCGGACGGCGAGTTCGTGAGGTTCACTCGCGACAACCGCGATCGCTATGCCTCCTACCGGGCGGCCTGCCAGGCCGCCAATTCCGCCTTCTTCGCGATGCTGAGGGCGGAGGCCCTCACCCTGGCCACCGACCGCCTGGTCTACTTCGCCCACTGGATCACCCCCGAGGAGAGCCCAATCCGGTTCGACACGCGGTTCTTTGCGGCCGTCGCCCCACCGGGGCAGGAGGCCACCCCGGACGGCCGGGAAATCGTCGCTCTGCGCTGGCTGCGCCCGGCCGGCGCGCTGGAGGCGCGCGGCCGGAAGGAGATCTCGCTGCGGTTTCCGACCGTCAAGAACCTCGAGCTGCTGGCCGGGGGGTCCACCGCGGAAGCCGTGCTCGAGGATCTTCGCGGGAGCGAGGTGCCGACGATCCGGCCCCGCATCGTCACGGTGGACGGCGAGCCGGTGGCCGTGCTGCCCGGCGACCCACGCTGGTACTGAGCCGCCGGCTTGGCAGGCTTCGCCGGCGTCCCTCGCTTGGGCTTGCTTCGCGGCCCCTGACCGACCCGGATCTGGCGCAGCCGATCCTCGATCTCCGGGAAGTGCGGTTGGAGCTCCAAGACCCAGGAGGCTCTGGACAAGGCGGCGCGCCGGATGTTTACTACTGCCGGCGGAGGGCGGTCCTTCCCGCCACGCGCCGCGCTGCCGGGGCGTCCAGAGCAACTCGCCGTCGTCCACAAAGGGAGGCCAGCCATGATGTCCAGACCCGATGACAGAACTCGCCTCGGCCGCCGGGCCCTGCTCAAGACGGCGGCCGCTGGCACCGGCGCCGCGGCCCTCGGCTCGCTCGGGTTCCCGGCCATCGTCAAGGGGCAGGCCGATGTCCTGCGGATCGGCCACCTGACCCCCCGCACCGGCTTCCTCGGCCAGCTCGGCGACTACGGCGTCAAGGCGGCCAGCCTGGCCGTCGAGGAGGCCAACGCCGGCGGGGGCGTGCTCGGCCGCAAGGTCGAGCTGATCGCCGAGGACAGCGTCAATCCGGGCGTCGCCGTCACCAAGGTGCAGAAGCTGGTCGAGCGCGACAAGGTGCTGTGTCTGCTCGGCGAGATCAGCTCGGCCTCGGCGCTGGCCATCGCCGAGCAGGCCAACCGCTACAAGGCCCCCTACATCAACACCGGCGCCAACTCCGACGAGCTCCGCGGCAAGAACTGCAACCGCTTCATGTTCCACGTCGAAGGCTGCAACACGATGTACACGAAAACCATCGGCCTCTGGCAGAAGAGCAAGGGGCTGATCAAGGGCGCGAAGTGGTACATGCTCACGGCCGACTACGCCTTCGGCCATGACCTCCACCGCGTCTCCTCGCGCTTCCTCACCGAGAACGGCGGCACGGTGGTCGCCAACGACCTGGTCCCCACCAACACGCCGGATTACAGCGCCTACATCCTGAAGATCCGCCAGGCGAAGCCCGACTTCGTCTACCTCAACCTGGCCGGCACCGACCAGACCACCTTCCTCAAGCAGTACCGCGAGTACAACCTGCCCTTCCCGCTGGCCGGCGGGGTCATGGACACCGTGCCCTTCTGGGCGGCCGGCATCGACGCCCTGTCGGGCAACTGGCAAAGCCTCTGGTACCACGGGCTCGCCGTCCCGGCGGCGCAGGCCTTCACCAAGCGCTTCAGCGACAAGTACGGCATGCCGCCCGACAACCAGGCCTGGGGCGACTACGTGGGCGTGAAGATCCTGCTCCAGACGCTCGCCGAGACCAAGAGCACCGAGGGCCCGAAGTGGGTTGCCCATCTGGAGAAGGGGGCGAGCTTCGACATCCTCAAGGGCCGCCGGGGTACCTTCCGCGCCCGGGACCACCAGCTCCTCCAGGAGATGTACGTGGTCAAGGTGAAGGACAAGAAGGACGCCCGGGACAAGTGGGACATCTTCGAGATCGTCCAGCCGGTGCCCGGGGCCAACGAGTCGCTGGAGGTGATCCAGCCGACCCAGCAGGAGAACCCCTGCACCATGGCGTGAGCGCCGGCGGGGCCTCGCTCCCGGACCGGGTCCCCGCCGCTCCTCGTGCTCCTGGGCGTCGGGTGAGGCCGAGGGGGCGGGGGAGGGCGGGGCGAGGGACTCCGCGTCCCTCCGGGAGCTGAGCCATGCCGGCGTTCGTTGTCCTGGAGCACATGGCCAACGGGCTGCTGGTCGGCTCCTACTACGTCGTCCTGGCCCTGGGCCTGTCGCTGATCTTCAGCCTGGGCGGCGTCGTCAACCTGGCCCACGGCGCTTTCTACGCCGTCGGCGCCTACCTGGCCTACGAGGTCCAGCGCCAGCTCGGCTTCGCCGGCGCCATGGTCCTGTCGCCGCTCGGGGTGGCCCTCATCGGGGCCTTCATCGAGACCCTGTTCCTCCGCCGGCTCTACCGCGAGGACCCGGGGCTGGGCCTGCTCTTCACCTTCGGCCTGGCCATGGTCGCCGAGCAGAGCCTGCGGCTGATCTGGGGCTCCACCGGCCTCCCGTTCGCCATCCCGGAGGCGTTGCGCGGCCAGGTCTTCCTCGGCGACTTCATCTACTCACGCTACCGCCTGGCGGTGCTCGGCGTTTCGGCGGCGGCCGTGGCCGGCTCCTGGCTCCTGCTCAACAAGACCTCCTTCGGCCTGGTCGTGCGCGCGGGCACCCGCGATCCCGAGATGGTCCGGGCCCTCGGCATCGCGCTGAGACCGATCCTCACTGCGATCTTCGCGCTCGGCGTGGCGCTGGCCGGGCTCGCCGGGGTGATGTCGGCGCCGCTGGCCGGCGTCCAGCCGGCGATGGGGACCGAGATCCTCACCGCCGCCTTTGTCATCGTGGTGATCGGCGGCCTGGGCAGTTTCTGGGGCGTGGTCTATGCCGGCCTGCTGGTCGGCGTCGTGCGGGGACTCACCGTGCTCTTCTACCCGCCGGCCGCCGAGGCCTCCATGTACGCCCTGATGGTCCTCGTGCTGCTCGTGCGGCCGCGCGGCCTCATGGGCGAGCGGTTCGAGAGGTTCGAGTGAGCCTCGTGGCGGTGCGCCATCCCCTGGTCATCCTGGCCCCCGCCCTCGTGCTGCTCCCCTGGGCCATGCGGGCGATCGGCATGACCTACGGCGTGGCCAGCGAGATCGCGATCTTCGGCCTGGTCGGCCTGGGCTTCAACCTGCTGCTGGGCTACACGGGCCTCGTCTCCTTCGGCCACGGGGCCTTCTTCGGCCTGGCCGCCTACGCGGCGGCGCTCCTGCAGATCCACCTCCTCCGCGGCCATGTCCTGCTGCCGCTCGTCCTGGCGACGCTCTTCGCCGCCGCCCTCGGCCTCGTGATCGGCTTCCTGGCGCTGCGGCGCCGCGGCGTCTACTTCTCGCTGCTCACCCTGGCCTTCACGGCGATGTTCTTCGCCATCGTCTACCGCTGGACCTCGTTCACCGGCGGTGAGAATGGGCTGCGCGGGCTCACGCGGCCATCGCTGCTGGGCGTGGGCATCGACGATCAGCTCCGCTTCTACTACGTGACCGCGGCCATCGTGTTCCTGGCCGCGTGCGCGGTCCGGCGGGTGGTCGAGTCGCCGCTGGGACGCGTCCTCGTGGCGATCCGGGAGAACGAGCAGCGGGCGCGTTTCCTGGGCTACCCCGTGCAGTACTACAAGCTCATCGCCTTCACGGTCTCGGCCGCCGTGACCGGGCTCGGCGGGAGCCTCTTCGCCTTCCTCAAGCTCTTCGTCTCGGCCGACCTCGTCCACGTGGCCTTCTCCGGCGAGATCCTCGCCATGTCCATCATCGGCGGCATGGGACACTTCCTCGGGCCGCCGCTGGGCGGCGCCTTCTTCATCGTGTTCCGCGAGGTCCTCTCGGAGGTCACGGCCGCCTGGCAGTTCTGGTTCGGCCTGCTCTTCATGGGGTTCATCCTCTTCTCGCCGGCCGGCCTGATCGGCTTGGGCGCCCGGGTGCTGGCGCCGCTCCGCCGCGGGCGGAGGGAGGCCGCCGCGATGGCGGCGCGGGTGATCCCCCAGCCGGGGCAGGAGGTGCCGGCCTTTCTCCGACGGCCGGAGGCCACCGACGGCCGACTGCTCGAGTGCCGCCGCATCATGAAGCGCTTTGGCGAGTTCACCGCCGTGGCCGGAGTGGACCTGGCTCTCGCGGACCGCCGCATGCACGCGCTCATCGGGCCCAACGGCGCGGGCAAGACGACGCTCTTCAACGTCATCTCCGGAATGTATCCGCCCGACGGCGGCCAGCTCGTGCTGGCCCGCGAGCGGCTCGACGGGCTCCCGCCCGAGCGGGTGGTCGCGCGCGGCCTCGCCCGCTCCTTCCAGATCACCAACCTCTTCCCCGCGCTGACGGTGTTCGAGAACCTGCGCCTGGGCGCTCAGGCACGTGACCGGCGCCGGTTCGGCGCCTGGCGGCCGTTCTGGGGCCTCGTCACCGTCAACGAGGAGACCCGAGCGCTGGTGAGGTTCCTCGGCCTCGAGGGGCTGGAGGGCGTGCCGGTCTCGAGCCTCTCCTACGGCGGCCAGCGGCTGGTCGAGATGGGCCTGGCGCTGGCAGCGCGGCCGCGCGTGCTCCTCCTCGACGAGCCGCTGGCCGGGCTGGCTGCCGCCGAGCGGGAGCGGATCAGCGCGCTGGTGGGCCGCCTCACCCAGCACATGACAGTGCTGATGGTCGAGCACGACATCGACCGCGTGTTCGCCTTCGCCGACGGCATCACGGTGATGAACGAGGGCCAGGTGGTGGTGGACGGGCCGGTCGAGGTGGTGCGCGAGCACCCCAAGGTCCACGAGGTCTACCTGGGCCACGGCCGCTCGACGCTGTTCGCGAGCGTGGCCCACGGGGCGCCCGCCGCCACGGGCGCCGCGGTCGTGCGTCTCGAAGGTGTCGACACCTTCTATGGGAAGAGCCACATCCTCCACGGGGTGTCGCTCGAGCTGCGGGGTGGCGAAGTGGTGGCCTTGCTAGGCCGTAACGGGGCCGGCAAGTCCTCGACCCTCAAGAGCCTCATGGGCCTTGTGGCCCCGGCCCGGGGCCGCATCGAGTTCGCCGGGCGGGACATCACGGGCCAGTCCCCCGAGGCGATCGCGCGCCTCGGCATGGGCCTGGTTCCCCAGGGCCGCCGCCTCTTCCCCAACCTGACCGTGGCCGAGAACCTGGCGATGGGGCGGCTCCGGCGGCAGGGCGGCGATGGGCTCCGCTGGGAGCTCCAGCGCGTTTTCGAGTTCTTCCCGCGCATCCACGAGCGGCTCCAGAGCAGGGCCGACACCCTCTCGGGTGGGGAGCAGCAGATGGTGGCGATCGCCCGAGCCCTGGTCGGCAACCTCAAGGTATTGCTCCTCGACGAGCCGTTCGAGGGCCTGGCACCCGCGATCAGCGAGACGATCTTCGTCTCGCTCGACCGGCTCCGCCACGAGGTGCCGATCATCATCGTCGAGCACGACCTCGACCTCGTGCTCGCCCTCGCCAACCGCGTGTACGTGCTCGACCGCGGCCGCATCAGCCACGAGGGGCCGGCGGCGCCGCTGCGCACCGATCTGGACCTGCGCCGCCAGGCGCTGTGGGTGTGAAGGACACCCCGGTGCGTGCCATGAGCGGCGCGCCGCGTCGCGGGAGCCGGCAGGACCCGGCGCAGCGGACAGCCCCATGGTGTGAGCGAGGGCGGGGGGTGCGCCTCCATCGCCGGCGATCTGGCTCTCGCGGTGGGGGGCGAGCTGGCGGGGCGGTGCGTTGCGCGGGTCATGGGCGGCCCTCTACCCTTGAAGGTAGACGGAACCAGGGCCAGTCCTCGGTTCCGTTCGCCGCGCCACCCGCCGGCTCCCGGGGCCGCCGCTTCTTCCCGTCAGGGCACGAGGACGATCTTTCCGAACTGCTTGCCCTCGGCCAGCTTCTGCTGGGCGGCGGCCCCCTCCCGGAGCGGCATCACCGAGTCCACGATGGCCCGCAGCTTGCCGCGGAAGAGCTGGATCATGACCTCGTTGAACTCGCGGCGGCTGGCCATGGTGGACCCGATGATCGAGATCTGCTTCCAGAACACGAGCCGGATGTCGGTCTCGCCGATGGGCCCCGAGGTGGCGCCGCAGGTGACGAGCCGCCCTCCCTTCGCGAGAGACCGGATCGAACCCTGCCAGGTGGCCGCCCCGACATTCTCCAGGATCACGTCCACCCCGCGCCGGCCCGTCTTCTGGAAGACGGCCTTCGCCCAGTCCTCCTTCGCGTAGTTGATGCACTCGTCGGCGCCCAGCTCGCGGGCGCGGGCGAGCTTGTCGTCGCTGGACGAGGTCACCCAGACCCTGGCGCCGCAGAGCTTGCCGATCTGCACGGCCGTGGAGGACACGCCTCCGCCCACGCCGATGATCAGGAGATCTTCCCCGGGCCGGAGGCGCGCCTGGGTCACCAGCATGCGCCAGGCCGTCATGTTGACCAGGATGAAGGCGGCGGCGTCCTCGAACCTGACGTGGTCCGGCAGCTTGATCACGTTGCGCGCGTCCACCTTCACGTGCTCGGCCAGCCCTCCGTGAGTATGCTCGCCGAGGATCCCGTAGGTGACGCAGAGGCTGTCCTCGCCCCGGGTGCAGAACTCGCAGCGCCCGCAGTTGAGGTTCGGGTTCACGGCGACCCGGTCGCCCACCGCCACGCCCTGCACCGCCGCCCCGACCCCGGCGATCTCGCCTGCGATGTCGCAGCCGGACCAGAAGGGCAGCGGCAGCTTGAGTCCCGGCAGCCCCTCGCGGACGAAGAGGTCGAGGTGGTTGAGGGCGCAGGCCCGGACCTTGACCAGGACCTCGCCGTCCCCGGTCTTCGGGTCCGGCACGTCCTGGTACCTGAGCTTGTCGAGACCGCCGTGCTCGTTGAATGCGAGGGCCTTCATGTCGGTGTGCTATCTCCCCTTGAAGTTGGCGCGTAGCCGTTCATGGCCCTGATGACGGCGGGCAGGCGCGGGTCGTCCAGGTTGGGCTGGTAGGGCTGGTAGAGCGCCGTGCGGTCGAGCAGCCCCTCGTACCGTTCCCTGAGCTTCGTGGCCAGGGTGTCGTGGGTGGCGATGACGGCATAGGTGTCCAGCATCTCTTCGGTGATGAGGTCGGCCATGCCCTTCCAGTCGCCCTCCACCGACTTGCGGTGGAGCCTGGGCGTCAGGTCCTGCCAGCCGTGAGCCGCCAGCACGGGCTCGTAGGTGCGGGTGGAGCCGTAGAAGGCGATCTGCTGCTTCACCATCTGCGCCTGCTGGCGGCGCTCGTCCTCTGTGTCCCCCAGGATCACGAATGTCGCGGTGGCGAAGGTGAAATCCTTCCGGCTCCGGCCCGACTTCTTGAATCCCTCCTCCACCGCGGGGTGAACGGCCTCGCGGAGGTACTTCGGGCTGTTGAAGGGATGCACGTGCATCCCGTCGCAGAGCTCCCCCGCTACCCGGCACATGTAGGGGTTCACCGCGGCGATGTAGATGGGGATCCCCGGGTGCTCGATGGGGCCCGGGTTGAAGAAGGGCGTCATCACGTCGAAGGTGTAGAACTGGCCCTTGAAGTCGAGCTTGCTGCCGTTCTGCCAGCAGTCCCAGATGGCGCGGAGGGCCCGGATGGCCTCGGCCATCTTGGGGCCCGGGGACTCGAACTTCACGGAGAAGCGCCGCTCGTTGTGGGCCTTCACCTGGGTGCCGAGGCCGAGCATGAAGCGCCCGCCCGAGGTCTTCTGGAGGTCCCAGGCGATGTGGGCTGTGATCATGGGGCTCCGCGAGAACACCGTGGCGATGTTCGTGCCCAGCTTGATACGCGTCGTGGTGGTGGCCGCCACGGCCAGCGGCAGATACGGGTCGTGCTGGGTCTCGGAGGACCAGAGGCAGTCGAACCCCATGGCCTCGACCTTGCGCGCGTAGCCGGGAATGGTCTTGAGATCGTGGGTGAGCATGCCGGTGTCGAGCTTCACGCTGCGTCTCCTCCAGAGTCGGTGAACGGGGTGTGCGTGTCCCGTGCCGGGCTGGCGTCGATCGACCGCCCTCGAGCATACGCGAGGGCAGGGGCGCCGTCCATCCCCCGGTGGGCTGTCTGCCGCCGGGGTCGCGTCCCCGCTGGCGACCGGCGCACGATCTCCCACGTCATTGAATCTGGCGCCGCGGTCGCGCAAGATGGCGGCACACCGATCATCGTCAACGGAGGGAGTCCATGGACATCGACCCGGCTGTCATCTCGGAGCGACTCGGCGGGACATTGGCGGAGCTGCTCGGCATCCGTATCGTGGAGGCGAGCCCCGAGCGGGTGGTCGCCCAGCTCGCGATCAGGGATGACCTCAGAACCGTGGGCGGCAGTCTCCACGGCGGGACCCTCATGGCCCTGGCCGACACGGTGGGCGCGACGGCCACCGTGCTGAACCTGCCGCCCGGCGCCGGCACCACCACGCTCGAGTCCAAGACCAACTTCTTCGCGGCCGGCCGCTCGGGGACCGTGCGCGCCGAGGCGACCCCGCTCCATCGCGGGAAGCGGACCATGGTCTGGCAGACCCGGGTCACGGACGAGACCGGGCGCCTGCTGTCCTTGACCATCCAGACTCAGATGGTGCTGGCCTGAAACCAGAAGCGTTCTTGGCGACATGCGGTGCAGCTGCGGCATGCCGATCGCCGGTCCTCGCTGCTCCGAAATGGAGGGCAGTCCAAACCCCGGGCACCGCGGAGAGCACTGTGAAGCCGGCCAACTCTACACGGTAAGGGTTACACGACCCCGACACTTGCCGTTCCCGGCCCCCGGCTCCGCTGCGACACGGGGTTGCGTCAAAGGCCCCGATTTCTTGCGCACCGCGGCGCCGCGGGCTCCGGCGCGCGCCGCCGGCAGAGATGGCACAGCGGTTGAGAGGAATGAGCGGGGCACTGCTGCTCCTTGCTGACCTGGGATGCCCCCTCATTCCCCGGTCGGGGACTCGTAGGCGAGGAGGAGGTGATCACAAATGAGAGCGTTCCTTTCCATCCTGACCGCTGGCCTGCTCTTCGTCGCTGCGGCGGAGAGCATGGCACAGACACAGCAGCCCAAGACGCCGGCCCAGACGCCTGCCGCTGAAAAGGCGAAGGCGGTGGAGGGTGCGGTCAAGAGCGTCGACGCCGCCAAGAAGATGGTCACTCTCGAGGACGGGACGACCCTGATCGTCAGCGATGCGGCCAAGCTCAAGGAGCTGAAGCCCGGTGCCATGATCAGGGCCAGCTACGAGGAGAAGGGCGGGCAGAGGGTCGCCACTTCTCTGGAGGTGATGAAGAAGTAGAGGGTAAGCGGACCGGGGCCCATCCCCGAGCGCCGGAGGTCGGGAGGGGGAAACCAGCCTCTGGCGCTCCCCACCCATCGCGGGCCGGCGGTCCGGATTCGCGCCATGCCGGTACCGGCGCTGGATCCGGGTGCTGCGGGGCCTCTCGTGAAGAAGGAGAAGTCACGATGCATCAGACGATTCTCTTGGCCGCTGCGCTCCAACAGTGGGACCGCCATAGCGCCCATGCCCTCGCCGCTCGAGACGTGGCCGCCACCCTGGCTCGACAGGCCAAGCAGCTCCACGTCCTGAGCGTCTACAGCTACGACGTGCGCGTCCCCAGCACTGGCCTGTCGGCCGAGATGGCAGCGAAGCTCCGCGAGCAGGAGATCGAGCAAACCGACAGCCTGATGGCGCGGAAGATGGACGAGTATGTCGTGCCCCTCGCCGGCCAAGGCCTGCCGATGTCGACGATCCTCCGCGTCGGGAGCGCGCGGCATGTCATCGTCGAGGTCGCGTCGGAAGTCGGGGCCGACCTCCTGATCATCGGCAGCCACAGCCGGCGAGGGCTGTTCGACGTCGTTCTCGGCGGCACGGCACAGCATGTGGCCCGGCACGCGCCTTGCGCCGTCGTCCTCGTGTCGCCGGGGAAGAGCCGGCCGGATCGTGCAGCATGACGGGAGGTAGCACGATCCCCAGCCGCATCTGAGTTCGCGATCGACTTCTTCGTGGCCAGCCCTCGGGGCCACCACGACGGCGCCGATCATCCCGCAGGCGTACTGGGCGAGAATCCAGGCCGGCCGGTTCGGCAGCCAGAGGGCCACCTTGTCGTCCTTCCGGACGCCGAGCGCCGGGAGCCCCCGGGCGAGCGCTGCGCCTCGCAGTGGAGCCCGGCATAGGTGATCCGGCGGTCGGCGGCCGCGATGGCCTCGCGCCCGGGATGGCGCTGCGCGACCTCCGCGAGCATCGCCCCGACGGTGGAGTCGAGGTAGGGATTGGCCATCACCGCACATCGTATCAGGCGATGACACGCGCCTGACGGAGCCGGGCGAGATCCCCGGGCTCGAGACCCGCCTCCTCGAGGACGGCGTCCGTGTGCTCCCCGAGGGTGGGCGCCGGTGTGCGGATCCGCCCCGCTGTCTTCTCGAACAGGATGGGCGGGCCGAGGGTCCGCACGCGTCCCGCAACGGGATGCGCCTGCTCGACGATCATGCCCGAGGCGCGGATCTGCGGGTCGTGCTCGAGATCCTTGTAGCTGTTGACGGGGGCGCAGAGGACGTCGCGGGTCTCGAGCCGAGCCATCCACTCTTCCACCGTGCGCTCGCGAAACAGCGGCTCGAGGATCGCGGTGAGCGCTTGGCGGTGGCGGATCCGGTCGTCGCGGGTGGCGAACCGGGGGTCGGTGGCCAGCGGTTCCCGGCCGATCGCGGCGCAGAAGGGCGGCCAGAGCCGGTCCACCCAGACGGCGATGTAGATCCACCCGTCGCGGGCCTGGAAGGCCTGGAACGGGGCGAGGTGGGCATGGGCGCTGCCGTGGCGGCCGGGCTCCTCGCCGCTCGCCCAGAACAGCGGGAGGCGGGCGGCATGCGCCAGGAGCATGCCGTTCAGCAGTGAGACGTCCACGCGCTGTCCCTCGCCGCAGCGCTCGCGGTGGAGCAGCGCGGTGACGATGCCCTGCCCGGCCAGCAGCGCGCCCATCGTGTCCACGATGGGCGTCCCGCAGAGCACCGGGCCGCCGCCGGGCTCGCCGGTCACCGCCATCAGCCCGCCCATCGCCTGCACGAGCATGTCGAGCCCCGGCTTGTCTCGCCAGGGGCCCTCCGGGCCGAACGCGGACAGCGAGCAGTAGACGAGGCGCGGGTTGAGCGGGGCCAGGCACCCGTGGTCGATGCCGAGCCGCTCGGCCACACCGCCCCGGTACGCCTCGATCACCACGTCGGCGCGGGAAGCCAGCCGGAGGAAGACCGCATGCCCTTCCGGCCGGGAAAGGTCTATGGCCACGCTTCGCTTGTTCCGGTTCACCGTGATGAAGATGGGGCTGTCGGCGCCCCGCGGCGCGCGGTAGGCCGTGCGGGAGGCATCGCCGCCGTCGGGCGATTCCACCTTGACGACGTCGGCGCCCATGTCGGCGAGGTACATCCCGCACACCGGCCCCGCCACGAGGTGGGCCAGCTCGAGCACGCGATAGCCTTCCAGCGGCGCCTGGCTCATGGACTGCGACTGTGGGACCGGCGTCCGCCCCTGTCAAGAGGCCAGGACGGGCCGGCGAGGGAGCGGCTATGATCGCGCTGCCGTGGCGCGGCTCGAGCCAGGGCCGAGGACGTGTGTGCGGCACCACCCCCGGTGCCTACCGGGACCGGCACACGCCCGCCGGATACAGCTCCCCTTCGCTCTCTTCCTGATATAAAACGATCCGTTTCTGAAAGACGACTCGCGCGGTGGATGAGATGCTGCCGGCCTGCGTCCCCGCCGCCGTGGCCGCCAGGGGGCGTGCCGACGGGAGGGATGGCGGCCTTGTGCTCGGATCCGACCCGCGGAAACAGCCAGGAGACCCACGCTCGCCGGGGGAAGAGGGCTTCCATGACGGACCGAGGGGCCTTGGCGGAGAGGGCGAGGCGTGTGCCCGGCGTTCCACCCCGGGCGGCCGACGTAACGTAAGGAGCCCGATGTGGTCACGTTCCCTTCTAACCCGCCTGTGCTCGGTCCCCGCTACACGGTCCTGGTCCCGACACCGGATGAGGACGGCGTCGGGCTCGCCGGCATTCAGACGATCTTCACCCGCGCGCCCCTCGGGACCAACGTGGGCTGGAACGTGCGTGCGGGCTTCCGGGCGCCGGACCTCTGCAGTCTCAGCGGGTCATTCGTGCCCTTCGCCGAGACGAAGGCCGAGCGGCTGGCGAGCGGCGACTCCCGGAAGTCGCTCGAGGAGCGCTACAAGGACCACGACGGGTTCGTGAAGGCGGTCAGGAAGGCCGCGAAGAAGCTCGTGCACGAGCGCTTCCTCCTCGAGGAGGATGCGGAAACCTTCATCCGCGCCGCCGAGGCGAGCGACGTGCTGCGGTAATTCGAGCAATGGCAGAACCGAGCTAGAGGGACCCAGGCTCCGGGGCGCGCGGCCATCGAGCCGCCCCCCGGGTCTGGCAAGCCGATGTGCCGCTCGACGCGGTGAACGGATAGAGGAGAGGGGGGAGGGCGCCTCACGGGGGTTAGGCTGAAGGAGCTCGAGTGAGGAGGGAGGTGCGCTGCTCGGGTGACAGAATGGCAAACCTTCTAGCTGAGCTAGGACGAGTGTGCCATGAACATCAGGTGACATGGAAGGTTTTCGCGCTTTCGCTCGGATGAAGTTCAGGAATCCGTTAGAAGCGGAGTCGCATTGAGTAATGCGTCGGTACGCGTAAGTAGTCTGGAGACGGCATCCAGCCATCGAGTCGTTCCTCTTAGACAGCTACGTAGGAGGAAACAATCATGAACCCATCCGATGTGCGGAATCAGGTCGTCCGCGCGAACGTGCGATTCCGCAGCACCCTGCTGCGGCTCGGTGTGGTGTCGGCAGTCGCGGTGACCATGGCGTGCGGCCCTCTCGTCGCGGAATCGCGAGTCACTCGCTTCGTCGTCGACGATCGGCAGTCATACGCCGGTGGTGCGGAATTTGGAACAAGCGGTCCCTTTGAACGGCTTGTAGGCACTGCCTACATGGAGGTAGACCCGGCTGATCCGCTGAACGCGATCATCGTCAATCTCGATAAAGCGCCAAAGAACGCTCTGGGCATGGTCGAGTTCAGTGCACCCTTCTGGATCATCAAGCCGGTCGATATGGCGAGAGGCAATCACAAGATCTGGTACGCCATCAACAACCGGGGAAATTCCGAACTCCAGCCGCGCGCCAGTGCCGCGCAGGTTCCCGCTACGGTCGCCAAGAGGTTGGAACTGGGCTTTTCTCTGGTCGACGCGGGCTGGCACGGGGACGGCATGCCGAATCCCGGCCAGCTGTTCCCGACCTTTCCCATTGCGACGCAGCCCGATGGGAGTTCAATCGTCGGTCCCCTCCGGCTTGAGTACCTGCCAACCGTGGACCAATTTACCCGGCGACTGATCGTCACCCCTTGGAAGCCCTACGAGGCGGCTGACATCAACACGACGCACTCGACGCTGACCGTGCGCGATCGCCAGGACGCGCCCAGAACGACGATCGCATCGGACCGGTGGGCGTTCGGCCAGTGCCCGACCGGCCAGGCCAGCCTCGTACCCACGACAACGGATCTTTGCCTATTCGACGGCTTCCAGGCCAACAAGATGTACGAGCTGATCTATCCGGCGAAGAATCCAATCGTTATGGGCCTTGCGCACGCGGTGACGCGGGACGTCGGCTCGTTCTTGCGCTATCAGACAGAGGATGATTTCGGCAATCCCAATCCGCTGGCGGTGAGCGCCATCGAGGTCGGGATCCGCAGAGCGTATTCCTCCGGCGTTTCGTCCACCGGGATGTACGAACGCGAGTGGCTTTACCTCGGTTTCAACGAGGACGAGCAGCACAGGAAGGTCTTCGACGGCGTGACCATATACACCGCCGGTGCAAACCGCCTGTTTGCCAACGTGCAGTTCGCGCACCCGACTTTTTATTCTCGGCAGGACGCCAATCAGGATTACACCTCCAACGCCTACCCGCCGTTCACCTTTGCCGTGACCACCGACCCGATCTCCGGGATCACCGATGGTCTGTTGAAGCGGCCGGCCATCGACCCACTCGTGATGCAGATCGACGGCGGGCTGGAGATGTGGCAGTGGAAGGCATCACTGAATGTCGTTGACGGGCGAGGACGTCCGGTTCGAATCCCCGACAACGCGCGGCTGTACCTCTTGCAGGGATCCACCCACGTCGGCATTGGCCAGGGTGTACTCAGCCCGCAACTCGACGCCGGGACTTCGGCCGCCTGTCAGTACGGCACCCAACGCGGCGCTCCATTCAACGCGACGCACCGTGCGCTTGTGGTCGCGATGGATCGATGGGCAGATCAAGGCATCCCTGCACCAAAGAGCAACTTTCCACGCCCCGGAAAGCTGGTCACCCTGGCCGAGTACCGCGCCAGTTTCCCGACGATCCCTGGTGTCCAGCCGACGAGCGTATTGAACGAGCTTAGCTTCCTCGATTTCGGTCCAAACTTTGACTCGACGGGTGGATTGGAAGAGGTGCTGCCGCCAGAGAAGGGCGGCAGCTACCAAGTATTCGAAACCCGAATCGACAAAGACGGCAACCCCGTCGAAGGTGTCGGCCAGATGGAAATCCGCGTTCCGCTCGGAACGAACTTGGGGTGGAACGTGCGACTGGCGCCCCGCGCGCCCGACCTGTGCGGCCTGAGCGGCGCGTATATTCCGTTTGCTACCACTAAGGCCGAGCGCCTGGAGAATGGCGATTCGCGGAGGTCCCTCGAGGAGCGCTATCAGAATCACGCCGGATTCGTGAAGGAGGTGGAGAAGGCCGCAAAACACTTGGTGAAGGAGCGGTTCATGCTCCCTGAGGACGCGCAGAGCTATATCGAGGCCGCGCAAGCGAGTGACGTCCTCGGTGGCGCCGGCAACTGAATGGCGAGTTGCGTAGGACTGGCTAATTCTGAGCTCGAGGGAAACAAGTGCAACGGTATGAAGGATGCGGAACTGGCGGTGCGCATGCGGAACGTGCTCGATCGCGCACCGCCGTTCCAGCAACCAGCTGAATACGTTTCTGCTCCTGGCCAACTGACGGAGCAGAGCGCCGAGGACAAGCGACCCGCTCGCCGTGCAAGCCATCCTCGCCCACCTCGGCCGCTCGCTCTCCACCGAGCTGCCCGACGAGCGAGCGGGGGAGGACGGCACGGCCGGGGGGCCGCACTTCTTGGGGCTCAACGCGAGCGTGGAGAGCGGGCGCGGGCGGCGGGGCTAGTCGATCGGGCTGGGGGCGGGTGGGGCCGGGCCAGGGTTCACGCAGGCCGTCTGAAGACGAGTTCGCCTTTGCCGCGTCTATTCGGGCACCGCGCGCACCTCGAGGGTGTTGGCGGGTCATGACCGCGGGCGGCGCCGTGGTCGAGGCCGAGGGGGGCATCCTGGCTCCCGAGGCGCATCAGGTGGCCCGTCTGGTCCGGGACCTGGATCCCTCCCGTGAGTACCTGCTGGAGGAGATCCCCTATGCGTCCTCCGCCACCATCACGGTGGCGTACCGACGGACGGAGATCCGGCACCTGCTGGACGGCTTCGGCTTCGTGGTGCCTCAGGTGGAGCGACGGCCCATTATCGCCTGCACGTTCTCGAGCGTGAAGTATCCGGGCCGCGCCCCGGAGGGGCAAGCGCTCCTGCGGGTCTTCATGGGAGGCGCGCTCGACGAGGCGATCCTGGAACGCGACGACGAGTCGCTGGTCGCGACGGCGCGGGCACAGCTCGGGGAGCTGCTGGCTTCTCGGAGGTCCTCGCCGAGCGGATGTTCGGGGACGTGAACGAGAAGCAGGCCGACTACCTCCAGGACATCCTGGCCGGCCGCCATCTCCTCTCCCTGATCAATGACATTCCCTGATCAATGACATCCTGGACCTCTCCAAGGTGGAAGCTGGACGGGTCGAGCTGGAGCTCGGTCGGTTCCACCTGCCCACCGCGCTGGACAATGCGCTGACCCTGGTCCGGGAGCGGGCGAGCCGCCATGGCATCGCCCTGGACGTCGCCGTGGACGCGGGATTGGGGGAGGTCGTCGGGGACGAGCGGAAGATTCGACAGATCCTGCTGAACCTGCTCTCCAATGCCGTGAAATTCACCCCGGAGGGGGGACGGGTTGGCATCACCGCCACGGCGCCCGGTGGCGTCATCACCATCTCCGTCAGCGACACGGGGATCGCGATCGCGTCCGAGGACCAGGCGGCTATCTTCGAGGAATTCCGCCAGGTGGGGGTGTCGGGCGCCCAGCGATCGGAGGGCACGGGGCTGGGGCTGACACTGGCCAAGAAGTTCGTGGAGCTGCACGGGGGGCAGATCTCGGTCCGGAGCCAGGTGGGCCAGGGGTCCACGTTCACCTTCACCCTACCAGTTCGGCCCTGAATGGACGAGCTCGAGTGAGTGATCTACCTCCCCCAAAGAGGAGCGGTGTCCACGGAACCGGGTCAAGTCCAGGGAGCACCACGCGGACCCGATCCCATTGGGCTTCCGTGAGCTGTCGCCATGTCATGACCCCAGCTTCGCAAGCTCACCCGCCCCTACCCAAGTTTTGGAATGGGTTCTACACTACTGTAATCTCATGAATCCGCTGGCTCATTCTTGGTGATAGGCTCCACCGGCCCCGCCCATCACTGTCCTGCTCGCCGCACCATCAACTATCGCGACCACGCTCAGCACACGGGTCTCGGTGGTAGCGGCGACCGTGGGCGCAGACCGCTAAGCCCGAAGCTGACGGCCCGATACCTACCTCAGGCGAAGACCGCGATCCGTGATGACCAGCAATCGGCCCGAAGAGCGATACCAGGTGACGCCGCACGAACAGGAGGGTGGTGCCACGACCTGCGGCCGGGGGCCGGAACAGGACGATGCCCGCGTGGGTCTCGGGCGGATAGGCGCGTACGTCAGCGATGCCCTTGTCCAGTGTGAGGAGCACGCGGGTCTCGCGCCGGACGAGATCGAGCACCACGTCGTCCGGCGCCCCGATCAGCCCCTCGTCGCGGAGCCCGTCGGCTTGGTGACCCGCCGCGCGAAGGTCGTCCAGCAATTCTACTGGGAGATTCTCGTCGAGCTTGAACCTCACGCGGGCCTGAGGGGTAAGAGGCTCTCCTCGCGTGCGAGTTCAGCGGCGTACGCTAGGGCGGCGTCGATGTGGATGGGCTCGAGCGTCGGGTAGCTTCGGAGAATCTCCTCGCGGCCAAGCCCCTCGGCCAAGTTGTCGAGGATGACGGTCACGAGCACCCTGGTGCCCTTGGCGCACAGTTGTCCCCCACAGACCTTGGGGTCGCTCGTCAGGTGCTCGCGCCAGTCGATCACGGATCACCTCGCTCGTCTACAGTGTGGCCGAGCGGGCCCCTCGCTGGCAAGAGGGCCGGCATGCGCCGACAAGGAAGCCAGCCAGGCGCATGGCCAACTCAAAGGGCATTCGCGGCGCTCCCGCCCCCTGGGAACCCCGGGGAACCCCGGCCCGGCGCGCGGGAATGCGGGGATCGTAGGGGCGAAGGCGAGCGTCGGCCACCCCGAGAAGCCCTCTGGCCGCACGCGATGCTGCGCCCGTGACCGGCGCGCGGTCAAGGATCGGCCGGGGGGCCCGGGTGGGACCCTGGCGAGCGTGGAGAGCGGGCGCGAGTGGCGGGGCTAGTCGATCGGGCTGGGGGCGGGTGGGGCCGGGCCAGG
>Ga0302046_10001399_pt1 | contig 22629 bp, 19 predicted proteins | sample RVTome_11_FD_200261 | JGI IMG/M metagenome (GOLD analysis project Ga0302046, IMG submission 200261) | Soil microbial communities from uranium-contaminated site in the Upper Colorado River Basin, Wyoming, United States - RVT147D111 (version 2) ...
AATCTCTTCGAGAGGGGTAGACAGGTCGAGGCGATCCCGTTCTTGGAAAAGGCCGTAGAGCTCGATCCCCAGTTCGCCATGGCGATGGGGAAGCTTGCTGCCATCAACTCCAACATCGGCCATGGGAACGAAGCGACTGCATACCGCGAGCGTGCGTTCGAGAATCGAGAACGACTGTCGGCGCGCGAGCGTTACTACATCGAGGGGCACTATCATTGGACGAATTACGACGAGTACGCGCAGACGATCGAGGCCTTCAAAAAGGCCGTCGAGATCTACCCGAACCACGGCTCGGCACGGAACAACCTGGCTTTTTGCTATCTCCTCATGGAGCGGTACGACGAGTCTATTGCGAACTTCAAAGAGTTGACCGACCGAAGCTACGGTTTCTTCGGGAGCTATGACGGATTGGCGTGGAGTTACTTTGCCAAAGGGGATCTGGAAAGCGGGGAGAAGGTCATTCTCGAGTACTTGGAGCGGAACCCCGAGAGCGGGGTCGGCTATCGCTTTTACGCGGATCACTTGGTGCGAGCCGGGCGGATCGACGAGGCGCTCGAGAACTACGATCGGGCGGAATCACTGGACCCGGGCGCCTGGTACATAACGGGCGGCCGGTGGCAGGCGTATGTGCTTCGCGGGAGGTGGGAGGACGCGGAGGCGGAGGCTCGCAAGCTGGCTGCCAGGGACGACTCGTTCGCGAAGTGGGTTGGTTTCATGCTGCTCGCCCGCGGGGAGCTCTACCGCGGTCGCTCGCGAAACGCGCTCAATTTCTTGGGTCAGGCCATCGACGCGTTCCCGGAAGGCGATCCAGGCCGGACAGACGCCTGGCTGTCTTCGGCCTTGTTGCGGCTCGAGACGGGCGATGCCGCGGGTGCATTGGAAGACGCAGGGCAAGCGGAGCAGGACGGTGGCCGTGGGGTCGGACACTGGTGGGGCATTTACGTGTCCGCGTTGGCTCTGGCGCGCTTGGATCGATGGGACGAGGCGAATCAAGCCGCGGAACAGATCCGAGGCCTCATCGATGCTATCCCCAGCGGGCGTTGGAGGCGGAGCTACAACCATCTGACCGGCGTTTTCTCGTTGATACGCGACGATGCGCCAGGAGCTATCGAGAGATTGACGGCCGCGGCGGCGCTTCTCCCGGCACGGGCAGCGCCCCATCTCCTCGATTCCAATGAGCATGCGACGCTCTGGTTCGACCTGGCGTCGGCCCACCGGGCAGGCGGCGACAACGAAGAAGCGGCGAATTGGTTTGGGCGCGTCGCCAACAGCACCACCGAGCACATCAATTGGCCCATTCAGTATGTCCGGAGCTTCTACTTCCTCGGCAAGATTCACGAGGAACGCGGTGAGATGGAGCAAGCGCGCGGGTATTTTCAGCGTTTCGCGGATTTTTGGGGAGACGGCGATCTCGATCGCGAGCGGGTCGAGGAAGCCAGAGGCAAGTTAGCGAGCTGAGGTTGGATTGACGTCGCAGGAAGCCGACGAACGGACCCGCCAGTTCATCGACTCCCATCGCGTCGCCCGATTGGCCACGGTGGACGCCTCGGGGCACCCGACGGTCGTGCCCATTTGCTATGTCTTCGACGGTGGGCGTTTCTATTCGGCCATCGACGAGAAGCCCAAGACCGTCTCCGCAGATCGTCTCAAGCGCTTGATGAACCTCGCGGTCGACCCGCGGATTTCACTCGTGATCGACGACTACTCGGAAGACTGGACGCAGCTGGGTTACGTGCTGGTCCGGGGGCGGGCGGATGTTATCGAGCCGGGCGGGCGAGACGCCAAGGAGCACTCGAAGGCGGTCGAGCTGCTGCGCGAGAGGTACTCCCAGTACCGCACCAAGGCGATCGACCGGCGGCCGATCATTCGTATCGAGGTAACGAGGGTCAGGCGCTGGACGTCGAAGGGGTGAATTCTGATGCGGCGCCAGGGTCGTGATTGCAAGGGGGCTCAGGCCTCCAGTACAATGGGTCGATACGAATCGGCTATGGGCCTTTTGAAATGACCAAACCGAGAGAAATAACCGCTAGCGACTTCAAGTCCCATTGTTCAAGAGAGATAGAGGAAGTTTCCAAGCGTCGCAAGCCCCTAGTCATCACCAAACGCGGGAAACCCGTGGCAATGTTAGTGCCGGTCGACGAGGGAGAAACAGAAACACTATTTGGGTTCGCCCGGGGCTACGTCAAGATCCACGGTGACATTCTCGAACCCATCGGCGTCGAATGGAACGCTCAACGCTAATGCTTCTTCTGGACACCCACGTGCTTCTCTGGATGGCAGAAGGGCTGCCGCAACTTTCTATGTCTTCAAGGGAGCTCATCGATAAGGCGGCCGCAGAAGAAGGCTTGGCGGTGTCCGCGATTTCCTTTTGGGAGGTCGCCATGCTGGAAATGCGGCGGCGCATCTCGCTGTCGCTTCCCATTCCCGCTTGGCGTGAAGTCGTCCTAAATAACTCCCGTGCAACCGAGATTCCTGTTACGGGAGACGTTGCCATCGAGTCGGTGTTTTTGCCGGGTGAGCTCCAAGAAGATCCAGCTGATCGACTCCTCGTCGCCACCGCGCGTCTTCAAGGCTGCTGTCTTGCTACGAGGGACGAGGGAATCCTCCGATATGGCGCGGCGGGGCACGTTAGCTGTGCCAAGGTCTAAGGGGCGACCCGTAATCGTCCGAAGCGCAGCGCTAGCCCTTGGCCTCTTTGACCGCCTTAGTCAGAGCGGGTAGGTACTCGAAGAGATCTCCCACCACTCCAACGTCCGCGACGCCGAAGATCGGGGCATCGGCATCTTTGTTAATAGCGATGATATAACCCGAGCCCTTCATGCCCACGACGTGTTGGATCGCCCCCGAAATGCCAGCGGCCACGTAGAGCTTGGGGCTTACGGTCACGCCGCTGCTTCCGATCTGGTGCTCGTGTGGCAGCCAGCCCGCATCGGTGACCGCGCGGGAGGCTCCCACTTGCCCGCCCAGTGCGTCGGCTAGCTCTTTGACGACGTCGAGCTTCTCGGGTGCTCCGATGCCGCGCCCGCCGGAGACGATGATCTCGGCCTGCGTGAGGTCGAGCCCGCCGGAGGCTCCCTTTTTGATCTCCACGAAACGCGCGCGGAGATCGCCCTCCGCGACCGCGGCGTCGATCTTGCGAACCGCTCCCGCGGTACCACCGGAGAAAGCCTCGGAGGCGCCCTTGTCCACGGTCGCCATCAGAGGCGAGGCATTCTCGATCTCAACCTCGTGGACGAACTTCCCGTTGAAGGCCTTGCGCACGAAGCGTATCTTGCCGGCCTCGACTTTGATGTTCGAGCATCCGGTCGCGAGCGGCACGTCGAGACCCGCCGCCACGAGAGGCGCAACGTCCCAGCCGGTCGGGGTGTGGCCGATGAGAACCAGCTCGGGTGACTCCTCGCGGATGATGGACTCGATGACGCGTCGGTAACCTTCTCCGGTATAGTTGGCGACCGCCGATCCGTCCGCGTAGACGACCTCACCGGCCCCTCGCTTGGCGAGCGCATCGGCAAGCGCGCCGGCGTTCTGGCCCAGGAGCATCGCCTTGACGTCGGTTGGCTCCATCCAGCCGGCCTGGCCCGCCACGCGGTGCGCCGTGCCCAGGAGCTCGAAGGAAATCTCCTTGAGGTTTCCCTCCTCGTGTTCCGCGAGGATGAGCACCTTGCATGCCATGGCTAGATCACTCCTGTTTTCTCGCGGATTCGTTTCAGCAACTCTTTCGCCACGTCGTCCGGGCTTCCTGCCAGAATCTCGGCTCCCTTGCCCTTGGAAGGAGCGGAGAAACCGACCGTTCTCATCCGCGCGGCACTCCCACTGACCTTACCGGCGTCGAGGCCAAGATCGCCGAGACCGACAGTGCGGCTCTCCTTTTTCTTCGCCGCCATGATCCCCTTCAGACTCGCATAGCGGGGCGTGTTGATACCTGTTTGTACCGTCACCACGGCCGGAAGCGTCAGGTCGACTACCTGAAGGCGATTGTTCTCGAGCTCTCTCTCGACGCGAATCGTGCTCTCGCCTCGAAGCGCCAAGCTCAACGCGGCGGTGGCGCAGGGCCATTCGAGTAGCCGCGAGAGCGTAGTTCCAACCTGTGTGTGGTTATCGTCATCGGACTGAAGCCCGGCAAGAATCAAGGAGAACCCTTCTCCCTGGATGGCGGCGTGGATGACTTTTGCGAGGGACAGCGGATCGCATCCGACCAGGGCATCGTCCTGGACGTGGATGGCCCGGTCGGCGCCGGTCGCGAGGCAGGTCCGCAGCGCGGATGTCGCGGCCGCCGGACCGACGGTGAGCGCCACGACCTCGGTGGCTTTGCCACCGTCCTTGAGCTTGAGGAGCTCTTCGAGAGCATACCGATCGTACTCGTTGAGGACGAAGCTCAGGTTGGCATCGTCGACCCACGTCGCCGAGCCGTTGATGCGGAAGGAAGAATTGGAATCGGGGACGTACTTGACCAGCACCAGGGTCTTCATTCTCGAGGCCTTGTTCTATCATACCCCCAGAAAGATCCGGACGAATTCCGTCTCGTTACTCCATTCCCAGTAAGCGCGGAAGAAGCGCCGTCAGGTCGAGGATTTAGATCAGCAAGGCGGCGGTGTACCGTCGGGCGAGTATTCGTTGGTACCTGCCCGGCAGGACGAAAGCGTCGGTAGCGGGTCCAAGCGGTTTTTCCGATCTTTGGCCTTGTGGGGAGGTTATTCATGGCGCTATCGTCGTAGGGCCACCCACTCAGCGAGTACAGCCCGCGCGCTGGGCCACTCGAGAAGACCGAGGGACGATGATGAGGATAATAGTTGCCATCCTGTTGTTGGGAATCGGTTTCGTCGTAGGAGCTTACTTTCTCTCCGAAAGGGGAGTCATCGAAGAGGCTCCAAGGCCCTATGCCCTGGAGATACTGAACAGCGTCCTTTGGATGCAGACGGCGGCCGAGCAAACGGCCCTCACGCGGCAGACGTATCGGGTAGGCCAGCGGATGCTCGATGCGGCCCTCGCCGATCCGAGCTGGACCGCCGCGGTCGAGCAGACGCAGGATCCGTCCGGGCTTCCCCCCGCCGTCATTCTGGATGTGGATGAGACCGTCCTGGACAACTCCTCTTTCGAGGCGCAGCGAATCCTCGAGGACGGTCTCTTCGAGACCGAGCCTTGGAACGACTGGTGTCGCCTCGAGGAGGCGCTGCCGATTCCCGGGTCCGTCGAGTTCACGCGTTACGCCGCCGAGAAAGGGGTGGCGGTGTTCTATGTGACGAATCGACGCCACGAGGTGGAGGAGGCGACGCGGAGAAACTTGGAAAAGCACGGGTTTCCCCTCGATCCCGAGGAAGATACCCTCTATACGCGCGCGGAGAGGGAGGAATGGGACGACTCCGACAAGTCGGGGAGGCGGGCGGACATCGTCTCTCGTTACCGGGTCTTGCTGCTGTTCGGAGACGATCTGAACGACTTCGTCTCCGGCTCACGGGCGTCCCTGGAAGAGAGAAACGCGTTGGTCGAGGAATACGATGGCTACTGGGGTAGCCGGTGGTTCATGCTTCCGAATCCCACCTACGGGGGATGGGAAGGGGCCCTGACCGAGTTCGATTACGCGCTCGAGCCTGCGTCGCGTCTCCGGCGGAAATACGATCACCTGAGGCTACCGGCGGGCTACCGCCAGCCCTCGGCTGGAAGCCATTGAACACAAGAGAGTTCCCGGTTTTCTGTTGAGGCGAGTTAAATTGAAGTTGAAATTCAGTTTCATTGATCCTACAATCCTCTCATGGAACGAACCGCGGCTCCCAAGGACCCAGCACGATGATCGTCTGCCTGTGCGAGGGCGTCACCGAAGGCACTGTCCGAAAGCTCGCGCGGCAGGGAGCCTCGAGCCTCCACGAGGTCGGGCTCGCCTGCTCGGCCGGGGCGTGCTGCGGAGCCTGCCGCGAGACGCTGGTTCAGATCCTGCGTTCGGAAAAGAGAATCGAAACCACACCTGTCCGCAAGCTGGCGACCGCCAGCTAGGCCGCAACCCTTACCTTGCCCCCATTCCCGCCGAGGGATTACTATACGTGCTCATACTCGTGGAGCGGGACGGAGGGGTGCATGCAGGGTGACGAGCAAGTAATCCAGGCGTTGAACGAGGTCCTGACCGCGGAGCTGACCGCGATCAACCAGTATTTCGCCCACGCGAAAATGTGTGCGAACTGGGGATATCAGAAGCTCGCGAAGAAGAAGCATGAGGAGTCGATCGAAGAGATGAAAGACGCCGACCGCATCATCGATCGTATTCTCTTCCTAGAGGGGCTTCCGAACATGCAGCGCCTCAACCCCATCAGGCTGGGCGAGGATCCCATCGAGCAGCACGAGGCGGATCTGGACTTGGAGAAGGCAGCCGTCAAGCGCTTGAACGCCGCCATCGCCCTCTGCCGCGAGAGAGCGGACAACGGCACCCGCGAGATGCTGGAGGCGATCTTGAAGGGTGAAGAAAAGGCCGTCGACTGGTTGGAGTCCCAGCTTCACATCGTGAAGGAGATCGGTCGCGAGCGTTATCTCGCGCAGCACATCCACGAATAACGCTTATTCTCCGACCTCTAGACTAGCTCGGAGAGCTCCCCCTCCTGCGCTCAGCGGGGCCAGAGCCACCCGAACACGCCGGCCGTCAGGAGCGCGTAGACGAGGCCGTCCACGACGTGTTTGATGGTGGTGCTCCAAAGCTGTCCCCTCCAGATCGAGTCCTGGATGCCTCCTACCGCGTAAGCGATGAAAGCCGTGGTTCCGGCAACGCGGAAGACCGCCAAGTAGCTCGCACCCGTGGCCAGCGTACGCCCGGTGAGATAGGCCACCAGGAAGCCGACCAATACACAGTAGGCGAACCACATGGCCAGATACTTGGGCATCGCCGGCGGTCCGGACGGGACCACGTGCATAAGACCGACCGGTCCCGCCTTGTACTTCTCCATCATTTCCGGCGAGCTCATGTCTTTCATCGAGGCCGGGCAGGGAAAGCGATAGTTTCCGGGACCGACGCCGGCTTTCCGCATCGCCGCGAGCAGATTGCCCTCATCGGGCAGCTTGGTGTGGTCGTGTTGATGGTACGTCAAGAGCATATGCAAGACAGAACTGGCAACGAACACGAGAACCGCCGAGATCAAGATCGGGAGCCACAGAGCGGTTAAGTAGACCATGTGTTCCTCCGCGGGGAGAAAGACGTTATGGGATGGCGATCATAAGGCGGTCAAGCTAGCACATTCGCCCGAGCTATTGGAAGTCGGCGCTCAACGCGGTTGCTCGACGAGTCTCTGCCGCAGCACTCCACCCGGGCAACTACTTCGGCCCGGTCGAGCCCTCTTCGGCAGGCAAGACCGTGTCCTCGTTGGTATGGGCGTCCGCCAGGGAATCGCGTGCTAGACCAAGGACTCCCGTAAGGTTGGCACCTTCGAGGCGAGCTCCCATGAGGAGGCACCCGCTCATGTCGGCACCTCTGAGGTCCGCCGCGGGGAGGAGCGTCTCTCGCAAGTCGGCACCTGCTAGGTTGGCGTTTTGGAGATTGGCTTCGCGAAGATTGATGACGCTCGCCTGGGCCCGTCGCAGGTCTGCCTTCACGAGCTTCGCTCGAATCAGTTTGGAGCCGATAAGCTGCGCTCGACTGAGGCGCGCCTCGCTGAGATCCGCACCGGAAAGATCGGCTTCCAAGAGGCGAGCTTCCTCGAGATCGGCGCCTCTCAAATCGGCACCCGTTAGATTCGCTCTTGTGAAGTTGGCTGCTTTGAGGCCGGCTCGTTCTAAGTTGGCTCCGGCGAGATTCGTCCGGACGAGGTTGGCGGCGTCGAGGTCGGGAACGATCTCGGGGTGCTGATTTCTCCACTCATTCCAGAGAGCCACGCCCTGCCGGATGCGATCGAGGTGTTCTGGATTCGGCATCGTTTCGTCCGTGTATTAGTGCCGTGGGGCCCCACCCCCACGGCCTGCGCTTTTGTCGGCGCATTCGCGCCGGGCTCGCTCCGCTCGCGCAGGCTGACCGGTTTTTCAGCAGCCTGCTAGATAGTCTCAGAACCGGCACCTCCGGGCAAGATCGAGGTCTGGCGAATAGATAATCACCGTTCACGAAATTGGACACAAAGACCGGATTTCTTGGTTCGATGATTCAAGAAATTTGATCTCGCCGCACAATGGGACATCGTTTCGGACGGGGGAACCACGGGATGAGGATGCGCGGTGAAAGTCTGAGGAAAAGCTTTCCCAAAGCTGATAACTCGCGGCGCGCTTTCTGCTATGGCTAGGTACGGTGGGAGCGGTGACCGTTCGCGAGTCACCAGAGCGCAAAGGAGAGCCAATGAACCTGGGCAGACTGGTCCTATTCCTCGCCACACTAACGCGCGCACCCGGCATGGTGGAGGCAGACGACCACACCGAGACCGAATCGCTGGCGGCCCCGCGACTCCTGTTGGTGTGGCACGATGCGCATCGCTTGTACCCCGGCACGCATAGCGGCGTGGCTCGCGAGGTCCAGTCCCTCTTCGGTCCCCTAGAGCTGGAGATGCATTGGCAGCGGGCCAAGCAATTCGACCCGCCGTTGGATGAAAGAACCATTCTGCTGAGGATCGTCCTCATGCCGTCGGATCCCGCGGGGCCCGGCTGGGGATTGGGTGGAGACGTCATGGGGGCGGTGCTGCCCGCAAACGGGCGCGCCCGGTCGGTTTACGTGTTCTACCCCACGTTGGTGCGGGGACTGAAGCTCAAGTCTCAAGAAGGCCGTCTTCCCGATTTCAATGAACGCGAGCTGCTGGAGAAAGCGTTGGGTCGTGTCGTGGCGCACGAGATGGTGCACGCCATTGCACCCGGGGTGCGACATGCGAAGCGCGGTCTCATGCAGCCGAGCGTCACCCGCTCGTTCCTGGCTCGTCATGACGTTGTCGTGTCGGGGCCGCTGAGGCAGGCCTTTCACGCCGGCGTGGTGCGTATTCTGTCCTCGACTTCGGGCCCGGTGGCCTCGGGCACCGTGGAGGGTGGCGTGCCGCGAATCGTGCGTCATGCCTTCGACCATGCTCAGGGACCCGACGGTAACTAGCCTTTCCTTTCAAGGCCCACTGTAAAGAATCGTCCCGGCCTGTAAACATCCTGTAGACGTATCGAGACCATCAGAGAGGCGATTCTTGCCCGATGGATGACTGCCAGCGGGCGATCGGGCCATCGGCTGCGTGGCACGCCAGAGTGAGTAGTCGGCTTTTCGCCTTACACAGCTGGCACAACGTTTGCACCGGTGTGTAAGATGATCCGTTGTCTTGGTGCTCCGTGCGTTTCGTCAGGGCTCGTGAGGAGGGTTGGCACGATTGGAAGGTGACTTTCGGGTCGGCGACTGGCTCGTTCAGCCGAACCTGAACGCGATTCTCGACGGCGAGCGCGAAGTCAAGCTGGAGCCCAAGGCCATGGAAGTACTGGCCTACCTCGCGAAGCACCCCGGCAAGGTCCTACCGAAGTCGAAGATCATCGAGGAGGTTTGGACCGGCAGCTTCGTCACCGAAGAAGTGCTCACGAACTCCATCTGGGAGTTGCGCAAGGCCCTGGGTGACGACGCGAAGAATCCGACTTACATTCAAACGGTGCCGCGGCGCGGTTACCGTCTCATCGCAACCGTTACCCACCGGCCCGACTCGGGCGAGCTGTCTGTGTCGGGCCTACCTCAGAACAGCGCCTTCATGGAGCGACACGTTGCTCCCCCTGCGCCGGTTGGGGAGCTCTGGAATACGGTGAGCTTCTGGCGAGCCGGTCACCTTGCCGACGGCTCGGCATCCAAGGGCTCTCTCCATTGGCGCGTCGCCGGCGTGGCGACCGTGGCCGCCGTCGTCGTGGCCCTCGTGACCTGGCTCATCCTGAGTGACCGCTTTCCTTTTCCTGGCGCGGTTCCACCCGAGCCTTCAGCCGCCGTCGCGATCATGCATTTCGACAACCACATCGACTCCGAGGAGTACGCGTGGCTCTCCGGGGGAATACCGAGCATGCTTCGATCGGGCCTCGCCGGCGCATCCGGACTTCGCGTCATGAGCAGCGAGAAGGTCCAAGGGGTCGTCCGACAGATTCGTGGCGAGCAGGGAAGCGAGCAGCTTGACGAGAGTCTCTTCCCCGAGATCGCGCGCCGCTCCGGTGCGAGCTACTTCCTCGTGGGGAGCGTCGTCAAGTCCGGGGCGGAGATTCGCGTCGACACGCAGCTCGAGAGCGTCTCGGACGGCCGTATCGTGGCGGCTCATTCCGCCCGGGGTACCGATATCCTTGCGTTGGCCGACGAGCTTGCGGAGGAGATTGGTCGAAGTCTCGAGCTCGGCGAGCCGTTGCCGAAGATCGGGGCCGCCGAGTTGGCGGGCTCTCTCGATGCCTACCGGCTCTACACGGAGGGTGTAGAGGCTCGCGCCCGACTTCTCCTGGGCAGGGCCGAGCGACTGCTGCTCGAGGCCGTCTCCAACGATCCGGCGTTCGCCATGGCCTATTGGGAGCTGCACAAGGTCGCTTTGGTTCGTCACGACTCCGTGGCCGCGGAGCAGTATCTCGAGCGGACCCTCGCGAACCGACAGCGATTGCCCGAGCCGCACCGCCGACTGGCGTCGGCCAGCGAGCTCCTCAATCGCGAGGAGCTGGCCGAGGCCGTGCGACTCCTCGAGGAGATCCTGGCGCAATATCCGGACGAGGAGTACGCGTATGTGCTCCTCGCGAACATGCATCTCGCATCGAACGAGGTGGAGAAGGGGCTTGCCGTGCTCGCGGGCGGGATCCAGTCGGTGCCAGATTCGGGGCTCATCCGTTCCTACTATGGCCACGGCATGCTGCGCAGCGGGCGTTATCCGGAAGCCATCCGTCAGTTCGAGAGCTACGCCCTGTTGTATCCCGACGACGACACTCCTTACTGTCGATTGGGAGAGGCGTATCTTGTTTCCGGCATGCCGGAGCGAGCCCTGGAGGAATATTCCCGGGCGCCCAGCACGGACGACTCGTTCTCGGCATCGCGTTTCGGACGCGCTTGGTCGAGCGCCGTGATGGGCCAATACGATCGGGCGCTCGAGGAAATCGACAAAACGCTCGGTATTCCGGGGGGACCAGGTCCCTACGCGCTCATGGTCCGCTCGTTCTTTCTCTCCCGGGTCGGACGATACCGTGAAGCGCAGGAAGATATACAAGAGGGGATTCGCCTTTCCCACGAGCAACAAGACGATTTGTTCGAGAGTCGGGCGCATCTTGTGAGCGCCATGCTCGCCGTCGAGAAGGACGAGTACGCGCAGGCGCTCACGCACACCGACGCCGCCATCGCGCTCCTTCCCGGTTTGAGCGGCCGGGCAAGGCGGGAGGTCCTCATGTTGGCAAGCCTCTTCGCCGGGATCGCGCAGGCACGTAGCGGCAGCCTTCAAGCCGCGACTCGCAATCTCGACTCGTTGAGAGTCCTCTACGACCGGCAAGATCCTCGCGAGAACTGGTGGTTTCACTTGCTCCGCGGGGAGATTGCTCTGGCGCGAGGAGATGATGACGCGGCGGAGCAGGCGTTTTCGGAAGGCGAGCCCGAGCTGAAGATAGGGTTCTCGAGTGCCGCGCTTTTCGGGAGCATCGCGGCCAATCTGCCCTTTCGGGACGGGATGGCAAGAACGAAGAAGCTCAACGGAGACCTCTCGGGGGCGATACGGGCGTACCGTAAGCTGCTGATGCCCGACATCACGCAACGCTGGACGGGAGTCCTGGAACCTCTCCACGTTCTAGAGCTCGCTCGGTTGCTCGCCCAGCAAGGCAATCTGGTCGCCGCCCAGCAACAGTACGAGCGGTTTCTCGGACTGTGGAGTGCTGCCGACGCCGATTCGCCGCACCTCGCCGAAGCTCGACGTTTTCTGAGCGAGTAGCGTCACGAACCCAATCTCTTTTCACCGCGAAATGGTTTACAATCGACGCGGTCAGCCTTCACCAGGGACGACACGCGCTCTCAACCGGGCTCGCAAGCCAATCGGGGAGGTACACGTTGGAGCTGGTTTCTCTCATCGTGGCGGCGGGGCTCGTTTTGCTCACCGGGCCGGTCTTGGGCCTCATCGCGCTGATTCGAATCGCCCATCTGGGGCGTCGATCGCAAGCTCTCCGAACGTCGAGCGTCGAAGCCCGGCTCGACGCGCTGGAAACCGAGATCGGGGAGTTGCGTCAACGGCTCGCCGCTCTGGGAGATAGTCCGGGAGCTCACGCCACGTACTCTGCAGGCTCTTCCGCACCTGGCAGCGGTTGGGCCGAGACCCCCGCGGCGTTCCACCCTCCAAGCTCGCCTCCACGAGATACGGGCGCCCAGGCGCCCCGGATCTCTTCCAAGGTAGGACTGGATCTCGAGACGCTCATCGCCGGACGATGGTTGAATCGGGTCGGAATCGTCGCCCTGCTCCTCGCCGCCGGTTTCTTTCTCAAGTACGTCTTCGACAACGCTTGGATCGGACCGCGCGGGCAAGTTGCCATCGGTCTGCTCTCGGGCACGGCGCTCCTCGTTTACAGTCAATGGCTGTTGCGGCGAGGCTATGGCTATTTTTCCGGCGGCATGGCGGGACTGGCGGCGGGAGTGCTCTATCTGTCCTTATACGCCGCCTGGAGCTTTTACCAGCTCGTGCCCCAACCGGTTGCGTTTTTCGGAATGATCGTCGTGACGGGCACGATGGTCGCGCTGGCTTTGGGGAGAGATTCGCAATCGTTGGCGCTTCTCGCTCTCATCGGCGGACTCCTCACCCCCATCTTGCTCAGTACGGGGAGAGATGCACAGATCCCGCTCTTCGTCTATCTGGCGGTGCTCAATGCGGGGCTTCTGGTCATGGCCCGCTCCCGAGCCTGGCACATTCTGGAGTTGGTGGCCTTCACCGGCACGGTCATCTATTACTGGGCCTGGGTCGAAGACTTCTACAGCGCCTCCAAGCTGGGTCGAACGGCCGTTTTTGCAACGCTTTTCTTTACGGAGTTCACGGCCTTTGCGATCGTCCAGGCACGGCAGCTAGGCAAGATCCCGAGGGCGCACATCTTCTTGCTGCTCGCGAATGCAGCCGCTTTTCTGACCGCTTTGCAGTACCTCCTCTATCGCGACCATCGCTGGGTGCTGACCGTGGCGGTCCTGGTGCTCGCTGCCGGACATCTGGCCGCGATGAAATGGCTTCCGCCTGCCAAGCCGGGCGAGCGTTCCGTGGCGCGCTTGTTGTTCGCCGGCCTGGCCCTCACGTTCGTCACGCTGGCGATACCGATTCGCCTGGAAGGCAAATGGGTCGCGATCGCCTGGGCGGTCGAGGGGGCGGCGCTCGTTTGGAGTGGCTTTCAAGGCAACGTCCGCCTGCTGCGTTGGGCGGGAATCTTGCTCTTGGGAGGTGCCGCGGCGCACCTGGTTCTTCTCGACATGGCGGTCGGCGCGTTCCTGTGGAACCCAAGATTCATGAGCTATGCACTCGTCGTGGCATCTCTCGCGACGTCGTTCGTACTCTCGCGACGCTATCAAGATGCCATGTCGGCGGGAGAGCGCCAAGCATTCGGTATCCTTGGGATGGCGGCCAATTTCCTTTTCCTTTTTTCGCTTTCACTCGAGGTGTGGGAGCTCTTCGCTCGCATGCACTTGAATCTCGGTGCGGATACGAGATTGACACAGCAGCTCGCTCTCTCCCTTTTGTGGGCGGTCTATGCGACGGCGCTCATGTCGTGGGGTTTCCGCAGCGGCAGCCCGGCTCTTCGTTGGTCTAGCCTCGCCCTCTTCGCTGCGGTCGTGGTCAAGGTATTCCTCTACGATCTCTCCTTTCTGGAGCGCGCCTATCGGATTGTTTCGTTTACCGTCCTCGGGGTCTTGTTGGTCCTGGTGTCTTTCTTTTATCAGCAAAGAGTGGCCGCGGGACGACGCGGGGACCCGCCTTCTAGCTCGCCATGAAGAGACTGATCCTGTGCGTGGTGTTGCCGCTCGCTCCCATCGGGGTCACGCCGGCGCGTGCCCAGCTCGCGGAGGCATGGACGCACTGGAAATACTTTCGATCCATCGACGTCGTCCCAGCCAACGAGCCGCGGCTCGTTCGGGTAACTCTGCCCATCGAGATCTACGGCATGGCGCAGCCGAGCTTGGCCGATCTTCGGGTCATTCGCGAGGACGGCGCGGAGGTGCCCTTCGTTCTCCACGCTCGGGTCGGCAAGGAGGAGCGGCAATGGAGACCGGCGGAGATTGCCGACCTCGGTTTCACTCCGAGTGAGCACACGCAGATCGTGATCGACGTCGGCTCGGATCATGACGCCCATAACGCGCTCGAGATCCAGACCGGAGTGAACGAATTCTTCTCCTGGGTGGACGTCGCGGCCAGCGACGATGCCGAGGATTGGCGGATTCTCAACGAGAAGGCGCCCATCTACCGCTACGAAGACACCAGGGAAGGCAATACCGTGGTTTCCTATCCGGATACCCAGGCGCGCTGGTTGCGAGTCAGGGTCTTGCAGCCGGAAAGGCGTTTCGCGGTCTACGGCTGCCGGGTCGCCTACGAGCTTGTGGAGAAACCCGAGCTGGTAGGCCTCCCTGGTCGGCTTCAACCCGATCCTGCCAACGAGCCCAAAGAGAGTCGTTGGGAAGTGGATCTCGGCGTCGAGAATGTACCGGGCGCCGCGGTGCGGTTCGAAGCCGTGCAACCCGAGTTCCACCGCACGGTTCGTGTGCACGCGCGAGCAGGCGATACGGATTGGGAAGAGGTGGGTCGGGGGGATATCTATCGTTACCCGAATCCGCAATCCGACGGCGCTGAGCCCGAGATCCGGACCTCACTCCAGGTGCGATTCGCCGAAGCACGGGCCCGCCACTGGCGGGTTTCCGTGATCAATCGCAACGATGCCCCGATCGAGGTTTTGGCGCCCACGCTCGAAGGGTCCCCCCGCCATGTGGTCTTCCGCCAGGAGACCGGAGCCACGTACCGGCTGGTCTATGGCAATCAGCGGATTGCGGCACCCGAGTACGATCTCGCACGGCTCACTCCGAAAGAGGAGCTCGAGGCGGCCCTGCCGTTTGGGGTTGGCAGCGAGGTGGCCAATGTCGGCTACCTCAGCCCGGAGCCTTGGAGCGAGCGCCACCCGGCCCTGCTGTGGCTCGCGCTCGCGGTCGCGGTGGCCGTGCTCGGCCTGCTCGCTCTCCGCGCGTTACGATAATCGTTTCCCAGAGGCGAAACGTCCTCCGGGTCTACAGGCGAAAACGAAGGCCCAGGCTGAACGTGCCCAGATCCTGCTTGAGCTGAACGACCGTTCCCGGTCTCTCCAGGATCAGGCTGCGATTCGTGTGGGTGAAGGCGTAGACCGCGCTTCCCACAATGTCGACGGACTCGGTCAAGGCGACGGTCACTCCGGCCGACACGGAGTTGGTGTTGATGGCCGGCAACTGGATGTTGAAGAGCGTGGACCCTTCCGGAATGGGATTCTGGTTGTAGAGATATCCCGCCTGAGCGGAGACGAAGTCGTTGATGCGGTAGTGGGCTCCGAACGCGAAGGCCCAGATGCTCTGCCACCCGAGACCATCATCTTCCGGACTATCGCCGAAAAGATCCGCGTTGCCATAGTCGAACCGCCGCGCGTCGACGGCGATGAGCGCGCGCTCGCTAAGTTGGTAACCCACGCCGAGCGATAGGATCGAGGGAAGCGCGAAGTCGAGCTCGAGATCCTTGGCCGTTCCATTCGTGGTTTTCGAATTATATTTGAACGTTTCGAACCATTGCTCGCTCTTGAAGGAAGCGCCGAAGTTCCATTTCTCCTGGTCGGAGTAGTAGATGCCGACTTGGAAACCCGAGCCCCAGCGAGGCCGGCTGTTGGTGGCAGGTGGGTATGTGCCATTCGGGTTTCGATCCGCGAACAGCGCGGGATCGAGAGATAGGTTCACCGAGTCGACGGTCAGGCCACCGCCGACGGCGATGTACCGGGAGAGCTGCTTCGACATCAACATGGAGATCTGAAGGCCTGTCGCGCTCGCCGACACCGGGCCGAAACCGAAGGATCTCGGTGGATCGAAGGGGCTCAATACGGGGTTGGAGCTGTCTCCCGGAAAATCGATCGTCCGGCCGAGAAGGGAATAGATCCCCAAGCCAAACGTGTAGGTGGAGTTACCGGGCCGGCTGATCACGCCGATGACCGGCGCGGCCGACAGACCGCTATCGCTTCGGTTTTCTCCTGCGCTATCGAGGAACTCCACGCCGGAAGCCAAGAACGTATCGCCGTAGACGAAGTCGCCACCGACGAAGATCTCGGTTCCGGTAAAAGCGCTCATCGTGGCGGGGTTCCAATAGGTGGCGCCTGCCGCGTCTACGGGAGCGGCGGTCGACGCCCCCGCCATAGCACGGTTCACCGCGCCCGCGCTCGGCAAGATGATCCCCTGCGCGATGCCGTTCGGGACGAGGGTCAACTGCAAGAACATGAACGAGAGCCCGGGAATCAGCCAGCGCTTGGACATAAACAGCACCTCCGAATCGTTCGTTCGAGCCGGTCAGCTTGTCGGCGCGTGGAACACCGGAATCATAAGCGCTCCGGGGCCCTGAGGTCAAGATATTGGGTCGTCTGCCAGAAACGGGCCCAGATGTTGTTATGGTGGCTATGGGGTCGACTTGGCGCCCATGACCGAGGCCACGATGGACACGGTGATCGTGACGGCAATGAAGGCGAGGGCTAAGGCAGTCGGCACGTGATACACAAACGAGACGAGCATCTTGACTCCGACGAAGATCAGGATGGCGGCAAGCCCATAGTGGAGATAGTGGAAGAGCTCCATGATGCCCGCGAGCGCGAAATAGAGCGCCCGCAGACCCAGGATGGCAAAGACATTCGAGGTGTAGACGATGAAAGGATCCTGGGAGATCGCCAGAACGGCGGGTATCGAGTCGACCGCGAAGATCAGATCCGACGTCTCCACGACCACCAATGCGACGAGTAGAGGTGTAGCGACGTAGCCACTCTCGGTCTTCACCAAGAATTGCGCGCCATGATACTCCTTGCTGACGCGAAAGAACCGCCGCAGGAGATTCAAGACCGGGTTCTTCTCGGGATGAATCTGTCCCTCGACGCGCACCGCCATCTTGATGCCGGTAAAAACGAGAAAAGCACCGAACACGTAGAGGATCCATTCGAATTTCTCGATGAGGGCGAGCCCGGCGGCGATGAAAAACGCTCGCATCACCAGCGCCGCCAGGATTCCCCAGAACAGAACCCGGTGCTGAAACAGAGGCGGTACCGAAAAGTAAGAGAAGATCAGGAGGAAGACGAAGAGGTTATCGATGCTCAGAGACTTTTCGACCACATACGCGGTGAAGAAATCGATGGCCGGGCCCGAGCCGAGGTAAACATAGACTCCGAGATTGAAGAGGAGGGAGATCGCGATCCAAAGAGCGCTCCACATCACTGCCTCTCTGAGGCGGACGACGTGGGATTCGCGGTGAAAAACGCCCAGATCGAGTGCCAGCATGACCGTTACGATCGAACTGAACACGATCCAGTGAGTGAGTTGCCCCGGCATGCAGGCCCGATTGTACGCCGAGAGACTACGCGTGAGGAAGGGCGAGCGAGAAAGTCAGGCCGAGCGGGCCGAGTGAGCCTAGCGATAAAGACGCGCAACGGAGAACCGTCCACCCGATCTTGTGACCGGGTCGATCCCTTGGTATCCTCCCGGTGCTCTGTCGCGGTTGGGGCGGGCGAATACAGGATTGGAGTCGTCATGAGGAGAATCGAATGAAAGCATCGGTTTCGCTGGACGAGCTGTGCATGAACACGATCCGGGCCCTCGCCATCGACGCAGTTCAGGGAGCCAACTCGGGCCACCCCGGTCTACCGCTGGGAGCCGCGCCCATGGCCTACGTTCTCTGGCAGAGGCATTTGCGACACAACCCTCGGGATCCGAAATGGCCGGATCGAGATCGCTTCGTCTTGTCGGCGGGACATGGTTGCATGTTGCTCTACTCCTTGCTCCACCTGACGGGCTACGATGTGACGCTGGATGACATCCGCGCTTTTCGCCAGTGGGGTAGTCGCACGCCCGGTCATCCGGAAAGCTTCCTAACGCCCGGTGTCGAGGCCAGCACCGGACCGCTGGGCCAGGGAACCGCGAACGCGGTCGGAATGGCGATCGCGGAACGTGCACTCGCCCACCGATTCAACCGGCCCGGTCTCACGATCGTGGATCATTTCACCTATGCCCTGGTTTCGGACGGCGACCTGATGGAGGGGATTTCCGCCGAGGCCGCCTCGGTGGCCGGCCATCTCAAGTTAGGGAAGCTCGTTTATCTCTACGATTCGAACGACGTCACTCTGGACGGACCCGCACACCTGACTTTCACGACCGAAGACGTCGGTAAACGCTACGAGGCGTACGGGTGGCAAGTGCTCCACGTCGCCGATGGCGATCGCGACCTCGAAGCGATCGATCGTGCCATCGCAGACGCCAAATCCGACGCCGAGCATCCCTCGCTCATCATCATTCGCACGACCATCGGATTCGGATCACCCCACAAACAGGGAACCGCGGGCGCGCACGGAAGCCCGTTGGGTGCGGAAGAAGTGGCGCTCACCAAGAAGGCGCTGGGGTGGGATCCGGAACGCTTCTTCTACGTACCGCCCGAGGCCGCAAGAGTTTTCGAGGAGGCCGTTGCCAAGGGCCAGCGCGCGCAGGCCGATTGGGAACGGCGCTTTTCGGAATTCTCGGAAAAAGAGCCCGAGCTCGCCGCGGAGTGGAAGCGGAGTATGGCGGGAGATCTCCCGGACGGCTGGGACCGCGATGTGCCCCGCTTCGAGCCAGGGACCAAGATTGCGACCCGCGTCTCGGCGGGAAAAGTTCTCAACGCCATCGCGGCGCGCCTGCCCGAGCTGATCGGGGGCGATGCGGACTTGTCCAGCTCGACCAAGACCGCCCTCGAAGGGGGGGGCTCATTCGACGGACAAACCGGGGCGGGCCGAAACATTCATTTCGGCGTACGAGAGCACGCCATGGGAGGCATCGTAAACGGGATGGCCTACCATGGCGGCGTGCGGGCCTATGCCGCGACCTTCTTTTGCTTCTCGGACTATATGAGGCCCTCGGTCCGTCTGGCGGCACTGAGCCATCTCCCGGTTGTTTTCGTTTGGACGCACGACTCGATCGGTCTAGGCGAAGATGGGCCGACGCACCAAGCCGTGGAGCATTTGATGTCGTTGCGGGCGATGCCAAACCTCCATGTCGTGAGACCGGCCGATGCCAACGAGTCGGCGGCCGCCTGGCGGTGGGCCATCGAGCGCCGGTCGGGCCCGGTGGCCCTGGTCCTCAGCCGACAAGACCTTCCTGTCTTGAAAGCCGATTCATCGGGGCCGGCGCGTGGCGCCTACGTGCTGTCGGAAGCGACGGGAGGGGAGCCGCGTGCGATCCTCATTGCCACGGGCTCGGAAGTGGCGTTGGCGCTCGAAGCGCAGAATCTCCTTGCGGCGGAAGAGATTCCATGTCGGGTCGTGTCGATGCCGTGTTGGGAGCTCTTCGAGGAGCAGAGCGACGGGTATCGAGAATCCGTGCTCCCCGCATCGGTAACCGCAAGAGTGGCCGTCGAGGCGGGAGCCACACTGGGATGGTGGCGATGGGTCGGGAACGGCGGCTCCGTCGTCGGTCTCGATCGCTTCGGCGCATCCGCGCCGGCCGCAGTCAACTTCGAAAAGCTCGGCTTCACGCCTGCGCGCTTGGTCGAGGAGGTCAAGCGACTCCTCTCCCGGTGACGCCTTTCGTCACCCCCGCGTTTCCGAAGAGTCCTCAACCCGCCCGCAGGCGCCCGCTGGCCGCAGCGACGCCAGTCGAGCGGAGGCCGCGGCCGAACGAGGAGAGAGGCCGCATCTAAGTGAAGTCGCCGGCCCGCCTCCGCCAAGGCTACGGCGGGTCCGCCGAAGCTGGCGAAGGCGATAGTGAGCGAAGGCGGAAGGGCGTGCCGGAGCCGTCAGCCCTTGGAAGCTCCCGAGCGAGGAGCGAGGGAGCACTGAGGAGTGGGATGGGTGAGGGTCTGCGGTCGCTCTGTTGGCTGCCAATAGAGGTAGTAGCGGGACTGGAGCTAGTCAGGCGGCGGGGCCCCGCGGCAGTGAAAGGAGTCTTCAACCCGCCCGCAGGCGCGCAGTCGCCGAAGGGCGTGCCGCGGGGGTGGGGCCCCGCGGCAGTGAAAGGAGTCCGCGTTCGAGAGCTCATGGTCGAAAAGAGAAAAAACGTCTTGGAGGTCTCGAACCTTTCCAAGAGCTACGGCGATCGGCGCGCGCTGGACGTTATCTCCTTCGCCATTGGTCCGGGAGAGATCTTCGGTCTGCTCGGCCCGAACGGCGCGGGCAAGACCACCACGATTGGCCTCATCGCGACGATCCTTCGACCGTCGGGGGGAGGCGTTCGCGTGGCCGGACATAGCGCAACCGATGAGCTCGTCGCGGTCCGAGGCAAGGTGGGTTTGGTGCCTCAGCAGATCTGCGTCTATCCGACGCTGACCGCGGAGGAGAACCTTCGATTCTTCGGTGAGATGTACGGCCTGAGGGATGATGCGCTCGCGACGCGCGTGGAGGCGATGCTCGAGCTCGTCGGGCTCGTGCCGCGGAAGCGCGATCGGGTGGACGCCTTCTCGGGTGGGATGCAACGCCGCCTCAACCTCGCCTGCGGGCTCATCCATGAGCCGGAGTTGTTGCTGCTCGACGAGCCGACCGTGGGTTTGGATCCCCAATCGCGTGAACGAATCTTCTCCGCGGTCGAGGACCTTGCGGCCGGCGGCATGGCCGTTCTCTATACGACGCACTACATGGAAGAGGCGGAGCGGCTCTGCCATCGTGTCGCGATCATGGACGAGGGACGTTTCGTCGCGGAAGGAACGCCCCGTGAGCTTGCGGCAAACATCGGAGAGGGTCGTACGCTCGCCATTACGTTCGAGAAGGCACCGGGACCCGAGCTGCGAGCTCGGCTGGTGAGAGAAGGCTCCCGTCAGGCCAGCCCGTATCGGTTTCAGCTAACGGGTCATTCGTTGGAAGACCTGATCCCGGAGGTGATGCGCTTGGCGTCCTCGGAGCAGAACCCAATCAAGGAGCTCGTGGTCCACCAACCCAATCTCGGGGAAGTTTTTCTTCATTTGACGGGAAAAGCCCTGCGCGATTGAGCTTGTCTGTCGCCGCCAAACGACGTGACGACGTGGTTGTTTAAGTGGGGCCAGGCTTCGGGCCCCCCGCCTACGCCGTGGCAGACTCCCTTCTTGCCCACGGCTTCGGCGCGGTCTCGCCGAAGTCTCGTCATTCCAAGACGGACGAAGGCGGACACGGCATTAATACAACTACGACCGCGCCAGATCTGGCTGGACCGCCAGCATCAAAGCCCGCAGCTCCTCGCGGGCGTCTTGCTCGATCTGTCGAATCCGCTCCCGCGACAACCCGAGCTCAGCGCCAATCTCCTCGAGCGTGCGCGCTTGCGGATAGCCGATGCCGTAGCGCATGGCGAGGATGATCCGCTCCCGCTCCGGCATGCGCTCCAGAAGGGCCTGGATGGAATGCGTGGTTTCCTCTTCGATGGCCTCCTCCAGGGGAGACGTGCGCTTGTCGGCAATGAGATCGGCCGGGCTCAGGTCGGTGGCCGCCAAGGGTGCGTCGATGGAGTCGATCGGGCCGAGCGCCGGCAACAACTCCTCGAGTTTTTCCGGAGGCGTTTTCATCTCTGCGGCGATTTCGAAGTGCGTAGGCGACCTCTCCAGCTTGTTCGCGAGCTGAGATCGAAGTTGCACCACCTCTCGGGCTTCCGCAAGACGGTTGAGCGGAATGCGAATGGTGCGCGCCTTCTCGGCCAGAGCACGCCGAATGCCCTGCCGCACCCAATGCGTCGCGAAGGTGGAAAAACGGGTTCCCACCGCGGGGTCGAAGCGATCGATGGCTCGCAGGAGCCCCATGCTTCCTTCCTGGATGAGATCCACGAAGTCGAGCCCCCGACCGCGGTAGACCTTGGCGACCCAGACGACGAGCCTCAGGTTGTGCTCCACGAGCTCTTCCCGCGCGTTTCGGATGCGATCCATGGAGTCGCGTAGAATAGGCGCGATGGAAAGAATCTGCTTTCGGGTGAGCAGCGGAGCGACGGAGTTGCGACTTCGTCGGCCTCGGCGCGGCGCCGGCTCGACGGGCGGTGGCACGGTGAGCGAGTGGTCGAAGCCCTCTTCCGCATCGTCGTCGTCACCAATAGAACGCAGCAGCCGTTGCGCGTACTCCTCGGCGCCGATCAGACGTCGGCGGGCGTTGGGAGACAGCGGTCTGGATGGCACGCGAATCTCCGCGGGAACCTCGATCGTGACCTTGCCGTCCGAACGACGCGCAAGCTCCATCGCCTGGACCAATCGTCGTCGGGCCCTCCAGATCATGCCGGCCAGTTCCTTCTCGCGCTCGGCGGACAGCAGCGGGTAACGGCCGGCAACATTCAGGAAGTAGCCGACATCGGACGGAGAATCGAGCTGGGGCTCGATGCGATCGGGCGTTTCCACGGCCGATGTACCAAGCTCGACTTGTTCCTGTTCATGTCGCCACTCTTCGATCCATTCGCTCCTTCGCAAGCTGGAGTCGTCGAGCGACGGGGTTGCGCTTGTTGTCGGATAACTCGTCAAGCTCAAGGGGGTCTTCATAGTCACACCTCCCTCGTCGATCCTGGTGGCGTTGACGTTTGTAAGGGAACGAGAC
>Ga0302046_10001400_pt1 | contig 22618 bp, 18 predicted proteins | sample RVTome_11_FD_200261 | JGI IMG/M metagenome (GOLD analysis project Ga0302046, IMG submission 200261) | Soil microbial communities from uranium-contaminated site in the Upper Colorado River Basin, Wyoming, United States - RVT147D111 (version 2) ...
GCTTGGCACACCATCGCCGTCACGTGGTACTTCAGATAGGATGCCGGCACAGCCTTCCTCGCGGCATCGATCGCAGGATTCGCATTGAGCACGGCGTCCGGCACAAGGGCATCGATAAAGTCGCTGACCACGACCGAAATCGGCGCGAGGCCACCCAGCCGGTCGTAGAGCGACGGCGGCTTTGCCTCCACAGCGCCCTGCGCGAACGTTGTATAAGGCCCCACTGCCACCATGGCGATGACCGCAAGAGCGGCCCAGTATTTCATACTGCGTTTAGTCATAGCTGACCTCTTCCTGGTTGCGGGGAGTGCGTCGCCGTCCCTATGGTTTCGTTGTTGCGCGGCCCCAACGCAGGCCGGCTAACTTATGTCTTTTCCAGCACATGCGTCAAGGGTCTGCCTGAGATACAGACACCGTCTCCATAATACGCATTATTTCGCATGAACTCGGCAAATAAACAGAAAAAACCGCACGCGCCGATGGCCTAAAGAATCCGCGATGGACGGCAAGATCGACCGGCCTATGTGATGCAAATCCCCTGTTTACAACGAATTCTGATGATGCAAGATTAGGCCCTTACAAAGCCGCCTCAGACTCACGATATTGTCTGTTATCCACCAAGAAAACAGTCCTATACCGTAAGTCGAGGCGACCCCCGTGAAGATACAATCCCAACCACAAGAAAAACGACACAACGGCTATAAAACGATCCGTTTTTCCATAGACGAGACCCAATACGCCGATTTCTTGCATGATCGCACCTTTGCCCGAACCTACCTCGACGAAGCCTTGACCGCACACCGGGAGGTCTTTCCCGACCAGATCGAAGACGGCTATGTCTTCAACGGCTTCACCGAGGTCTCGACCAAGCTCGGACTGCGCCAACGAAGGATTCGCCTCAAGGCTACCGGCGAGGTCTTCACGCTGGCGCCGGCCTTTGTCTTGCCCTACATGCGCGGCAAGACCGAGACCGTCGAGACCGTGGTGTTTCTGATGCGCTTTCATGTGCCCTACTGGGCGCTTGCCTATGTCTTTGGCCAAACCGAGATGTACTACTACCGTCTTCAATGCAGTCTAGGACACCTCAGTGTCGTCGGCACCACGGTGGCCCACCCGGAGAGCCTGCCCGGCGACTTGGTCGCCGACGAGAAGCACACGCGCCTGTGCGGCGAGAAAGCCTACGTAGCTATGACCGCTGGGGCCGACTGCATCCTCGGGGCTTCGCTTGCCACCGAAGCGACGGAAGCGGCGCTAGCGACGGCCTACAGCGTTTTCGCCGAGGAGGCCAAGGCCCTCGATGCCGACTATGCGCCCGAGACAGTCAACACCGATGGATGGAAAGCGACCCAGAACGCCTGGAAACGTCTTTTTCCGCAGGTGGTGGTGATCTTGTGTTTTCTCCATGGCTTCCTCAAGATCCGAGACCGGGCCACGAAAAAGCTCAAGGGTGCCTTCGATCAGGTCAGTGACAAAGTCTGGTGGGCCTACCGCGCCGAGACCAAACGGCAGTTCGCCCAGCGTCTGCGTCGGTTGAAGGAATGGGCCGAGGTCAAGCTCGACCCCTCGCCGATGAAAGCCCATGTGTTGGAGTTGTGCGCCAAACGGGGAGCATTCATCAAAAGCTATGACCATGTGCGGGCGCACCGCACCTCGGCGATGGTAGACCGGTTGATGAAGTTCATGGATCGGGCGTTTTTCATGGGGCAGTATTTTCATGGCACCGAGTCGTCGGCTGAACTACGGGTGCGTTCGTTGGCACTGTTGTGGAATTTCTGTCCGTCGTCTCCTCAGACGGTGAAAAAGCACCACGGGCAGCGCTCGCCCGCCGAGCGACTCAACGGCAAGCGTTACGCGGACAACTGGCTAGAGAATCTGCTGATTGCGGGCTCGATGAACGGGTATCGAGCCCATCAACAGAATCCGCTATAAACAGGAGGTTTCTTTCTCCAAGGACTCGTCGAAATCGCCCGGCATAAACCCCAGACCCATGGTCAGGCCCAGAGGGTACTTGTACTGCACAGCCCAGAGCATCAGGGCAGCAATGGCGTCCTGGTGGTCGTCCGGCAGTTCCGATACCTTATCGACGGCTTGTTTAAACCGATCGGTCATCGTGTGGGCTCCGCTTTCATGTGAGCACCGGTTCTTTACGCTGCGCCATCCCGGAAGGTTTTCCCGTCAAACGCTTTTCAGGCGAAGACGGCCTTCAACACCATCAGTTCGTGCGGATCGACGGCGACGGGCTTGTTGAGCGCACAGACGGCGCCGGTATCCAGGCTCTCAAAGATCACCTCCCAGCCGCGCGGATCGCCCGCCTCGGCGATGGGCACGGCGAAGGAGGCCGGGGCGCCGGCCGCGTTGACGAGCACGAGGAGCGTGTCGTCGTGCAGCAAACGGCCCCGGGCATCGGTATCTCGGATCCGGTCGCCGCGCAGGAGCAAGCCGAAGGCGTGCAGGTCCGTCCGGTGCCAGTCTTCATGGGTCATCTCTCGCCCTGCCGGATGCCACCACAGGATATCTTTGATGCCCTTTTCATCCGGCCTTCCCGTCAGGAAATGGTGCCTGCGGAAGCTGCGATGCGCCCGGCGAAAGGCAATAACCTGCTGGACGAAGGCGAGAAACCGTTCCTGGCGCTCGTCCAGGGCCCAGTCGTACCAGCTTATCTCGCTGTCCTGGCAGTAGGCGTTGTTGTTGCCCTGCTGCGTCCGCGAGAGTTCGTCGCCCCCGAGGAGCATCGGGACGCCCTGCGAGAGCAACAGCGTGCTGATGAGGCTGCGCTTGAGCGTCTCACGGCATTGCAGCACCACCGGATCCTCGGTAGGCCCCTCGACGCCGCAGTGGGTGCTGTAGTTGGCGTTCGTCCCGTCCCGGTTGTCTTCGAGGTTGGCTTCATTGTGCTTGCGCGCATAGCTGACCAGGTCTTCGAGCGTGAAGCCGTCGTGCGCCGTGACGAAGTTGATGGAGGCAAACGGACGGCGCCCCGTGCGTTCGTAGAGATCGCTCGACCCGGTGATCCGCGTCGCAAATTCTCCCACGACGCCGGTATCGCCCCGCCAGAAACGCCGGACGGCATCGCGGTACTTGCCGTTCCATTCGGTCCACTGCCAGGGGAAATTGCCCACGCGGTAGCCGCCCGGCCCGACGTCCCACGGCTCGGCGATGAGCTTGACGCGGCTGAGGATCGGATCCTGCTGGATGACCTGAAAGAACGTCGCCAGCATGTTGACGTCGTATAGCTCGCGCGCCAGGGCCGAGGCAAGATCGAAGCGGAAGCCGTCGACGTGCATCGTGGTGACCCAGTAGCGAAGGCTGTCCATGATGAGCTGGATCACGTAGGGATTGCCGGCATCAAGCGTGTTGCCGGTGCCCGTGTAGTCGATCAGCAAACGGCGGTTGTCGGGCTGTTCTTTGTAATAGGCCCGGTTGTCGATACCCCGGAAAGAGAGCGAGGGGCCGAGGTGGTTGCCTTCACCCGTATGGTTGTACACTACGTCGATGATGACCTCGAAGCCGTAGGCGTGCAGGGTACGCACCATCATCTTGAAGTCCCGTACCGCCGTCACCGGACCGTTGCTCGAATACGAAGGCTCGGGGGCGAAGAAGGACAGGGTGTTGTAGCCCCAGTACTGGGACAAGCCCACCTGCACGAGGCGGTGGTCCTGCACCTTGGCGTGGACGGGCAGCAACTGAATCGCGGTGACGCCCAGACGCTTGAAGTGCTCCAGGACGGGTTCGGCGACGAGGCCGAGAAAGGTGCCCCGGTCGCGCTTCGGAACGCCCGGGTGGCGGTAAGTCAGCCCTCGGACGTGCGTCTCGTAGATGATGGTATCTTCCCAGGGTACGTCCGGGCGACGATCATTGCCCCACTCGAACGTCTCCTCGACGACAGCGCCGAGCGGAGCGTAGGGCGCGCTGTCACTGGCACTGAACGAGAGGTCGGCATACGGATGCCCGACTTCGTAGCCGTAGAGGCTGTCGTGCCAACGGGGCAAACGACCGACGGCCCGCGCGTACGGATCGAGCAAGACTTTGTTCGGGTTGAAGCGGTATCCGTCATCCGGCCGGTAGGGCCCGTAGACCCGATACCCGTAGAGTTGGCCGGGCCGCAGGTTGGGGACGTAGCCGTGCCAGATGGGTCCGGTACGTTCGGGCAGCGAGATCCCCCTGGCAGGATGCGTATCGGACGGTGCGTCGAAGAGCAGCAACTCTACGGCTTCCGCATGCTGGCTGTACAAGGCAAAGTTGACGCCGAGGCCGTCCCAGGTGGCACCCAGCGGAAAGGGTGTACCGGGATACATCCCGCCCGGCTTTCGACGCGTCGGTGGCGGCATCATGCTTCCCTTGATACCAGGGTCGTTTTAAGAAAATATGCAGCCGCGCATTGGAAAATCGGACGTTTCCGCTCGCGCCTCTGGTCACTGGTTTCTTGGTTCTCCCCCGCGACCGTGGGCCATTGACTACGGACCCATGACCGACGTCGACGCACATCGTGCAGCGGTGTATGCATACAGGCTCGATGTTCTTATGCGCGGCTCCTTCGCTCGCGTAGAAAGCGGAGATTCCGTACCTTCCTCCGCAGTTGTACCATGCACGGTTCACCGTCAGAGGTTCCTGTCTCTCGACCTTGAACCGGAGCCGTTCCCAGGATACACAATCTACCTTTCATACAAAATGGGTGCCTGGAGTCTTCCTGATCCATGGTCGCGCGTCGTCATTACGGCGGTGCAACCCCGGCTGGACGGAGGCCGCTGGCCGATCAAACGCACCCTCGGCGAAACCGTCGAGGTGACGGCCGGCGTCATCGTAGACGGGCACGACCGGCTCGCCGTCGAGCTGCTCTACCGCCACGCCGACGCCCCGGAGAGTATCGTCCGTATGACGCCGCGTCATAATGACGAATATCGGGGCGCCTTTAGCGTCTCTACGCTGGGCCTCCACACCTACCGCGTCCGCGCCTGGGTGGATCGGTTCGGCACGTGGCAGGACCAGTTCCGGCGCCGCGTCGAGGGCGGCGAGCCGGAAGCGGAACTCAAGAGCGAGTTGCTGGACGGGGCGGCCTTGCTTCGCACCGCCGCCGCGCACGCCGGGGGCTCGGCCCGCCAACAGCTCCTGGCCTACGCCGAGGCGTTCGAAGCGGGCGAGGTCGCCGCAGCCTTCGAAGCCTCGGTCGTCTCGCTGGCACGCGACCATGATCCCCGAGAAGGCGCCGTCGAGAGTGAGCCGCTTTCCGTGGACGCCGACCCGGTGCTGGCGCGCTTCGGGGCGTGGTACGAGTTCTTCCCCCGCTCTGCCGGAGACGACCCCGAACACCACGCCACCCTCGATGAAGCCGCCGAGCGCCTGCCGCGCATCAAAGACCTGGGCTTCGACATCGTCTACCTGCCGCCGGTTCACCCCATCGGCCGGGCTTTTCGCAAGGGCAAGGACAACAACCCCGTTGCCGAACCGGGCGAGCCGGGCAGCCCGTGGGCTATCGGCGGCGACGGCGGCGACGGCACGGCGGGCGGACACAAAAGTGTCCATCCCGACCTCGGCGGGATCGAGGCCTTCGACCGCTTCGTCGCCCGCGCCGAGGCCCTGGGCCTGAAGGTCGCCCTCGACATCGCCTTTCAGACCTCCCCCGACCATCCGTACGTTACGGACCACCCGGAATGGTTCAAGCACCGCCCCGACGGCACGATCCGTTACGCCGAAAACCCGCCCAAGAAATACCAGGACGTCTATCCGTTCGACTTCGTAACCGACGCATGGCCCGCGCTCTGGGAAGAACTACGGAGTGTGTTTACCTTCTGGATCGACCACGGCGTCCGCATCTTCCGTGTGGACAACCCCCACACCAAGGCGTTCGCCTTCTGGGCCTGGTGCCTGGGCAGCCTGCGCGCCGAAAACCCGGACCTGATCTTTCTCGCCGAAGCCTTCACGCGGCCCAAGATCATGTACACGCTTGCCAAGCTGGGCTTCAACAACTCCTACACCTACTTCACCTGGCGCAACACGAAGGACGAGTTGCAAACCTACCTGCATGAGTTGACCCAGACGGACGTAGCCGAGTTCTTCCGGCCGAACTTCTGGCCGAACACGCCGGACATCCTCCACGCCTACCTCGTCCACGGCGGGCGCCCGGCCCACGTGATTCGCCTGGTGCTGGCCGCTACGCTTTCGCCGGTCTACGGCCTCTACGGCCCTCCTTTCGAACACGTCTTCAACAAACAACACCCGGCCCGCGAGGAATATGCGGACAACGAGAAGTACGAGATCCGCGCCTGGAACTGGGAGGATCCGAACTCGCTCCAGGGGTTTATCCGGCGCCTCAACCGTATCCGGCGCGAGAACGCCGCCTTGCACGAACTGCGCAACCTGCGCTTCCTGCCGGTGGACAACCCGCACCTGCTCGCCTACAGCAAACAGTCCGGCGATAGCCTGATTCTCTGCCTCGTCACCCTCGACCCCTTTCAACCCCAGGAAGGCCGGCTCCACCTGCCGCTGGCCGATTTTCAGTTGTCCGACGAACGCGCATTCCAGGTGCACGACCTGATCGGGGGAGAACGGTTCTTCTGGCACGGCGCGCACCACCACATACGCCTCGATCCCCACGTCCTGCCGGCCCGCATCTTCCGAATCCTCCGCCGGATCCGCACCGAAACCGATTTTGAGTACTTCGGTTGAAGGAGCCCCCTCCCCATGAGTCCAATGCCTGCTTCCGCGTCATCCGCTGCTTTCGACGACGCCTACCCCGCCCTTCCTACCCTCCAACCGGCTCGTGCAACACCGCACGCTCTCTTTCAAGGCCAGGCGCTCGCGCAACTCGAAGCCCTGTTGCCCGCCTACCTCCAGGCACAGCGCTGGTTCGGCGCCAAGGATCAAGCCATCGACCGGGTAACGATCCGGGAGGCCGTTCCCGTCCCGGCGCAGCCCCTCCCCACATACCTGTCGATCCTCCAGGTGCATCTCGCCCACCGGCACGAGTGCTACTTGCTGCCGATGGCGCTGTCTTCCGGTGACACGGCGGCGCCGCGGCTGGACGTGCATCCCCACCGAGCGATCGCGTGGGTCGCCCTGCCGGGCCGGCCGGAACCCTTCCTGCTGCACGATGCCACGATCACGCCGTCTTTCTGGAGGGGACTCCTCCACGCGTGGCAAGCCGAAGAGGAGGCGCTGCTTGCTGCCGGCCTCGCCGTTACGCCGCTCGCCGAAGCCATCCGAACCCACCGCATCGAACAGGTGGACATCTTCGGAGGAGAACAGAGCAACTCGCTGGCCCTCTTCGACGATCACTTTTGCCTGAAACTATACCGACGGCTCGAGCCGGGCGAAAACCCGGAGACCGAACTGCTCGAACACCTTACCCGCACCGGGTTTGCCTTCGCGCCCCGGCTCTACGGGACGATCACGTTTCGGGGCGCCGGGCACGCGTTCGTGCTGGGCACCTTGCAACAGGCCCTCCCGGTCGAAACCGACGGGTGGACGTATGCGCTGGCCATGACGCAGCACTTTCTCGATCAGATTGCCGGATCGAAAGCTCCGGACGCGTCGGCGCAGCCTGCCCTCGATGCCGGAGCAGCCCCTGCCTGGCTGGAGCGCGTCGCGCCCGAGATGCTCGCGCTGGCCCGTATACTCGGCGTTCGCACCGCCGAACTGCACAGCACCCTGGCGCGCTTCGAAGCACCGGACCAGCGTCCCAGGCCGGGCGATCCCGAAGACACCGCGGCCTTCCTGCAACGCCTCCGCGACGAAATCGACCTGACGCGCCGCATGCTGGCGGACCATCCGGCGCCCCCGGATGGCGTGCCCGACGACGACGCCTGGCAGCACGGCCTCGGTCGCCTTGCCCTCCTGAACCCCGCAGAAGCCTCGTGCCTCACCATGCGCGTCCACGGCGACTACCACCTCGGGCAGGTCGTCTACGCCGCCGGCGCGTTCTACCTGCTCGACTTCGAAGGCGAGCCGGCCCGCTCTTTCAAGGAACGCCGGGCGCGGGATTGCCACCTTCGCGACGTCGCCGGCATGCTCCGCTCACTCGAATACGCGGCACTCTCGGCCTGGCAGGACTACCGGACGCAGCACGTCGAGGCAGACAACGCAGCCCTCTCCGCCTGGACCCTCGCGCTCGTCCGGTGGTGCGAGGCGCTGTTGATGGATGCCTACTTCAGCACATCCTCCGGCCTGAACCTGGCGCTGGCGTCCGAACAGCGACGTCTCTTCCTGTGGGCCTACCTCCTGCAAAAAGCCCTCTACGAAGTACGCTACGAGCTGAGCCATCGCCCGGCCTGGACGTGGCTCCCCCTGCGCGGACTCAAGCGGCTGCTGTCGGAAGACCGATGAAGGGGTCGGCAAACCGTTGGGTCGGAAAGAAACGCGAGCCGGTTTAGGCCGTCATCTTCAAACCCGGCGGCCAGGGCACCGGGAGGCCAGCCCTTCAGGGGGGTTCTCTGCGCAGGGCCTTCGAGCCCATGGCCAGGAAGGTTGACGACGCCGTTCACCGCGCGGGCACAGGTATCCCTGCTATAGAAGAACGCGACAAACTATCCCACTTTGTTTTCTTGCCGTTCCACGGTGGACGTTCTAACTTCGCGTAGTTCCTCAACGCACCTACGGTACGACGATCATGGGCTGGCTCACAGAAGAAGACCTGTATTTCTGGGACAACGGCATCCTGGCGAAGAGCTACGAGAAGCTGGGCGCCCACACGCACGAAGACGGCACCTGGTTCGCCGTCTGGGCGCCGCACGCGAGCGACGTCGCCGTCATCGGCGAGTTCAACGGCTGGAACGCCCGGGCCAACTACCTCAACCGCGTCGGTGCCGGACTGTGGGAGGGGTTGGTGGAGGGCGCGCGGCCCGGTCAACGCTACAAGTTCCGCGTGCGCCGGGGCATGTACCAGGTCGACAAGGCCGACCCGTTCGCGTTTCACCTGGAGCCGCCGGCGGAGCGAGGCAGCGCGCAGCAGGGCCTCTCTTCCATTATCGAACCCCTCGACTATGCCTGGCGAGACCAGGCGTGGATGGATCACCGCGCCGGACCCGGCACGCTGCAAGGGCCCCTCTCCGTCTACGAAGTCCACCTGGGATCCTGGCGGCACAAGAACCACGGCGAATCGCTTTCCTACCGGGAGATCGCCGAGCCGCTGGCCGACCACGTCGCACGGCTGGGGTTCACCCATATCGAGTTGATGCCCCTCGCCGAGCATCCGTACTACGGGTCGTGGGGCTATCAGATCGTCGGCTACTTCGCGCCGACCTACCGGTACGGCCCGCCGCAAGACCTGATGTATCTCATCGACCACCTGCACCAGCGCGGCATCGGCGTCCTCGTCGACTGGGTGCCCGCCCACTTTGCCACCGACCCCCAGGGCCTCGTCTTCTTCGACGGCGCGACGCTCTTCGAATACGACGACCCGAGGATGCGCTACCATCCCGACTGGGGCACCTACGTCTTTGACTACAACAAGGCCGGCGTCCGCAACTTCCTCATCTCGAACGCCCTCTTCTGGCTCGACAAGTATCACATCGACGGGCTCCGCGTCGATGCCGTTGCCTCCATGCTCTACCGCGACTATTCGCGCAACGACTGGACGCCCAACCGATACGGCGGCCGCGAAAACCTGGAGGCCATCGACCTGATCAAGAAGACCAACGAGGCCGTCTATACCTACTTTCCTTCGGCCATCACCATCGCCGAGGAATCGACCGCCTTTCCGGGCGTCTCGGCCCCGACGTACGACAACGGCCTCGGCTTCCTGTACAAGTGGAACATGGGCTGGATGCACGACGTGCTCGACTTCATGAGCAAGGACCCGGTGCACCGGAGGTGGCACCAGAACGACCTCACCTTCTCCTTCATGTATGCCTTCTCCGAGCACTATATGCTGCCGCTCTCGCACGACGAGGTCGTCCACGGCAAAGGCTCGCTCTGGAGCAAGATGTCGGGCGATCCGTGGCAGAAGGCGGCCAACATGCGCCTCCTGTTCGGCCACATGTTCGGCCATCCCGGCAAGAAGATGCTGTTCATGGGCAGCGAGTTCGGCCAGGAACGCGAGTGGAACCACGACACGTCGCTCGACTGGCACCTGCTCGACGACCCGATGCGCGCCGGCCTGATGCGCTGGGTCGAAGACCTCAACAAGCTCTACCGCGAACACCCGGCGCTCTGGAACGACAACGCCGACGGCTGGGCCTGGATCGCCGAGCACGTCGCCGACAGCATGCTCTGTTACCAGCGCATGCACGCGGGGCGGACGCTGATCTTTGCGTTCAACTTCACCCCGGTCCTGCGGGAAAACTACCGCATCGGGGTCCCGGAGGAAGGCCGCTTCCGGGAGCGCCTCAACAGCGACGCGGCCGTCTACGGCGGCGGCCAGAAAGGCAACCTCGGGCAGGTAGAGAGCACGCCTGTGCCGTACCACCACCGCCCGGCGTCCGTCGTCGTCACGCTCCCGCCCCTCGGGCTGCTCATCCTGGAAAAGATCGACGAGCCGGCAGCGTCCCTAGAACCGGAGCCGCCCCCCCGCCAAAGCACGAGAAAGAAGAGCGCGACGCTGTCCAAACCCCGCACCGGGGGAAAACGCAAAAGCTGAGGCCCCGGCTTACTTGACGAGGATCATGGGCCGCCTCTGCCGAAAAGTACCCGCTTCCAATCCGAAGTAATAGACCCCGCTGGCCAGGCCCGAACCGTCGAACGTCACGCTGTAGCGCCCGGCCCCCTGCGCTCCCGCGACCAGCACCGCCGGGCGAAAGTCCGTAAGCAGTTTAGCACCATCGTGAAACGTAAAACGTGAGGGTGCCTCCAACGACCGTGCGAAGTGACCGCACGTTTCACGTTTTACGTTTCACGTCCTGCCTAACCGGTCACGAACTTCTGCCGCGATGTACTAGGCCCGCCGTGAGGCTCCGTAGAGGGTCACGACGACGTGGCGAGCGCCGCCGTGGTCGCGATGCTCGCACAGGTAGAGCCCCTGCCAGGTACCCAGGGCCAGCCTGCCCTCGGCCACAGGGATCGAAAGACCACTGCCGAGCAGCGACGCCTTCAGATGCGCCGGCATGTCGTCCGGGCCTTCGAGGGTATGCCGGTAGTAGGGCGCGTTTTCCGGCACCATCCGGTTGAAGTGCCGCTCGAAGTCGCCCCGCACGTCGGGGCTCGCGTTTTCGTTGAGCGTCAAGGAGGCGGAGGTGTGCTGGATGAAGAAGTGCGCAATCCCCACCGTGAACCGCTCTAACTCGGGTACCTGCCGGACGATCTCTCCGGTCACGCGATGAAAACCACGGGGGCGAGGCTCCAGCGTGATGCGCCGTTGAATCCAATCGGTAGGAGTAGTCATGCGGTACGGAGCGTCATGCAAATCGGAAAAAGAGGCGCAGGGCACCGGGCTCAGGGGATCTCTACGTCGATCCAGACGGGAAAATGATCGCTGGCGGGTACACCGACCGTGTCGGCGGCGAGGGGACGGGCGATGCCGCCGCCTATCACGGTAAGGTCGGCTGAGGGCAGTACGTAATCGACGCGGAGCCCCCACCCGGCCGTGTCGTCCGGATCAAGGCGCGGATAGGCGGCCACAGCCTCGCGAGACGCCTGCGGAACAAAGGTACCGTTGACGCGGGGATGGCTCAACAGCCAGGTGCCGACGGGGTCATCCTGCGCATTCCCCTCATCCGGGTCGGCGTTGAGATCGCCCATGATGACGAAAAATGCGTCCGGCGCGAGCCCGCCGGCGCGGCTGGAGTCATCCACGATGTAGTCGGCGTCGGCGAGATAATCCGCCCAGAACCGGATCTCGTCGTGGTTGCGGCGGACGTTCCGGCGCTCGTCGCCGTCAAAGGCAGGCGGTGTGGGGTGGCTCGCCAGCACATGGAGGATACGTCCGTCCGAGAGGCGCACCGGCACGTCCCAGTGGCTCTTCGAACTCAGGCGGAACTGCTCGCCCTCTGCCCCGGCGTACCAGGGCTGACCCGTGCCGGAGTCGACGGGCAGCAGCGCATCCGGCATCCGGGCCCAGGGCAACAGCCGGAACGTACGCACATCGTCGTAGAGGATCGCCAGGTCGTCCCGGACGAACAGGGCCAGGCCGTACTGGCCGGGAAACGTGCCGAAGCCCCACGCATCGCCGCCGTAGGCACGATCCGCCGGGGTCTGGGCGGCCGGGCTGCCGTCGGGCGCAGGCGGTGCGGGCGCGGGCACCTCGACGACCGTGCGCCCGTCGTTGTCGAGGTCAAAGCCGCTGGCCAGCCCGGTGTTGGTGGGCGCCGTGAACGCCCGATACATGATGGGTTCGAGTCCTTCGCCCTGGGAGACCGCCAGGAACGTCTCGGCAAACCGCTTCCCGTTTTGCCCTGCGCCCGCCGACGCGTCGTAGCCCGGCCCGCCGGGCTGGTCGTACGTCATCTCATTGATCAGCAGGATGGCGGGACGCAGGCGCTGGATGGCGGCGGCCGCCTTCTTCAGGCGCGGATGCTCGGGATTGCGCACATCGACCGTCCGCACGTCTTCGATGTTGTAGGTCGCAATGCGCAGGGAAGTCGGCTCCGTGCTCGACGCACCGGAACGAGGCGCTCCGTCCGGCCCGCACGCAGCGAGCAGACAGACCCCCGGCAACAACGAAAGGATAGCAAGGCGAAGGCGCATAGGACGTTTGTCTTGAGGGTGTTCACGCATTGCCGCCGGGGCTTTCGGACCCCTCGACCGGCGAAGGCGCAACGTAGGTGATCAGCGATTCAAACCGTGCTACCGCCTCCGGATGCCCCGCGAGCATCGGGTAGGGCGCCTGCCCTCCCGAACGAAGCAACGCGCCCAGAGAGACCGGAGGCCCGTCGAGATATTTCAGGACGCCGCCCGTGCGGTGGAGCAGGGCCGCGCCGGCTGCCAGATCCCAGACGTACTCGTGGCCCATCAACGCAGCGTCGGCGCTGCCGGTGGCTACGTAGCAGAGATGCGCGACGGCCGAACCCATGCCGCGCACCTTGCCCGGAAAGCCTGGCGCGATCGCATACCCATGATGCAGCCGAGAATGCGCCAGCAACACCGACTCGCTGTGCAGGGGTTCGAGGGCTTTGATCCGGGCACGCCGGTCGTTCCTGTAGGCACCGCCGTCCGGCCGGGTATGGAAAAAATCCTTCGAAACCGGCATCCAGAAGAAGCCGGCCACGGGCTCGTCGCCGGCAAGCAAGCCCAGGGCAATGCCCCAGGCCGGGAGGCCCGCCACGAAGGAAGCCGTGCCGTCGATGGGATCGACGACCCAGTACCGGTCTCCGGCCCGAGGTTCCTTCCGCAGCTGCGCTTCCTCGGCCACAATACCGTCGTCAGGAAAACGCGCAACCAGTTCCTCCTTCAAAAAAGCCTGCACCGCCAGGTCGGCCTCCGTAACGTACGTCGCGTTGGCTTTCCAGGACGGCGTCACGCGGAGAAAGTGTCGCATCGCAAGCGCGCCCGCCCTTTCGAGCAGTTCACGCATCGCAGGCACATCATACATGGCGCTCGGCTCATCTCTTGAAACAATCCGGCTGTGAAACTACATCTTGACCGCCATAAAAACCGGCACCGCGCTGCCTCTTCACGATTGCTCTTTCCGAAGAGCATTATGACGGCCCGGTGACACCCGGAGCCTCGTAGCTTGGCCTCATCCTCGCCTCCCCAACCCGATTGATACCTGCCATGCGAATCGTCTACGCCGCGATCATCGAATGCGCCCCCGCCCAACTCTGGCCCTGGCTCGAAGACCCCGAGCGGCAGAAGCGATGGATGCCGGGCTTGCTGGACAACGAGCCGACCACCCCCGGACCGGCCCGCGTGGGTTCCACCTTCGTGATGACGATCCAGGAGGGCCGCCGCGTGATTTCCTTCACGGGTGAGATCACCAACTACGCCCCGTACCGCCACCTGGGCCTGCGCCTCTGGACCGGCGCCCGCCAGGAGATCGAAATAGCAACCGACTACAAAATGCAGGACCTCGGCAGCCGGACGCGCCTGGACTACACCGCCACGGTCGATGTGACCACCGCCGGCCTCTTCGTCCGGTCGCTCGCGCCGGCCTTCCGGCTCATCGGGACCGCGCGGCTCAGGCGGTCCATGAAGATCTTAAAGCAACTCGCCGAAATCGAAGCCCACACCCCGGTAGCCGCCTGACGCAAACAGCCGCCAGGTGCAGCACCGGGGCCGGCTCTTTCTCGTAACGGGATCCGGGCAGGCTATCGTTGAGAGTCGCAAAGAAACCCTGCCGTGCACGCAGACCCACCGGCGCACTTACCAGCCACGCTTTTCTCTATCTGACGAATTATGTAAGAGCGAGAACCAAGGGTAACAGCAGCATCAAACCGAGTGTCCAGGCTACATACACTATTGCACCTTTCCCAAACACTTGTTTGAGGGCATTCGTCCAGTCCCCGTCCTTGAGCCGAAGCTGGGCAAATGCAATATTGATTAATAACCCGATGTTGATCGTGTTCCACCCAATAACCGTGACCCGGTTGACGGTCCATCCACCCTCCACGGTCCGCGTAATGACGGCGGCTAGGGCGTACAGGCCGACCAGGACTGCCAGCGCGGCCAGCGTGACAACACCCCGCCGGACCCAGGGGCGAAGCACAGGGACAATATCCTCCTGTTTGATAGGTGTAACCCCGACCAGCAAGCCCATCACCGCAAAGAGCATGACGTTGTAAACAATCAGCACGTCCCGGTCGCGGAAGGGGCCGTAAAAGTTGAACGGGATCACCACAAGGTATATCAATAGAACAATCAGAGAAAGGGGGAGCAGAAGCTGGGTTAATATCGGGACCAGCCGCCCGACGCCCTGCCCAAACCATTGTTTTTCAGGTGGCTGGCTGGCGTCATAAACCGAGGCAACCGCAATCACCGGCAGAAGACCTGCCCCCCCTGCCGCGATCCGGAGCATGAGTTGGTCAGGGAGGGTGACGTCAAGGGCTTCAAACATCCCTATCGTGATGCCGCCGAAGATCATCCCCGCGATGAGATACAACCCGCCGGTGACGAAGACCTCGATGGACTTGCGGATGAAAGCGAAACGGGACACATGGACGGCTAAGGGATCGGAGGAGAATGTTGATACTGTCAGTCCGACAGCCGCCCAGGATAGCAAGGGGAGGTGAAGGAAGATCAGGTCCGTATACTGCTCTTGGAACCGGAAATCGAGCCGGCTGATGAGCAGTACGTAGAGGGTAATCAGGGAAAGAGACCCACCAAATATCAGCGCTCTCCGGCGTTTTGCAGGCTCCCCGGAAGACAAAAATCCGAGGATGAACAGGGTCGCGACCGGCGCCCACAGGGGGAGCAGGGCCGGAAGGTTGTTGAGTAAAATCAGGTCTTCATCGGAGAGCGCACAGAACACAAGCCCGGTCACGATGCTCAAAATCCCCGCAAGCGCCCAGTTGATAGACCCTGTTACGGCTTCGCCCACCGACTCAAATGTAAGCCGGTAGTGCCAGGCCTGCAGGAGGATGCTCCCGGAGTTGCTCCGGTAAAGATCCTCCACTGCCTCTTTGAAGCGCTCCTCATCGCTGGATTGCTGTGTTTCACGATAAAGAGACTCTAGCGCGGCTGGATTATCTTGAATGGTCTGGATCGTTTCGGAAATACTCATTGAATCCCCTGTGCCGATGCGGGTGAGGAGGCGGGTGCCCGGGTGGTAATCCCGGCGAGCGCTGCAACTGCGTGTTTGATCGAGGTGTTTAGCATGGCCTATCGGTATGGGTCGAGGCATGGAGTGTTGTACTCTTGAAAAGTACTTTGTTATGCAAAGTAGCGAAACAAAAACACAAATTCAAGAGGTGAAGCGCCCGCTCGAACCATTATCGCAAGTGATGATGTGATGAGTCCTCCCCAACGCTACTCTCAAACGTGGCTTGCTTTTGTGGGGGCCGTACAGCCGGCTACGAACCCACGATGAAGGGCCGGATCTACTGGCTCGAACACCTCGACCTCGACGGGTCTGAGATCGACGCGATGCTGACGGCGCCGGCCGAGCGCGGCGTCACGATCGACCCGACCCTGATCACCTACCCCACCAAGTTCCGGGGCAACGATCCTCGCTACCTTGCTCACCCGGAACAAGCCCTCGTGCCGCCTCCGATCCTGGACGGCTGGCGGCAGGGCACCTTCACGTCGGGCTGGACCGAGGCCGACTACCGCCGCGCGCAGGCTGCCTGGCCGAAGGTGCTCGGATTGACAAAGCGCCTCTTCGACCGGGGCGTCCTGCTGACCGCCGGATCCGACCTGCCCAACCCCTGGGTTATCCCCGGCGTCAGCTTCCACGTCGTGCTGAGGGCCAACCCGCTCGACGACATTCGCAACACCCGGTCCATCGCGTGGGTGATCCAGGGCGGGATGCTTTTCAAGCCCGATAGCCTCCGAGAGGCCCGGTAACCGCGTGAAGAAAAACGGAATTGGCGCCGGGCCTGTGCCTGGGTGCCGTCGGCCCCGCTCCCGAGCCTTTTTCCTTTCATACCTTCTGCCTTTCGAACCTCCCTACCGACTCGTGCAAGACGTCCATGCCTTCCCTGCCCCACCGGCGCGTCAACCTGTGGTCGGGGCCGCGCAACGTGTCGACGGCGCTGATGTATGCCTTCGCCCAACGCACCGACACCCGCGTGGTCGATGAGCCGCTCTACGGGCACTACCTGCGCGTCTCCGGCGCCCAGCACCCCGGCGGCGACGAGGTTCTGGCGGCGATGGATACCGACGGCGAACGCGTCGTGCGCTCGGTGCTGCTCGGCCCCTCGGACCGCCCCGTGCTCTTCGTCAAAAACATGGCGCACCACCTCGTCGACCTGGACTGGGGCTTCCTGGATCGGATCACCCACGTGTTTCTGATTCGGGATCCCCGTGAGATGTTGCCCTCCCTGATCCACCAGATCCCCGAACCCACGCTGGACCACACGGCGCTGAAACGGCAGGTGGAGATCCTGGAGTACCTGGAGGCCCACGGCCAGGCAGCGCCGGTGCTGGAGGCCCGCGAACTCCTGCTGAATCCGCGCTCCGTCCTCACCCGGCTGTGCGGCGACCTCGGCCTGGCCTTCGAAGACGATATGCTCCACTGGGAGGCGGGTCCGCGCCCCGAAGACGGCGTCTGGGCGCCCTACTGGTACCACAACGTCCACCAATCGACGGGATTCAGCCCGTATCGATCCAAGATCACCCCGTTCCCCGACCGGCTCCGCCCCCTCCTCGAAGCATGCGAACCCTACTACGAAAAGCTCTTTCGCCGGGCCATCAAAGCGTCTTGAGAGTGTGTGGTCCGTGGGGAAAACAAGACACAACGGACCACGGACCACGGACAACGGGCCGAAGGCGAGCGTAACAACCCCGGAATCTCCATTCACCAACACTCGAACACCCCATGCACATCAGCCTGCCCGACGCCCGTAACGACGACCTCCTGATCTACGTGGGCGGCGTGTTGCTGCCGCGCGCAGAAGCGAAAGTCTCGGTCTTCGACAGCGTCGTCCAGGGCGGCGACGCGGTGTGGGAAGGCATCCGCGTCTACAAGGGCCGGATCTTCCAGCTCGACGCACACCTCGACCGGCTCTTCGACTCGGCCCACGCCATGGCCTTTGCCGACGTGCCGAGCCGCGAGGCCGTCAAGGAGGCGATCTTCAAGACGCTCGAAGCCAACGGCATGCGCGACGAGACCCACATCCGGCTGACGCTGACGCGCGGCCCCAAGACGACCTCCGGCATGGACCCCCGGCTCAACCAGTACGGTCCGACGCTCATCGTGCTGGCCGAGTGGAAAAAGCCCGTCTATGCCGAGACCGGCATCCGGCTCATCACCGCGTCCGTCCGCCGCAATACGCCGCAGTGCATCGACTCGAAGATCCACCACAACAACCTGATCAATAACATCCTCGCTAAGATCCAGGCCAATCTCGCCGGTGTGGACGACGCGGTCATGCTCGACATCCACGGCTTCGTCTCCGAGACGAACGCGACCAACCTCTTCATCGTGAAGCGCGGCACGCTGCTCACGCCGCACGCCGACAGTTGCCTGCCGGGCATCACACGCCGCAAGGTTCTCCAGATGGCGCGTGACCTGGACATTCCCACCCGCGAACGCAACCTCTCGATCACCGAAGTCCACACCGCGGACGAAGTCTTCACGACCGGCACCATGGGCGAGTTGTCGCCCGTGCTGGAGGTAGACGGCCGCACCATCGGAGAGGGCGCAGTCGGTTCGATCACCAGGACGTTGCGCGATCATTACTGGGCGCTGACGAAGACCGAGGGCGAAGCGCTGCCGTTCTGATCAGGGGATGTGGAGGATCTTGTGCGTCTGGAGGCTGAGCCGCCACGGTGGATGCGCCAGGCAATAGGCCATCGCCGCCTGCGTGTTGGCGGCACGATCAGGGCCATCCATGGGTTGGAGGAAGAAGTGCTCGAAGTCGAGATGGACAAATTGCTCCGGGCGTGCATCGGCCTGGGGATAGACCAGCTTCATCTCGTGGCCGGCGGTCAGGACGAGGTCTGCGCCGGCCTTGGGGCTGACGCAGATCCAGTCGAGCCCCGGCGGCGGCGCCTGCGTCCCGTTCGTCTCGACGCCCACCGCGAATCCGATGTGGTGCAACGCCTGAATCAGGGAAGCGTCGAGTTGGAGCAGCGGCTCCCCGCCGGTGCAAACCACGTACGGGCGTTCCTGCGGCCTCCCCGTCCCCGGCCAATACGCCGCCACTGCCGCCGCCAGCGCCTCAGGCGTGCGGAACTTGCCGCCACCGGGCCCATCCGTGCCCACGAAGTCGGTGTCGCAGAAAGAGCATACGGCGGTGGGCCGGTCCTCCTCCCTCCCGGTCCACAGGTTACACCCGGCAAAGCGCAGAAACACCGCCGGCCGGCCGGTCTGCGCCCCCTCGCCCTGGAGCGTGTAGTAGACTTCCTTGACGGTGTAGGTCATACGTACTGTGCGTAAGTGTTTCCGTGTTTGGGTGTTTTAGTGCTTCCCATACAAGCCCCTAAAACACCCAAACACTGGAACACTCAAACACACACCGCGCCAGACCGGATCCGCAGATCGCCTGTCCCCGGCGCAAGGGTTACTTTCGCACGATAAGCTGCCGCATGGAGACGGTGCCATCTACCTGGAGCCGGTAGAGATACACACCGCTGGGCAGCCCCTCGGCCCCGAAATCCTTCGTATAGCTTCCCAGCGGCAGGTGTGCATCGACCAGCCCGGCGACTTCCCGGCCCATCAGGTCGAACACACGCAGGGAGACGTGGCCCGGCCGTTCCAGGTCAAAAGAGATACTCGTTGAATTGCTGAAGGGATTGGGGTAGTTCTGCGCAAGCCGGAAAGCGTGCTCCGGCTCCTCCTCCACCGCCGTCGGGTCCCCACCACCGCCACCACCGCTGCCAGTGGTCATGCTGTACGAGGCGCTGAGCACGGTGCCCTGATCGTCGTGGATGATGCTGGCATCGAGCCCTTGTTCGGTGATAAAAAGATACGTAAGGGTGGTATAGCCCTGGCCAACGCTTTCTGACGTAAGCGTCTTGCGGATACGCAAGGAGGGTGCACTGCCAATCGGCGTGACGAGGGTGCCCCAGCCCTCAACGACGTTCTCCACAGTGATGGTAGCCTGGGACGTAGCGCCGAAACCCTCGGCGGTGCTGACGTACGCGTAGTTCCAGGAAGTCCCGTCGGTGATCGGGAAAACGTACTGCTCATCGGGCGGGTCGTTTTTTGAGATCTGCTGGTCCAGGACACCGTTGCCGTCGATATCCGTCGCCTGGACGAAGATAGAACCCAGCAGGTAGAAGCCGTTGCTGTTGAGGATAGAGTAGGTGTAGAATTCTCCCCCCGTGTTCTGTTTTTGGACCCAGTTAGCGCTGTCGAAATCAGGGTCTCCGGCACCGGGCGTGCCGGCTGCCGAGGGCAATACCTCGTACATAAACCCGGTCGGAAAACCATAGGTAAACGGCGTGAAGTCATACGTCTGGCCGCCACCGGTCGCGTTCCGGATAGCCGTGAGCGACGCGTGATCCTGTACATCCATCAGATACACGGATCCCTGAACCTGCTGGCCGATCAGGTCCTCGATAGCAGATTCGTCAAAGGAAATTTGCGCCGTCACGGGCGTGGAGAAAAAGACCATAAGCAGGCTGAACAGTAGCGTTCTTTGTTTCATGTGAACCTCCACGAAGATGCAGGAATACAGGGGCAAAAAGAGCTCCGTGCGTATGCTGCCCGCAAGTACGGCATCTACCTACTAAGGAAGCGGTGCTCCTGAATAAGAAGCACCGCTTGAAGACGCACGAAGCAGGATCCCTACAGTATCGCTTTTGGAGTGATTTAGCAAGAGGTAAAGTAAGGCAACCCGTTAATAATTTATCGAGTGGGACCAGGCCCGCCGGGCGTACGGATTCACGGCTTGAGTTTCATGATGGCTTTCAACGCTTTTCCCCCACTACGGCTTGTGGTCAGCGTTACCTGACTGCTCAGCATCAATCGGTACTTTCCACATTGATGATTACCATTGCCGAATTTGCCTATCGCGTGGATATGAGCGCCAGCGCTTTCCTCCTCGCCGGTGCGCCGGCCCTATTCATCGCGCTCGCCACGGTAAGCTACCAGGCTGTTCGAGCGGCCCTGACGGACCCGGTGAAGGCCCTGCGCCGCGAATGACGGTATGGCACCGAGATCCAGGCGCGTACGCCTCGGGGACGTTGGGTGAAACATCCCGAAATGGAAGTGCTTTGTAGGAGGACAGGTCCGTGCCCCGGCACCGACTACCCCAGCCCCCGCTCTGTGTCCCGATGGCCGTCCACCCTCCTGCCTCGCAGCCCCAAACCAGGGAATCACCCCCTTCCCTCGACGCTGAAATCACGCGCGTCTTTGCCCTCCAGCAGGCGTTCAAACACCGCCTTCGCCACACCCCGGCGGAAGCGCGCATCGCCAGGCTCAAGAACCTGCGGGCCGCCCTGTTCGAGCGGCGGCAAGCCCTGCGCGAGGCCGTCTACGCTGACTTCCACAAACCGCCCGAGGAAGCCGACCTTACCGAACTCCTCCCCGTGGTGGTGGAGATCGATCACGCGATGCGCCACCTGAAACGCTGGATGAAGCCGAAGCGGGTGCGGACGCCGATCAAGCTGCTGGGTACGTCGTCCCGGGTGTATTATGAACCCAAAGGCAACGGCCTCATCATCTCGCCCTGGAACTACCCCGTCAACCTGACGCTCGGCCCGCTGGTGGGCGCCGTTGCGGCGGGCTGTACGGCGATCCTCAAACCCTCCGAATACACGCCCCATGCAGCACAGTTCATCAAGGCGTTGCTGGGCGAACTGTTCGATGAACGCGAAGTGGCGCTCTTCGAAGGCGACCACACCGTCGCGCAGGCGTTGCTCAAGCACCCCTTCGACCATATCTACTTCACGGGCAGCCCTGCCGTCGGCAAAATCATCATGCGGGCCGCCGCCGAGCATCTCACCTCCGTCACCCTCGAACTGGGCGGCAAGTCGCCCACCATCGTCGACGAGACGGCGGATGTGGCCGAGGCGGCGATCAAGATCGCCTTCGGCAAGTTCGCCAACGCGGGCCAGACCTGCATCGCGCCGGACCACGTCTACGTCCACGAGCGCCTGCATGACGCCTTCGTCGAGGCGCTACGCGACCGGATTCATGCTTTCTACGGGGCCGACACCACGGCGCAGACTGCCACAGCCGACTACGCCCGCATCGTGAACGACGGACACTACGAGCGCCTGCACGGCCTCTACGAAGAAGCCCTCAGCCAGGGAGCCCACGCCGCTACCGGCGCCACCGGCCGGCCCGAAATACGCTACCTCGCCCCGACGGTCCTTACCGACGTGCCGCCCGGCACGCGGGTCATGGAGGAAGAAATCTTCGGCCCGATCCTGCCGGTGCTCCCGTTTGCGACGCTGGAGGAAGTCATCGACGCCATCAACAGCCGTCCGAAACCGCTGGCGCTGTATATCTTCAGCCACGACAATGCTTCCATCGACAAGATCCTCCACAACACGACGGCCGGCGGCACCTGCATCAACGACACGCTGTTGCATTTCCTGAATCCGAATTTCCCCTTCGGCGGCGTCAACACGAGCGGCATCGGCAAAGGCCACGGGCACGCCGGCTTCCTCGCGTTCACGAACGAACGCGCCGTGCTGCGCCAGCACCTCAAGCACTCCCTTTTCAAGCACTTCTACCCTCCCTTCCGCAAAAAAACACACACGCTGATCGACCTGCTCCTCAAGTATTTCTGAGAGGCGCTACGGTTGGCGAGGCGCGTGAAATCTTCGCGGCCGGCAAGGCCCGGTTGGGCGGCTGTTTGCGCCCTCGCATACGTTCCTGTTCGAGGGCGCGTTTGTACGGAAAAAAATCCACCTGGATGGTGTGGCGCTTCGAGGCGACGTAACGCCGGGCAAGCGCCGCCTCTTCTTTGCGAATGGCAGCGTCCATGACCGCGCGGGCAGGGAGCCCTGCCTCACCGGCGAGGAGGTCGGCCACCCATTCACACTGGATCTCGGCCAGCGGCATCACCGCGCCGAGGGGCTGGATGAGGCCGATGAAGTACAGGTTCGGATGCGCCGGCGGCACCACGTGCAGATAGGCCGGCAGGCGATTGGCTTCGGCCTGTAGAAAGTCCGCCTCGAAAAAAGGAAACGTGATGTTGTA
>Ga0302046_10001401_pt1 | contig 22608 bp, 18 predicted proteins | sample RVTome_11_FD_200261 | JGI IMG/M metagenome (GOLD analysis project Ga0302046, IMG submission 200261) | Soil microbial communities from uranium-contaminated site in the Upper Colorado River Basin, Wyoming, United States - RVT147D111 (version 2) ...
AAAATGCGGCCCTCCGTTGAGGGCCAAAAAAGGCTGCTCTTCAAGCTCAAAGGATACCGTCATCACGCTCCCTTCCGGCTGCCCGGACGCTTTCGCCGTTGCTTCGTCAAAGCGGGCTATATCGCCCTCCGTAGCGTTATTAAAAATAGAGGTGTAAAACTGCGCCGCTTCTTCGGCCTGATGGTCGAACCACAGGCTTGGGACGATTTTTTGCCTGTTCGTTGTCATGACGATCTCCTCCATGCCATGGGTTTGTTGTTGAGTGATAGTCTCCTCTGTGTGCCGCAAGGCGGGTATAGCGCGCTGACGGGGTCAGCGTAGCACCTCGCTCATTGCAACGCCTCCGCTTGCGAACGCGCGAAGCGGAGCCGATTCCCATCCGGGTCCGTGACGACCAGTTCGCGCGATCCCCACGGCATGTCTGCTGGCGGCTCGGTGGGCACGACTCCACGCGCGACGAACGCTTGATAGCAGGCATCCACGTCGGCAACGACAAAGTAGGCAGCTCCCCCGACCCGGCAGTCGCCGGCGTGCTCGGTGAGGAAGATCGACTGGCCCGCCCGCGTCAGTTGCATGAAGACGGGGAAGCCCGGCTCGAACCGGTGTTCCCAGTCGATCTCGAAGCCGAGGCCGTCGACGTAAAAGGCGATGCTGCGTCGAGCGTCGGTAATACGAAACTGGGGTGTGACGGTCTGGACCATGGGCCTCTGTATGCGCGTCTGAAGGTCAAACGTAGCCACGGCTTATTACCCGAGGCGGCTGCGTGCTCATCATGCTGAAGACGAGGGGCCCCAGGTGGCGGGCAAATAAGATACGCCCGGCGAGGTGTCACCCCTGCGTCATGCATGATTTCCAGGTCCGAATCCGGCGAGACGGGGCGTTCATTGAGGTTTACTGGCCGTGTGCTTTTTGGACACTATTGTTCAGGCATCTGCCGCGCAGCCTTCGCCTGGTAAGCGCCGCCGGCCTATGCGTCAGGGCAATCTGCTTGGTATTGCGATGAACAAAGCAGCCCGTTACCCTGGTAAGCGCCGTGCCTCCGTTACCGCAGCCGAATACCTAAGACGGACGTTCATCCATGGATAAACTTATACCGATTGGGCGGACCTTCTTTGCTCTTGCCTTCATCGGCTTAGGGGTCGAACACTTCATCTTCCAGGATTTCATTACCGGTCGGGCCCCGGCCTGGCCAGCGTCGATGCCCGGTGGGCTGGCTTGGGCTTATCTGACCGGCATAGCGTTTATCCTGATCGGCCTTGCTATCGTCTCCGGTAAAAAAGCACGACCCGCCACCGTTCTTGCAGGCGTACTGATCTTCCTGTGGGCCCTGCTCCGGCACATACCCGTTGTGGCCGCTGATTCATTGCTTTCAGGGGCCTGGACCAGCGCAGGCAAAGCGCTGACGTTTGTCGGCGGGGTTCTGGCTATCGCCGCCACCTTTCCGAAAATGGAGCCTGGCCGCGACACGCTGCTCTTGAAGGTCGTCAATCTCGAAGGCGAGTTCATCCTCGTAGGGCGAGTCTGCCTGGGTCTGTTTCTCGTCCTCACCGGCATCCAACATTTCCTGTTCACCGAGTTTGTGGCCTCTCTCATCCCGGGATGGTTTCCGGGGGATGCCGTCTTCTGGACGTACGTTGCCGGGGTGGCGCTGATTGCCGGGGGGATCGGCCTATTCATCCCGCAGACGGCTCGCCTGGCGGCACTCCTGTCGGGCTTGATGGTTTTTTCGTGGTTTTGGATTGTGCACATCCCCCGGACCTTCCTCGGCGTAAGCGACAGCATCGCCGTATTCGAGGCGCTCGCTGTATCCGGCATCGCCTTGGTGTTGGCTGGATACCTGAGCCCGAGAGAAGGCGCCGCAGCCAGCGATCAGGTAGGGTCGATTTCCAGGTTCAGCACCTCGTAGTGCGTAACAAAAGTTAATAATGCGACGGTAGTCACCGATGCTGGTCGGGCATGCCCGCTGTTTCCTATCTTGGGGGCGCATCCTCACCGGAGACGAACACCACCACATCATGAAGCTGATCATACCCATGGCAGGACGGGGCACGCGCGTGCGGCCCCACTCGCACGTAACCCCCAAGCCGCTGCTGGCCGTCCGGGGCAAGAGCATGGTCGAACGCATCGTCGAGACGTTCAACCACGTGCTGCCCGACCACCTGGACGAAGGCGTCTTTGTGCTGGGGCCGGACTTCGGCGCCGGGATCCGCCGGCAACTCAACGAGATTTGCGCACGGCACGGCATACAGGCCCACTTCGTCGTGCAGGAGGAGGCGTTGGGCACAGCCCACGCCGTAGCCGTCACGGGCGATCACTTGCGGGGGGACGGCATCGTCGTCTTTGCCGATACCGTCTTTGAGATGGATCCGGGCGTCGACCTCGCCGGGGCCGACGTCGTCGCGTGGGTCAAGGAGGTCGAAGATCCGCGCCGCTTCGGCGTGGCCGTCCGCAAAGGCGAGCGCGTCGTGGCTTTCGTGGAGAAGCCGGACACGGTGATCTCGAAAGAGGCGCTCATCGGCATCTACTACGTGCGGGACCTGGCCCGTCTGCACCGGGCCATCGAATATCTTTTCGAAAACGACCTGCGCGGCAAGGGAGGCGAGTACTACCTGACCGATGCTTTCGACCGCATGCTCAAGGACGGCGACGTCATCAAGACCGCGACCGTCAACGAATGGCTCGATTGCGGCACCAACGACGCCTTGATGGCGACGACGCGGCACCTGCTCGACGCCGAACAGGGCGACCCGCAGGGTGAGGTCGAGAACAGTGTGCTGCTCGCTCCGGTCTATCTCGGTCCCGGAGCGCGGGTCGTCAACTCGGTCGTCGGGCCGTACGTCTCCGTGGAAGCCGGCGCCGAGGTGGTCAACGCCGTCGTGCGGGACAGCATCCTCTTCGCCCACGCCCACGTCGAGAACGTTGTGCTGGCCGACTCGTTCGTCGGTGCCGACGCGCAGGTGCGCGAGCCGGCCCGGTCCGTCAACGTGGGGGACCATTCCGTCCTGGGGTAACGGCCGGGGGTGGATCTCGGATCATAGCTTGCGGATTTAAAGAGGGTTTACAGGATCCGAGAGTTTTTGCGAAATCCCCGATTTCGCAATACGCCATGAAAATCCATCCTGCATCGGCTGAGGAGAAGCTGGGGTTCGACGTCCTCCGGGAACGGCTGGCCTCGTACGTGCTCAGCGCGCCGGGCGCGGATCGCCTGGAGGCGATGGAGCCAGCGCGGGACCTCGGCTGGCTGCAGGCCGAACTCGAACGCGTGGCCGAGTTGCAGGCGGCGTTTCGCTTCGACGACTCGGTCCCGCTCGATCCTATGTTCGACGTACGCGCCGTGCTCCGCCGCGCCGCGCCCGAAGGCGCCTTCGTCGGGCCGGACGACCTGCTGGCCGTGCGGCTGGTAGCCGGCACCGCACGCCGTCTCAAACAGTACTTCGATACGCGGAAGGGCAAGTATCCGCGTCTGTCCCAGAGCGTGGCGCCGCTCACCGCCGTGCCGGAGCTGGAGGCGCACATCGCGCGCATCGTAGACGACGACGGCCAGGTACGGGATGATGCTTCGCCCGAACTGCATCGGTTGCGGAAGCTCGTCTTCCGGAAGCAAGCCCAGCTTCGCGAACGGCTCATGGACGCATTGCGCAAGGCCACCGGGCAGGGTTACGCCACGGAGGAGCAACCGACCATCCGCAACGGGCGCATGGTGATCCCCATCCGCGCCGAGGCGAAGCGCAAGGTGCAGGGCTTCGTGCAGGACACCTCGGCCAGCGGGCAGACCGTGTACGTCGAGCCCGCTGCTTGCCTCGACCTCAACAACGAGATCCGCGAACTCGAAGGCGAGGAGCGCCGCGAGGTCGAGCGCATCCTGCGCGCGGCGACGGACCATCTTCGCAGCGAGGGCGACGCCCTGCGCGGCAATGTGCGCGTGCTGGCCGGTTTCGACCTGCTGCAAGCCAAAGCCCGCCTGGCCAACCGCCTCGACGCCGTCGTCCCGCAACTCAACGAAGAGGGCCTTGTCGACATTCGCAGCGGGCGCAACCCCGTGTTGCTGCTCCATTTTCAACACCGCGCCGAAGAGGATGCCGGCGAAGCCCGCGCCGTCGTTCCGCTCGACCTGACCCTCGGCGGCGACTACGTTACCCTCGTCATCACCGGGCCGAACGCCGGGGGCAAGACCGTCGCTATGAAGACCGTGGGGTTGCTGGCGTTGATGCTCGCGTACGGTCTGCCCGTCCCCGTTGACCCGCTTTCCAGCCTGTGCCTCTTCGACCGTCTTCTGGTCGATATCGGCGATGAGCAGTCGATTGAGGAAGACCTTTCGACCTTCAGTTCGCACGTAGCCAACCTCAAACGCATGCTTCGCCAGGCCGATGCCCGTACGCTCATCTTGATCGACGAAGCCGGGACGGGCACCGACCCCGAGGAGGGCGGGGCGCTGGCCCAGGCCGTGCTGGAACAGCTCACACAGGCCGGGGCACGCACCATAGCCACGACGCACCACGGGGCGCTCAAGGTCTTCGCCCACGAGGCCGACGGCGTCGAGAACGGGTCGATGGCGTTCGACCAGGAAACGCTCGGCCCTACGTACCGATTCCGAGCCGGTGTGCCGGGCTCGTCCTACGCCTTCGAGATTGCGCAGCGCATCGGGCTGGACGCGTACCTGCTGGGCCGGGCCCGGGCGCTCGCGGGGACGCACATGGTGGCTTTCGAGGACCTCGTCGCCACGTTCGAAGCCCGCAACCAGGCGCTGGCCGCCCGGCTCGAAGAGGCCGAGCGCACGCTTCGGCAGGCCGAAAAAGAAAAGACCAACTACGAAGAGCGCCTCGAAAAGCTACGCGCCGAGCGGGATGCCATCCGCCAGGAAGCCCTCGCCGAAGCCGAGCATATCGTCCAGGGCGCCAACGCGGAGGTCGAGCGCACCATCCGTGAGATCAAAGAGGCCCAGGCCGAGAAGGAAGCGACCCGGACCGCCCGCGCCCGGCTCGAACAGTTCAAAGAACAGGTCGAGCAGCGCCGGGACGCCGTGGCCCGGCGTCAGCAGCGGCGGGTGCCGCAGCAGGCCGCCCGCCCGAAGCCGCCCGCCCCCGCCGCCGGTACGTTCACCGTGGGCGACCAGGTCGTGCTCGACGGCGGCGCTACCTCGGCCGACGTACTGGAGGTCGACGGCGACGAGGTCGTGGTGGCTTTCGGATCCATGCGGATGCGTGTCGGACGGGATCGTCTCACGAAGGTCGGCGGCCCGCGCAAACAGCGGGTGACGGTACGCCAGGTAGCCCAGGATCCGACGGACATGGCGGCGCTCCGGGCCCGTGCCACCGTCGACCTGCGCGGCTATCGCGTCGATGAAGCCCTGGCGGAGGTGCAGCGGTTCGTCGATGAGGCCGTCGCAGCCAACCTGCACCAGATCGAGATCCTGCACGGCAAGGGCACCGGTGCGCTGCGCCAGGCCATCCACGACTACCTCGCCGCCTCGCCCGACGTGGCCGCCTTCGACGAGGCCCCCTGGAACCAGGGTGGGGCCGGGGTGACGTATGTGACGTTGCGGTAGGGCAATGCGTCAGGGTGTTTGCCTGCGACCTACGATAACACGGATCGAAACGGCACACGGATGACACGGGTACAGTGGATCCACACGGATTGGCTTGAGAGGCTATCCGCGAGAATCCGTTCCATCCGCCTCATCCGTGTGCTATGAGGCTCTACTCAAGCACTCGAACACCCTTCACCCTGTTACCAGCCTGAGCCATGCAAATCGAACGCAAAGCCGCCACCGACGCACCGCCTGCTTTTGCCTGGGAGGACTGGTATGCCGGTGTAGGGGGGCGGACGGGAGGCTATGCGGAGCGGGACGAATGGCTGCGGCGAATCTATGAAGAGCAGTATCCTCGTTTCGAGGGGCCGGTAGCCGCAGCGCAGCATGTGTTTGCTTCGCCCGAGGAAGCCGCCGAGACGATCAAAGCCACGGCCCGCGCCTGCGGTGCCGACATCGTCGGCATCTGCGAGATCGAGCCGAGCGACCTGTACCGGGGCCGCAGCATCGACGCCCGGTATGCGGTGGCCGTCGGCCAGCGGATGCGGTGGCGGGCGTTTCAGACGGTACCCTCCGAAGAAGCCGCCCTGGAATGTTTGCGCGTCTACTACACCCTCGGCGAGACGGTCATTGCGCTGGCCGACGCCGTACGACGCCTCGGTTATGCCTGCCGGATCGAACATCCTCTCGGCGACAGCGACCTGCTCCATATTCCAATCGGGTTAAAAGCGGGCTTCGGCGAGCTGGGCCGCCACGGGTCCATCATCCACCCTGAACTCGGCCCGCTCTTCCGCATGGGCAGCGTCGCCACCTCCATCCCGATGGCTCTCGACCATCCCATCGATGCGGGCATCGCCGCGTTTTGCGATACGTGCCGGGCCTGTCGCAAATACTGCCCCGCCGACGCGATACCCGACGAGCGCGATCCGGCGGCCGGCAAGGATCACCTCGGCAACGACCGCTACGTAGTCGACACGGGCCGTTGCTTTCCCTACTTCGCCGGGCACCACTACTGCTCGATTTGCCTGCCCGTGTGCGTCTACAACCACAAAGCCTGGGCGCGCGACTTCGAAGGGTTCAAGACACGGCTGTTTCCCGAGGTCGTCATGGACCCCCCACCCCCGCCGGTCGATCCGGTTCCGGAAGAAAAACGGCACCCGTATCCGAAGCTAAAACGCTGAACGTGCGTTCATACTGCTCGAAAAGTTCGCGGGCCCGGATCATAGGCGTATTTCCCGCCCTTCAAGCATCAAAGAAGAGACCGCATAGCACGGCTCCCCGTTGCCGCCGCTGACGGGCCATCACCGGGCAGCAAGTTGTTCGGCCCGGGGCTTGGAGGTGTGGTAGATCTGCTGTACGCCCCGCCGCCAGAGGAGGAGATTGAGTTCGACCGATTTGAGCACATCCGGGTCGAGTTGGGCGGCCAGGTCGCGGCGTTCGAAGGGGTCGTTGTGGATGTCGAAGACCTGCATCGGCCGGCGGCGGTCGTAGTAGAAAAACTTGAGCGAGTCCTGGCGGAGCGCCAGGGCCTGGTTGCCGTGGCGGGCGCTGTGGTAGACGACGCGGCCGTCAGGGACGGGCTGCAGCAGCGATACGCCGGGATAGGAGCCGCCCTCGATGCGATACCCCAGCACCTCGGCGATTGTCGGCAGGACGTCGACCTGCGAGCGGTTGCCGGCGATGCGCCCGGCATGGGGGAAGAGCACGGGGTTGTAGAGCAGCGCCGGGGTGTGGATCGCCTCGTCCCAGAGGACGTCGCCGTGCAACAGCTCCCCATGTTCGCCGAAGGCTTCGCCGTGATCGCCCACGATGACGAACAGCGTTGAGGCGAGCAGATCCCGCCGGGCGAAGGCGTCGAAGAGGTCTTCGAGGAATGCATCCGTGTAGTGCATCGCATTGAGATAGTCGTTCAGCCGGGGGTCGTCGGCAAAGGGCTTTTTGCGGAACGTGGGCGGTGTTTCGTAGGGGTGATGGGTCGACAGCGTCAGGTAGCTGAGAAAGAAAGGCTCGCCTCGGGCGGTTACCTCGTCTATCCAGGCCATGCTGGGGGCGAGCATAACGCGGTCTTCGTAGCCGAAGTAGTTGGTGACGTGAAAGCCCTCTTTGAGATAGGCGGCGTCTCCGCGAATCGTCTCGAAGCCGAGGTTGTGCAGGATCTGGTCTTTGCGCTCGAACGACATCTTGGCCGGCGTGAAGAAGGCCGTCCGATAGCCGTGGGGCCGGAGCAGGTGGGGCAGCCCGGCGGCAGGAAAGGCGCCCGGCGTAGCCTCTACGTTTTCCCGGCTCAACTCCGGGTAGACGCCTGCCAGGATGGGTATGAGCGCCTTGTTGGTGTAGGAGACGACGGCGTACATCTGCTCGACGAGCAGGGCCTGCCGGGCCAATGCGTTGAGGAAGGGGGTGGTGGCGAGGCCTGGTTCATAAGGCGTCGTCGAACGGCTGCGTACCGATTCCAGGATCACGACGACGACATTCAGGTGCCGGGTGGAGTCGGTCGGTACAAAGCGAAGGTGCCGGGTGTCGAACGGAAGGGCCGTCGGGTCCACGTGGTCGGCGAGGCGGTCGGGTTCCCACGGGGCGGCTTCGAGGAAGCTGTGCGCCATCCCCGCGTAGGAGATCGTCCGGTGGGTCGGAGGAAGGGTGGCCGACGGCGGCAGCGCGAGCAAGGCGGCCAGCGGCAAGGCGGCCCCCACCACGCGTCCGGTCTTTTTCAGCGACCACGCCGGCGGTTCCGCCATCCGGGCGCGTGCTGCGGAGCGGCGAAGGACGGCAAGGGGGGCGAGGGTAATGACGAGGGGCAGCAGTAACAGGCCGACTTGCACGGGGCCGGCTTCGCTGGCGATCACCGGCGTCAACTCGTTGAGGTGGCGGATCGAGTAGAGGAGCATCGAACCGTCGAGCGCGGTGCCCATCGTGCGGATGACGCTTAACTCGAAGAGGGGCAGCAGGATCAGCAGCGGGACGAGGACGTGCAGCAGTCCCAGGCCGAGGGTGCGCCGCCAGCCACGGGCGTATTCCAGCCACAGCGCAAAGGCGAGGGTCAGGAAGAGCATCACCAGGAGGTCCCACCGTACTACTTCGAATGCTTCCCGCGTCAGCCACCCCGTGAGCCAGGGCGGCAGCAGGATCGACGCCCAGATCGTAAGGCCGGCGCCCAACAGCACGGTGCCGGCCGACAGCCACACAGCGCGGATGAACGGCCACGTATGTGTGGCCCACAGGCCCAGGCTGATCGTCACGAAGAGCACGAAGAAAAGGGGCGGGGCCGGGCCGGTGAGCAGCGAGCCGATGGCCGGTTGGCCGGGCGCGGCCAGCGTCGCATGCTGGATGAGCCGCAAGAGCAGCAAGAGGAAGGCTGTCGGTGCGAAGAGCAGCCCGATGCGGAGAACGGTAGGGCGTGAGAGGGCCGGCAGCGGTTCGGGATCGCTGAAAAACAGGTGTCGCATCTCAGTACGCCCCCGAACGGTGAAGCACTGCGCGCACGGTGCGGAAGAGGATGACGAGATCGAGCCAGACCGACCAGTTGCGCACATAGTAGGCATCCCAGCGTTCCAGCCCTTCGTTGCCCAGGTCGCTGCGGCCGGAGATCTGCCACAGGCCGGTCAGGCCGGGCCGCAGGCGGGTACGTAGTTCCCGGGTGCGCGGGGAGAGGTGTTCCAGGTGGTAAGCGGGCAACGGGCGGGGTCCCGCGAGCGACATCTCGCCCCGTAGCACGTTGAGCAGTTGCGGCAACTCGTCGAGCGATGTCTTGCGGAGCCAGGCACCGACGCGGGTGATGCGCGGATCGCGACGCAGCTTGAAGCGCGTCTCCCACTCGGCGCGCAACACCGGGTCGCCGTCGAGGTTTTCCTGCAAGATGCGCTCGGCATCCGGCACCATCGTCCTGAATTTGATCGTTCGAAACGGGAGGCCGTCCTGGCCCACCCGTTCCTGATAGTAGAGGGGGTGGCCGCCTTCGAGCCGGATGGCAAGGGCGATGAGCAGGCAGAGCGGGAGCCACAACGGCAGGGTGAGCACGACCAGGGCGAGGTCCATCGCGCGCTTGAGGGTTTGCGCCAGCGGATCGAGCAGGTTGCAGGTGATTTCGAGACCCAGGATCCCGGCGAGGTCCCGCGACTGCACCCAGAGCGTCGGTATCTCGAACAGGTCGGGGATGAGGACGACCTGTTTGTACTGAGCCATCGGGCCTTCGAGCAGCGCCGCGAGATGAGCCCCGTCGACGCCGGGCATCGCGAGGATAGCCATCGGTGCCTGGTGCGTACCCAGGTGGGTGCCGCCCAGCACCGGCACGCCTGCTATCGAGCCGCCCCACAGCGCCGGGTCGTCGTCGAAGACGGCCACGGGGAGATAACCGATGCCTTCCTCTTCCTGGAGCGCCGTGATGACCCGCCGTGCGGCTTCGCCCCCGCCGTAGATAGCCGCCGGCAGCCCCCACCACCCGGTGCCGACGAGACTCTTCTTGACGAGGGTGCGGATGTACGGCACGAGGGGCATGCTGAAGAGATAGGCGACGGTGATGGTGAAGCGGCTGGTGGTCTCGGTTTGTTTACTCAGGAAGAGCGCGACGGCGGTGCCCACAAAGACCAGGGCCAACAGGATCATCGTCCGGCGTAGTGCTTCCACGGCGCCGAGGCCCCAGCCCGGCAGCAGGCGGGCCATCCACGCGCCCAGCCACCAGCCCGGCAACAACGCCAGGCTCCAGAGCGGGATCATCGGCAGGCCGAGCAGCCACCAGCGCAGGGTGCCGGCCAGCAGCATGGCGCCCGCCAGGGCAAAGCCGTCTCCCAGGCCCAGCGCGAGGGCATTCGTCAGCCGCCTGCGGTGGTATCGAAGCGCATGGTACCGGCCTGATGATTCGGTAGCGTGCCGCGCACCGGCTGGAAGCGTCGCCGAATCGGTTTTTGAAGGCGACGTCCGCCGGCGTACCGTGCGGGGGGACGGCGGCTCGATGCGACCGGCTCCACGGACGGGGAGATGCTGGGGACGATACTTCGTATCAGCCATGCTTCGATATGCGTGTTTATGCCGGGGTGCCTTCTTCGGCAGGCCCCTGTACCAAATTCAGAGCTTGCAGCAGCAGGAGCCCTACGAAGCGCGGGTTGTGGCGCAGGTAGCGTCTCCAGAGGCGTTGTGGCTCGGAGAACAAGCGGAAACACCATTCCAGGCCCGAGCGCTGCATCCAGCAAGGGGCTTGTCGCTTACGCCCGGAATGAAAGTCGAAGGCTGCGCCTACGCCGACGAGCACGGGTACCGCAAGGCGGTTGACGTGAATATGCATCCACTGCTCCTGCTTGGGCATCCCGAGGCCTACCCAAACGATATCTGGCTGGGCCTTGTTGATACGTTCGACGACTTGTGCATCTTCTTCGGGCGTCAGGGGGCGGAACGGAGGTGTATACGTTCCCACTATTTGAAGCCCGGGAAAGCGTGTGTGAAGGTGGTCAGCCAGGCGGTCGGCCACCCCTTCGGCACCCCCGTAGAAGAAGTGGCGATAACCGTGCGGCACCGAGTGTTCGCACAGGTCAAGCAGCAGGTCAGGGCCATAGACCCGGTTGACATGATCAAGTCCACGACGGCGGCTTATCCATACCAGCGGCATACCGTCGGGCGTAACCAAACCTGCCTCGTTGTGGATGCGTCGCAGCGCCGGGTCGTCCCAGCTCTCCATGATGCTGTGCACATTCGAAACGCAGACATAGTGCGGTGCTCGCCGGGCTATCCAGTCGTCGATGATGGACAGTGCCTGTTCGAGGTTGATCGCACTGACATTGATGCCAAGGATATTGGTCGTAGCTGTAGTCATCCTAGCAGGTGCGTGCTGAAAGGGCTGGCCGAGGCAGGCCGCGTCGCATTCAACGGCGTTCAAAGAGGGAGGCAAAGCTGACCTTTTCGAAGACCGGGCACTGGCCGCCTACCGTGGCGTCCAGGATCCGGCGACCGTCGTTTTCAAAGGCCTGACGCGCCATCACATACCCTAATTCAGAGCGTGTCAAATCCGGCAACTGCCATTTGGACCCTTTTGGGAAGTAGTCTGGATGGAAATGGTTGTCGTCGCGTTCCTGGGTGCGGACCTCGGTTTTGTTCGGTGTTCCCTTATCCGCGAAGTTGTGATCCACGCCGATGAGAATCACGTCGTCGAATCCCATATAATAGGCAGCCTGTAGTGCGACGTAGGTTACCGTACCGCCCGAAGAGAGGGGCTTGCTGAGGTCGCTTCCGAAGGAATCAGTCAGACCGAGTTTCATCTTCAGAAAGCACGTATGGGGGGCGCCGGAATCGAAAAGGTGCCGTTGGTTCCAGTTGAGGAATTTTGTGAAGGGCAACATGCGTATTTCGTCCGCAAATTGACCCAGGACCAATTCATTGACGGCCACGTAATAGGTCGGCATACAAGGAAGCCGGTCGAAAAGGAGGTAGATCCTGTTTAACCCAAACGTGACTTCGTTCTTCAGGGGAGAGAGGTTCATCCGGGAGAGGCTTGGTCCGTTGCCCATAATGAAGCATCGTTGGCCTCGGTGCCGGTGGCGAAAGAGTTCAAGGCGTTCACGGTTCGTCTCGGTAAGATCCGTATCGATATTCCAGTGTAGCGTATGAGGAATTTCGGTCAGGCGCCGTTGCACTGCGCCTGTGAGGCGATTCAACGACAAGTCTTCCAGGGCAAACCGCATGGTCTCGATCCTATTTTGTGTTTAAGGGAGGGGCGAGTATCTCTCCACGGCAGATCGTTTCACTGCTTTCGGGTATGTCAAACATCGGTGGATCAGGGCACATACTTAATCAGCCCGCGTTGGGGTATAAGTAGACGAACAAAGATACCGTGACATAGATCAGCAAGAGGCTCAGTGGCAGCAGGGCTGTTGTTCGTTCGAAAGTCCAGAAGCGCAGCTTGAACGTCTGGTACGAGTGGCGGGCAGAGTACCAGCTGTAAAAGCCCAGGTAGCCCGCCAACATGCCTGCGGGAAAGGCATAGACGCCGAGTGCTTGGTACAGGAGCACGCTCACCAGCAGGTAGATCATGCCCGAGATGCCGTTGGCTACGTGCCAGATGATGTGGTTCGTTGTGCTGTAGAGTTGGATGTGCATGGCCCCGTAGCGTTCGACCAGGGTACCCATCCCGAGAAGGGCCCACAGCAGTGGGTCGGCAAAGGCGGCATTCCCGTCGATGAGGTCGAGCAGGGGTGTGGCACAGAGGCCCAGGGCGGCGAAGCCGACCACGAAGGTCCAGTACGAGAGCGCCATGCCGCGCCGTGCCAGCTGCACTTGAACATCTATGTTGCCCTGGGCGCGAAGCTGTGCCAGCAAAGGCAGCTTGCTGTAGAAAGGGGCCTGCGAGAACCGACTGACCATCTCCAGCAGGCGGAGCGACAACAAGTAGGTTGCTACCTGCTCTGTGGAGCCAAGTTGTGCGTAGATGATCCCGCTCAGTTGTAGAAGCCCATAGCTCATGGCAATGCCCAGGCCGCTCCGCCACGCGCTGGGCCACACCGCAGCAAAGACCTCGGCCTGTATGGTTCGGTCGGTGAAGGTCTTGAAGCGCCCTCCGTCGATGGTGCGGCACAGCCATCGGTTGCGGAGCACATTCAAGGCCATCCAGGATTGATGCGCCAGGACGAGGCCCCGTAACCCGCCGCCCAGCAGTAACACCGTGAAGCTCGTCACAATAGCGCCCAGGTTCATGAGGCTCTCCCAGCGACGCAGGAGCGCGATCTGGTTCATGCCCTGCAGATAGGCGCTGTAGGCGTTGCCGCGCAAGGTCACTATCGAGACGAGCAGGATGATGCCCCAGGCGATCCAGGCATCCTGGGGCTCCGGCGACCGGGCGATGGGTTGGACAACGGCCCACGTGCCGAGCGTGCTCAAGGCGACGAGCGCTATCAGCGCCAGGCGTCTGTAGACGACGCGCATCGTAGCCCAGACCCGGGCTATCGTCTGCCAGTTAGGGGTGGTGCTTATCGCTTCTTTGACGGGGTGTCGCAGGTCTTTCAGCTGGTCCGGAGATGCTCCACCCAGGGCATACCCCAACACGCGCGCAAAGGTGGGGCTGAATCCCATATCCGCCAGCCATTGCAGCGCGATGATGGTGCTGAAGAGATACCAGAGGGCGATGTCGGCCGTACTGAGCCGGGTGAGGATCAAGGGGACGACCAGCAGCAGAGTCAACGACCGGCTCAGATAGCTTCCCCATGTCGTTGCGGTAGGAGAAGCCCATGTTCTGCTTCCTAATCTACCGAGCACGCTGGTCGCACCCATGAATCTTAACCTGATGGGCTATTGAGGTGAAAAACAGGGAGCTGCTCGCTATAGGTGTTCATGCTGGGAAATAAATTCTTATGATTCTTGTAATGCTTTCGTATGCTCGGATAAAGGTGCAGGAATCTCAGGATAAAACGGTCCCAACGAGCTCTTGAGGCTTCATGCATGATGCGCAGAACTTGAGGGGCATATTCAGCCCCAGCTGTAGCATGAACCATGTGCTCATTTTCATAAAGCAGGCGGCATCGCTCGGTGGGTGGGTACATCGTCGGCAACAGGTTATCCGGGTCTTTGACAAGGACGTTGATTCCATTCCACCACCCTTCACGTGCCTGTGCTTCTCCGGCCTTATCTAGGTTTGCAGGATGGGCCGGTGTATACGCTTCAAAAAGGAGTTTGAAGTTTTTGTGTGTGACTAAGAAATCGCGGTTGGCCTGGCGTACGTGCTGGTAGTTTGCATCATCGACAACAATCATGGCGTGCTCATGGAGGTACGGTTGGGCCAACTGTAAGCACATGAGCTGACTGCGGTAATCATGGGGACCGTCTACGAAGTAGACCCCGACCTTCCTCGTGCCAATTTCTGCTTGGAGAGAGGCGAGCGCGTCTTCATAATCATTGTTGATAAGGCAAGCATTGTTGGTGTCCAGCTTGGCCTTTCGGTCTAAGATCAGATTGAAGTTCTCTTTATTGGGGTCGAAATAGGCAAAGTTGTCGATGCCAAAGCAAGGCAGTTTGGGAGAGGCTGAGGCTACGGATAGCAACGTGAGACCCTGAAAAACACCTATTTCGAGGTAGCAGGTATCTGGAGTCTCAGAGAAAAGTGCCGCCAGACGCTGTAGGGTACCAATAATTTTTTTCCCGGAATAACCGGTGAGTACATGCTGGGCGGATGCCTGCAGAAGTCCGTGCTGATCGGCTTGTTCAATAGCGTATCTGAGCTTCTCTATCATGATGGGATGATGTAAAGACATGGGTTACTCGGTACTCAGGCGCGCCGTGGCGCCGCCGTCGACGACCATGGCCTGGCCGGTCATGAAGGAGGAGCGCGACCCGTCGGCCAGGAAGAGGATGGCCTGGCCGATCTCCTCCGGCTGACCTACGCGACCCATCACGTGTTTGCGCCCGAGGCCCCGTACCATCTCGTCCAGCGTGTGGCCGTTGGCGTGGCCCCGCCCCAGGCCGTCGTGCAGCATGGACGTGTCCACAGCTCCGGGGAGCACCGCATTGACGCGGATGGTGTGCGTGCCGAATTCCAGGGCCATCGCCCGCGTCAGGGCCAGCAGCGCACCCTTGCTGGCGGCGTAGGCGGCGATGCAGGAGGACGTAGCCAGGGCATGCACCGAGCTCACGTTAACGATGGCGCCGCGGCTCTCGCGCAGCAGGGGAAAAGCCGCTTGTGCCGTCAGAAAGACGGAGCGGACGTTGGAGGCCATGACGGCGTCCCACTCTGCTACGGTCGTCTCTACCAGCGATTTGCATAGCTGGATCGCCGCGTTGTTGACGAGGGCATGCAGGCATCCTTCGCGGGCCGTGACGGCGCTGAGAATCTCGTCTACCGCGTCGGGGTCGGCAATGTCGGCCCGGATGAAATGATCAATCCAGGGCGGGGCTTCGACGTCCTGACGGTCTACGCCGACGACGTGCCAGCCCGCCTCGGCAAATACCTGTGCGGTGGCGTTACCGATGCCGCCTGCGGCTCCGGTGATGAGCACCACGCGTTTCATGGCTTCTCGTTGCATAGTAGGGTCAGGATGTCCACGTGGGTTGGCCGGCTCCGTGCCGAGAGAGCCTCGTGTGCCGGGCCTCCCGCGCAGGCTGGGCATCGGCTGCCGGGCGAAGCGCCTGGTCTCCGGGCGCGAGCAGGCGGAACGACCGGTTCGGGAAGGTCTGTTGGAAGACGCCGAGCAGGTTGTTGATGGTGTTTCGGTGGACGTGCTCCCAGGCCTCGGCGCTGCTGTTGGCGTTGTGCGGCGCCAGCATCACCTGGTTCATCCGCCGCAGCGGGCTGTCCGCCGGCAAGGGCTCGTGTTCGAAGACGTCCAGGGCAGCGCCGGCCAGGCGGCCTGCCTGCAAGGCCCGCACCAGCGCGGCTTCGTCCACCACCGGCCCCCGCGCCGTGTTGATGAGGACCGCCGACGGACGCATCAGGCTGAAGGCGTCGTCGTTCATCAGGTGATAGCTGCTCGGGTTCAGGTCGCAGTGCAGGGTGACGAAGTCGGCGCGGCGGAGCAGGTCTTCTCTGGAGACCATCGTGAGACCCGTCTCGGCAAGGAAGGCGGGGTCGACCGGCCGAACGTCGTGGCCCAGGATCTCCATACCGAAGGCGACGGCCCGGCGCACCACGGCTTTGCCTACGTTGCCCACACCGATTACCCCCAGGGTACATTCGCGCAAGGCGCGCCCCGGGATCTTATGCCAGCGGCCCTGCCGCATCGCTTCGTTCATCCAGGGCAAGCATCGTGCATAACACAGCAGGTAACCCAGCACCGAGTCCGCCACCGGTTCGCTGAACGCGTTGGGTGTGTTCCGCACCGCGATGCCGTGGGCGGCACAGGCGGCCTGGTCGATCGAATCGATACCCGTTCCCCACTTCGAGATGACCTTAAGCCGCGGGGCGGCCTGGAGTACGCGAGCGGTAAACCGGTCGTCGCCGCAGATCACGCCGTCGATCGTTCCGATCCACGCCAGCAGTTCTCCTTCCTCCATGCGCTCATTGACCGGCGGCACGACGAGGTCGATGCCGTTGGCCTCAAAAAAAGGCCGAAACCGGTCGACGACCGGCTGCATATAGGGGGCCGAGATCATCACATGGATTGTCATGAGGACTGCTCCACGCACGTCATTTGTTCAGCATACAAGAATTCGGCGATCTGGAAGTCCAGTTCTTCGTCGATGTCCCAGGCTTCGAGACGGTCTATTTCGAACAACAGCGGTCGCTCGCCGATGCGGTTTCTTCGCTGTTCGAGGGTGGCCCGGCTGAAGAAGTACAGGCACGAGTTTTCCTCGTAGACCGGCGGCAAGTCTTGTGTACGGAGCAGCAAGGCCGGGTTGTGGTTGATGGCCCGCGCGAGTCCGTTCCACAGGCGGGTCTGTAGCCGCGTAACGGAAAAGAGGGAATCATAGGCCGGCCTCTGCTCGCAGAAAAGCGCAAGGGCGCGGGATACCGTCTCGGGCCGCAGCAGCGGGTTCGTGCTGTGTGTTTGCAGGTACAGGTCGGCGTCGAGGCGCCGCACCGTGTGCAGGAGGACGTCGTTCATCGCGGTAGTACCTGCGCGCAAGTGTGCCGGCCGCTCCAATAGCCGTACCTGCGGGAAGCACGCCGCCGCGTCGTCCCGGATGAGGTCGCTGTCGGTGTCGATGACGACCTCGTCGATGAGCGGGCAGGCCAGCAGGGTCCGCACCACGTAGCGGTACAGGGGTTGGCCGTGGAAAGCCCGATAGTTCTTGCCCGGCACGCGCTCGCTATGGTGGCGCATCGGGATGATAGCCGTAATCTTCATCAATCAGTCCGCATCATGAACTCGCGACGAGGGGTCGTCCGACTCCGGCATAGTCGATGGCCCGGCGTTCGGAGGGGGGGACAATAGCGGCGTCCGGGCGTGTGAAGGCCCTGGGGTAGTAAAACGTTTGTTTGAGCTGGCTCGTGATCGGACCCTGGCGCGCAAAGCCTCGATACGTTCCCCAGAACTGGCAGAGCCGGAAGACCGGAATCGAGAGCAGGTTGCGGGCCAGAAGGTCGTCGTGCCAGGCGTGGTAGTAGTCGCTGGCCATGTTGGTGGCAGCGAGCTTGACGAAGTCAAGCGACGTGAAGCGTTGGTCGGGAAAGATGGTCTTATGCGCCATCGCTTCGCGGCGATAGCGGTTGAAGATGCGCCGCGGCGTTTCGTCGTGCAGGTGTATGATTTCGGCGCCGGCGGCATAGGCGAGGTAAAACCCTTTTCTCGTTATGTCGTTGGCCCAGTCGAGGTCTTCCAGGCCGGTGAGGTCTTCGTCGTAGCGCCTTTCTTGCCAGAGCGTCCGCCGGATGGCTGCGTTGGCGTTGTTGCAGAAAGGATGGCGTTGCTTGGGGTTCGACGTCTCGCCGAACCATTGTGCGAAGACCTGATGTTCGGAATACTTCGTCGTAGCACCGCCGCGCTGCTTGCCGTAGACGAGGCCGACGTTCGGGTCGGAGAAAGGCGCCAGTAGTTTTTCCAACCAGTCGTTGTACACCGGATAGACGTGGGCGCTGGCCAGCACGATGATCTCTTTTTCCGCCGCGGCACAGCCGAGGTTGAGCGACCGGCCGAACGAAAAGTCTTCCGGGGCAATGTGGAGGATGCGGACGGGAAAATGCGAGGCGATAGCAACCGTAGCGTCCGTCGATCCGGAGTCGACAAGGATGATGTCGACGTCTGTTACCGTCTGTTCCATGATGCCGGTCAGCAGACGGCCAATGTGTTTTTCTTCGTTGTAGCTCCGGATGATGATGGAGCAGGAAGAAGGGGCGCTGCGGGCTGGGACGCGGTTCTCCGGGGCCCGCACACGCGATGCAGGTGGAGGCGAAGAGAGGGAAGGGAGCATCGGATCGTTCAGCACGAGAAAAGTCGCACAGCGATTACCGGGAGGGCAGACGTTCTACGGCTCAAGTATCGGAGCCCCCCGGCATTTATTAATCGGGGGTGTCAATACAAGAATTGGTAGATCAGGTCGCTGTTGAGCAAAAAAAGCAGGCCAAGCAGCACGACGATGACACGCAGCGTTCGGCGTGCCGTGAGCCTGTCAAAGACAGGGTGGCGTACCGAGGGCGTGTGCCCTTGCGTCGTGGGGAGCAAGAGGAGGGCGAAGCCGATAACAAGGAAGAGCAGAGGCTGGGCATGGTAGAAGAGGCCGTCGACGAGGCTGTGCAGGATGCAGCCGACAACCAGGGCAAGCGCCGTACCCTGAGCCGCTTTCAGCACCGGATCCTGGCCGCGCCGTACGAGGACGAATCCTTTCCAGAGGATCACCAAGAGCAGGCCGGAGAAAAGGATGGTGCCTATGATTCCCCATTCGACGAGAAACTGCACCAGCATCCCGTGCGGCTGGATCCCATGGTGTGGGTCTTCGATGAACCGATAGCCGTCCGGGCCCAGGCCGAACCAGTAGTGCCCGGCCAGGTTGCGAAGCGCAACGCTCCAGATCGTCAGACGCCCGGTGGTGAAGCCGTCAACGCCGTAAGCCGACGTATCAGCGACGGTGCGCTGGAGGGAGAACAGAAAGCCCATGCGGGGATCGTTTACCATGAAGAGGGTGGACAGCCATAGGCCGATCCCAACGGCTACGACAAAGATCCCGGCCAACGGGGGGCGCTGCTTCTTGTCTGCGCACCACAGGATGAGGGCTAGGCCTACCACGCCGGAGCCGATTGCCGCCCGCCCTCCTGCCCAGAATAAAAAGCCCCAGCAGACGGACAACCCAGCCAGGACGAGGAGGCGTCTCGGCCATTTTACGGTCCTGACATCGTTCAGCAACAGGCCTCCTGCTGCAATCAGGGCAGCCAACCCATAATATCCGAGGTGGCGTGCGTGTCCGATGAGCGGTATCCCTTCGAACCAGTTGTAATCGCGTGGGTTAGGGAGAGAGAACCAGGTGGAGAGGAGGTTGACGCCGTTCAGCAGGAACCCGACCAGGATGGCGATGAACAGTACCTTGAGAAAGGCGTGGTTGCGTTGGAGATAGCTCCAGAGCGTGACGCCGAACAAGATGTGCGTCAGCCATTCGGCATGCCGGATCAAGGCCGGTGCTACATGGACGGCGAGTGCTACAGAGATCGACGCGGTCAAGAGCCAACCGACAAACAGCCAGCCGGCCATCGGAGGCATGATGTGAGGCCCAATCTGGCCCCGCGACGCCTCAAAAAGGAAGAAGCCGGCAAAGAGCAACTCGAACCATCGAACGAAGAGCCGAGGGTTGGGGATGATGAAGAAGGTCTGGACAAGGGTGGTAAAGCCGAGCAAGCAAACTAAAATGATCAGTAATACGGCCGGACCGCGATGCGATACCGTGCCGGTTGCTAACGTGGCTACGTTACCTGACTGGATAGACATGGCGGGAGGTGGTGACAGGCAGGGGGATTAATTTTGGCCAGAGTATCGGCATCTGACGGTGTGAACTAAGCCGAAAAGAAAAATCTGCGTAGTTTAGAGTTGCGGAGCCTTCCGCTCTGCCCCGCGCCTGTAGAACCTGATGCCCCCTGAGCCCATGGCGAAAGTCGTCGTCACCCGCCCCCTGCCCGAAGCCGGCCTGATCGATTTGCAGGCGGCCCACACCGTCGAGATATACGACCCCGTCCTCCAGGGCGAGATCGACGAAGATCGGTTGATCGCGCTGGTCCGGGGCGCCGACGCGCTCATCCCGACCGTCGGGGATCCCGTCTCGGAGCGGGTGCTGGCCGCCTCGTCCCATCTCCACATCGTCGCGCAGTTCGGCGTCGGCGTCGACAACATCGACCTGGATGCCGCCCGTGCGCACGACATCATCGTAACCAACACGCCGGACGTGCTTACCGATGCCACGGCCGACTTCGCCTTCGCGCTGTTGCTGGCCGCCGCCCGCCACTTACGGCAGGCCGAACAGGTGGTCCGCGACGGGGCCTTTCAGCGGTGGGAGACGCGTCTGCTGATGGGTATGGAACTGCGGAATAAAGTGCTGGGCATCGTGGGATTGGGGCGTATCGGCCGGGCGATGGCCCGGCGGGGCCTCGGTTTCGGGATGAAGGTGCTGTATCACAATCGGCAGCGGACCAACCCCACCGTAGAGCGTGAGTACGGCGCCCGGTACACCTCATTCGACGACCTCCTGGCCCGGAGCGACGTCCTGTCGCTGCACTGCGCGCTCAACGCGGACACCTATCATCTTCTTGATGCGTCGGCGCTGGCTCGGATGAAGGCGTCTGCGCTGCTGGTCAACACCGCGCGCGGCGCCGTCGTCGATGAGGAGGCGCTCGTCCGCGCCCTGGAGGCGGGGCACCTGGCCGGTGCCGGGCTGGACGTGTTCGAGCATGAACCCCGCGTCCATCCGGGCTTGCTGGCGCATCCCCGCGTCGTACTGGCACCCCACCTGGGCAGTGCGACCGTCGAAGCGCGGACGGGTATGGCGCGGATGGCTTCCGAAGCGGTGCTGGCGGCGCTCAACGGCGGCACGGTACCGTACCGGGTCGTCTGAGTCCCGGCCGCGCAACGAGCGTCCACAATAGCTGACAATGGGGTTCGGTATACCGGGCCGGACAGGGGCTTTTCGCGCTGCGGTTCGCTTTTTGCTTTGCACTGCCTGGTACGCGACGATAGGAGCACAGAACCGATGAAGCGCTTTGACTCTTTCCTGCGTGCTCCCCTTGTTGACGCCGCCGATCCGTTGTGTCGTGTATTTTAGGGAAGGCGTCTTATCATGCGCATACACCTTCGGCAATGCACGACTTGCAAGGACAGATGATGATGGTAGGCTACAGGCTTGGTTGGGGATGGTGGATTGGGATGCTGGGCATGGTGTTGGCCGGCAGCGTCGTGGCCGCGCCGGCGCGGGCCCAGCAGATGGAGGCGCTGGGGCGGCTCCGCGAAGCTTTCGTCGCGGGCGATGCCAACGCACTACTCAGGGATGCGTCGGATCGGGTTGAGATTGCCTTGCTCGGCCGCAGCAAGTTGTACAGCAAGGCGCAGGGTACCTACGTCCTGCAAGACTTCTTTCGTCGGTATCCGCCCCAGGACTTTACCCTTCAGCACAACGAGCCGGAAGCAGGCAACTGGTTTACCACCGGGCGGTATCGCTACAAGCACGCCGAGCAGCCGCTTCAGGTCTACGTCCGTTTTCGGCAGAAAGGGGCGCAGTGGGAACTGCGCGAGGTGCGCATCGAAGAGCGGCGCAGGGAGTGAGGGGTATGGACGAGTCCGCAACACATCGTAGGGGAAGGCACCGCTTCGAGCCCCGATACCTGGGGGTCGTTGTTGTGTTGATCCTGGCGATGGCAGCCACGTGGGGCGCGCGCAGCTGGTACGTGGGCCGCGTCGCCGGCGGTATGCCGCAGCAACAGGAGGCCGTGGCTTCCCGGGCGCTCGGGCGCATCGAGCAGCAATTCACCGCGATGCAGCAAGCGTTGCTCGGCCGGGGCGCGGCGCTGGCTGAAAACCCGACGGTCGTCCAGGCGATGCAGCAGCGCCAGCGCGGCGAACGGGAGGAAAGCGTGCAAACCCTGGTGCGCTTCTTCGCCCGCCTCGACCTCCCGAAGCAGTGGGCGGTGGAACTCTACGATCCCTCGCTGGCGCGGATCGCGTGGAACGGCTTTAGCATGCCGCTCGATGCCGCGCCGGAGGCCCCGCGCTTCCTCGAATCGTTCCAGACGGCTATTGCGGAGGACAGCGGGTGGCAGCAGGCGCTGGTGGTGTGGTGCCCGATACACGACGGCGTACGGGTGCTCGGCGTTGTGCGTATGCTGGAACGGCTGCATGCCCATACCCCCGTGCAGAACCGATACATCCGCGACTACAACATCGAAGAGACCTGGGAACGAGACACCCGGCTCGCAATTCAGGCTCGGTTCACACAGCCGTTTGCGCCCAGGGCGCCGGCGCGTGGGCAGGCGCGGTTGCTCCAGGGGCTCGACGGCACCATCCTCGGGCACGTCATCGCCGAGCCGCCGCCGCCGGATCGTCTCCTCGATACCACCGGCCGCCGTTTCGACGATGTGCTGTCGTTCTGGATGACGTTGCTGCTCTCCTGGTTGATGGCGGGGTTATGGGCCTGGTATCGCCGCGCCGATGCGTCAAAAGAACCTCGCCGCACGGCGGTAGCGGCCGGGGTCCGGCTGGGTC